>Ga0074046_10001956_pt1 | contig 18143 bp, 18 predicted proteins | sample BogForMeECP23OM3_FD_94441 | JGI IMG/M metagenome (GOLD analysis project Ga0074046, IMG submission 94441) | Bog forest soil microbial communities from Calvert Island, British Columbia, Canada - Bog Forest MetaG ECP23OM3 | ecosystem: Environmental > Terrestrial > Soil > Wetlands ... | reverse complement strand
CAGGCGATCGCCCGCCGGCACCGGCTTGGGCGCGGGGCTGGCCGTCTGAGCTTCGAGCAGAACGGTCTTGGCCGCCAACCAGCCGCCTCCTGCGGCCGCGCCGGCCTGCAGGAATTGGCGGCGCGAAGGTTCGTTCCTCATGACCGTGGCCTCCTTAGTCGTTCTCTTAAGAAACCCGCAGGAAGCCCCTGCCGAAAGGGCAGGGGCTTCCTTGGTTTTTAGAACAGCAACTTGAGCGCAAACTGAACTTGACGCGGGGTCGTCTGGGGCAGGACGGACGTGACGCTTCCGAAGCCAGGCGCCCCAAGTGTGTAATTCGGTTGTGCGAAACTGGGCGTGTTTGAAATGTTGTATGCTTCAGCGCGAAACTGAAGGTGCCAGCGCTCGCTCAAGTTGAACGTTTTATTCAATGAAAGGTCGACGTGCCCAAACCGGGGTCCTCTCAAAATGTTCCGGCCACAGTTCCCGAACGTGTAAGCGGCTTGAGGCGTGAAAGCTGCCGTGTTGAACCACTCGCCCAAAGTGGGGTCCGACAGGGTTAGGGGATAGCTACAATTGGGGCGATCGGCGCCGAATCCCGTGTTGCTCAGAGACGCAGCGTTATCCACGCTGAAGGGCAACCCCGTTTGCCAAGACGCCAGGCCATTGAGCCGCCAATCCGAAATCAAAGCCTTAGAGAAGCCTTGGAGCGATTTCCCAAACGGCAGGTCATAGTCCGCCATGATAGCCCAGCGATACCGCACGTCGGTGTCGGAGTTCCCCCGATCCATATGCCGGAAATCAATCGTTTGCCCCCATGACGAGGATGCGCCTTGGGTTCCACCGTTGTTTCCATCTGTGGAATCATTGATCGCATGCGCCCATGTAAAATTCGTATTGAACGTCAGCCCTTTGCTGTAGCGCTTCTGAAGGACAATCTGCATCGCGTTATAGTTCCCCAGTCCGTTACCCTCCTGGTTAGCGATATAGGTGACGAGGGGCAATTCCGTGTAGTAAGCGCGCCGTGGCTGGATAGCTCCAGGCCCGGGAGGAGCATTGTCGATTCCCAACCACCCGTAGATATGCCTTTCAAGGCTACCGACGTAGCCGACGCTAAGTACGTAATCGGCAAACGATTTTTCGACGGTCAGGTTGAATCCCTGCAGGGAGGCATCAGGGAAGTGGTCGTTGATCAGCATCACGAATTGCTGCGGAGGATTCGCTGGTAATGGCGCAAGGGCGGGAAACCCATTGGACGTAAGCATAGTTGGAAGAAGCCCCGACGCCCCATTACTGGTCAGATTAGCTTGCTCTTCCCATTTCTGCTGCGGATAGAGCATACCCTGCCCTGCCCAATCAGTCCAATAAGAAATTCCGTATCCGCCGCGAATTACGGCATTATGGCTGATATTCGCGGCAAACCCGATCCGAGGGCCGAAGTTGCCGTAATTATTGTGGACGCCGGCGGAACCGTTTACGCCCCCCTGATTGGCATATACCATAGACGCCGTGTTCAGGTCCAGGTTGGCTTCCTTATTATCATGTTCCGTTGGAAAAGGGAAAATGTCGTAGCGCAAGCCCAGGTTCAGAGTGAGCCATCGAGTAACTCGCCAATCGTCTTGAGCATAATAGTTCGATTCCAGAAAACGTTGATATAAATTGACCGAACTACTGATCGAAGCATTACTAGGATATCCAAGGAGCAACGAGGCGACGGCGTTTCCGGCGGTCGGATCAGTGGCGAAGTTATTCGTTAACAGGCTATTAAAGCTCAACGATTCTCCGCCAAAATACTGATAAACAGTCTCATATCGAGGATTGAACGCGCCTCCGAATTTGAAGCTGTGCTGCCCTTTTATATAGCTCAAAGCGACACCGTATTGATACTCGTTCGCCACCCTTCGGAGCGGAACATAACTCGAGTCACCAATCGTCGCATAGGGATCTATTATTATCTGAGGGAACGTCACGGTGCCGGCGGCGCCAGGTATACCGAAGCTCGCCGCCGTTGGAGTTGCCCCATCAAGAGGCTTCTGGTCACAGTCGAATCGGAGATATCCCGCTTTCAGCTCGAGCATAATGTTGGGACGGAACGTGTGAATGTAATGAAGCTGAATGCCCTCCATAGCGGCGACCGCAGGCCCGGAAGACAGGTTCCTGTTTCCCACGTCTGTGAGTCCGTTGACCTCGGGGAAGTTCCCGGGAGTGAAGGTGGTCACATAATTGTCGGTATAGCGGCCGAAGAGCTGGTCGCCCTTGCCAAACCGGTGGTCAATGCGAACGTCGACCGTGTTGGCGAAATATGTTCTATCCAGTGCTGAAATATAGTTGTTCGCCAGCCCCGCATTGGTTGGCACCGGGAATGTGGCTAGGAGCTTCTGGCCAATGGGATCCAGCTCGCCCTTTGGTATCACGTCCCCAGGGAATTCAGTGCGAGGCAGCGTCGTGGGGTCGTATATGCGGGAAACACCTGTGAAGATCCCGTTCCTCATATCCATGGTCGGAATCGTGGCGGTTTGTACTACGCCCTGAATCGAACGAAGCCCTTCGTAATCTGCGAAGAAGAACGTTTTGTCTTTCTTAATGGGACCACCCAAGCTCGCCCCGAACTGATTCTGGCGAAACTCGGCAATATGCTGGCCAGCCGCGTTGGCAAAAAAGTCGTTTGCATCCAGTTTATCGTTGCGCAGGAACTCGAAAGCCGATCCATGTAACTCGTTCGTTCCGGACTTCGTGATGATATTAATCACCGCGCCGCCCGTGCGGCCGACTTCGGCGGTGTAAACGTTTGTTTGCACACTGAATTCCGCGATGCCGTCAATGGATGGCCGGACGCCAATCGCTCCGATGACCTTCTCATTGTTATCCATGCCGTCGATCATTTCGTTGTTGACTTGCGTTCTTTGCCCGTTCACGGACACCTGACTCGACTGACGGCGATCATCCGGGCGAGCTCCGGTCCCTTCTCCGTTAGCAGGTCCTTCATTTGCTCCCGCCACCACCGTCGCCAGATCAATGAAGTTTCGTCCATTCAAAGGCAAGTCCTGGACTGCCGTGGAATTAACCACTTGGTTGAGCGTGGAACTGTCAGTCTGCAGGCCCACGGATTGCGCCACCACCTGAATAGCCTCTGACACTTCTCCTAACACCAGTTGCGCGTCGAGTCGCCGCCGATCACCGACTGCGAGCTCCAGGTCAGCGGTCTCCCAGGCTTTAAAGCCCGATCGCTCAACCCGGACGTCGTAGTGCCCGGGAGGCAGCAGACTTACCAGATAGTTTCCGGTGCTGTCCGTCGTCGTAGTGGACGTTGCGCCGGTTGCCAGGTTTCTCACGATGATTTTCGCGGATGGGACGAAGCTCCCCGAAGGATCGGTCACGGTGCCCAATAAGTCCGCCGTCGTCACCTGCGCGCTGCCATTCAATGCGAATATCAGCACCAAGAGGCAAAGCGTGTTTAACAGGATACTACTGTGCAAAAAGTGGAATTTCATAGCCAGTAACTCCTTTATTAAAATGTTCATCAAGGGCATTGCCCTTCAAACCCCCATAGCCTGCGGGCACAAATGTAAGAGTGCTAGCTCCTTCATTCGTTGTTGCGTCATCCCCCGCCTCCCGTGGATTTCAACTTTTCTAGTCGCATGATACTCCACCATGCTCGGCGGGGAGTTATCAAGCAAATTGAATTATCATATTCAGCAATTTTATTATAAACTCTTACAGGCACCGGCTTGGCGCAGGGAACTAACTGCGTGACGTGAGAAGGCACTGGCTAGGACACAGAGGAAAACTGGGAGCGGGCGGGGGGCGATATTAGCAACCTGCTCTCTTGGCGAGATCGCGTGCGCGAATATGGAATGTGATTGATGCGCCAGACCGGAAACCCATGCCTGACGACCTGATGCGGCTGGCAGGCAGGCGCAGCTCCCGCCAAACTGCCGAGACTGGTAGCAGCTTTAGCGATAACACTGGCAATGTCTCCGCAAGATCCGAGACCATCCCTAGCGAGTCATCTGCTTTCGGTACTTCGCGGGAGTCAGCCCGAAAGCCTTCCCAAACAGGCTGGTCATGTGCTGGACTGTCTTGAATCCCGTATTAGCCGCAACCTGCTTTATAGCGAGATTTGTCTCTAAGATCATGTGCCGAGCGCTATCGAGCTGGACTTTTCGAATCACCTCGTGGAGGGTATATCCCATCCTTGCCTTGAAATGTGTCTCGAGGCTGGATCGCGAAATTGCTAAGGCGCTAACAATATCTGCTGCTTTGATCCCCTCGTGGGCGTGCGAGTTAATGAACCTCATGCCCTCTAGTACCGCAGCGTCATCAATGGCGAAGATATTCGTCGACTTCCGTGTTACGACTCCTATGGGCTTTACGATGATGTGTTGCTGACGTGGCTTCTTCCCTCGCATCATCCGATCCAATAGTGCGGCCGCCTCATGTCCGATGCCCTTCGCGTCCTGCTCGATGCTACTAAGCGCCGGGGAACTCAATTGACAGAGTATCTCATCGTTGTCTACGCCTATGACCGCGACCTCCTCCGGCACCCGCAACTGATACGCTCGGCAGGCTTCCAGCACATGATGTGCCCGTCTGTCATTGGCGCCCATGACTCCTACTGGTTTGGGAAGCGATCTTAGCCACGAACCTAGTGAAGCCAAAACAGAGTTCCAATCCCGCGCTGTTTTGTGCAACGGACGGTACACGGAGCAGTGAAATCCGCGGCTCGCGACCCGTGCGGCGAAGGATTGCTGCCGCTCGCCGTTCCACAAATTTTTTGGATCGCGCACATAGCCGCAATATCCGAAATTTCGAAAACCACGCTCCAACAGATGATCAGCCGCCAACTGTCCGATCATAGACTGGTCATTAAAAAAATATGGGATTCCGGAATCCGGCGAATACCAACCGTACCCACCACCGAACCCAACCGCAGGCAATCTGGAACGCAGCACGGCATCTGCCACTCCAGGATCGTCAAAATCGGCAATAATGCCATCACCGCGCCATGACCGTAAATCAGGAAGTCTTTGGTTCTTTAAGGCATCTTCCTCGATATAGGTAATGAAATCCGCGCCTTCCTGAACGTAAAGCGCGATCCCGCTTATAACCTTTAGATCATATGGCAGTTTGGCATCATAAATCAGGGCCACATGGCGCATTTGTCGGCACCTCGTTCCGTGAGTAGACCACGCGGGATGTAGGCGCACCGCTGGTCTGCTAAATTATATAACAAAATTAGCTTTTATAGTAAACCAATCCCATTGATTTGGCTGAATGTTCCTGTTAGCGTTGGCCTCGAACGACGTATTTTGCTCTGCCTGACAGGGCACAATTATGGATGGAGTACTTAAGATCGAGGCTTCACTAGCATGCGCCAATTTCAAGAATCTTGAGGCTGATCTCAAGCAACTGAGCGCCGCCGAAGTAGACTTCCTCCACGTCGACATTATGGATGGGAGATTCGTTCCCAACTTTGCCCTGGACTTTTCCGTCATGCAATCGGCCAAGGAGATCACGGATATTCCGCTGGATTGTCACCTCATGGTTGAGGACCCCGAACGATATATCGAAAGAGCGGCTGCGGCTGGGGCCGCTTATATAACGATACACTTCGAGGCAACTCGTCAGGTGCATAGGGCGCTTCAGCAGATCCGCAATGCCGGGATAAAACCTGGAATTGCCCTTAACCCCGCTACGCCACTGGCAAATGTTACCTATATCCTGGACGACGTCGACATGGTAACCGTCATGACCGTAGACCCCGGATTCGCGGGCCAAAAGCTGATTCCGGCGATGCTCAATAAGATCAACGATCTGAGGACAATGCTGGAGGCCTCTGGGTATAGCAGGGTTGATATACAGGTTGACGGAAACGTGAGCCTCGAGCACATCCCAGCCATGGTGAAGGCCGGCGCAACAAATTTGGTGGGAGGCACCTCAAGCATCTTTCATGAGGGCTATTCCATCGAGGCAGCGATTTCCAAAATTCGGACTCTCGTGAGCCAGGTGAGGTCAGTCTAAATGGTAACGGTTGAATCATACTCGGTCGCCCTCGCACTATGCGTACTCACTATGCTTTGTTGGGGCTCCCATGCAAATACTCTGAAGATGGTTCCCCGGTCCTACGGCTTTCCACTGTACTACTGGGACCAAGCCATAGGGTATTTGCTGCTGCCCTTGATAGTCGGCTTCACCTTGGGCTCGCTTGGTAGCACCGGCCGGAGTCTGATCCCTGATCTCATGCAAGGAACGGCATACAGCTACGCCATGGCCATCTGCGGTGGCATCGTATTCAATCTGGCGAATATCCTTTTTGTATCTGCAGTAGATATTGCCGGTATGGCAGTCGCGTTTCCTATCGGCATCGGCATTGCGCTTGTGGAGGGAGTTCTCATCAACTACGTCGCTGAGCCAAGAGGTAACTCAGTACTGATTTTAGCGGGTACGGTCCTGATTACACTAGCTATCGTGACCGATGCGCTCGCGTATAGACGACTAAAAATCAGTGAAGCGGGGACCGAGCTGCGAAAAGGCATACTCCTGGCCTGCTTTGGCGGCATCTTGATGGGATTATTTTACTACCTCGTGCAGCGCTCCGTTTCGCCAAACTTCCGAGACCTCCAGCCCGGCCGATTTGGACCCTATGCCGCTGTGCTCGTGTTCTCAGCAGGTTCATTCCTGTCCAATGTGGTCTTTAACGGCTATTTGATGGCTCATCCCTTCAGGGGCGCCCCGGTTACTTATTCCGATTATTTTGCCAGTGGTAACGCCAAGCTTCACCTGATCGGAATTTTAGGGGGAGTGATCAGTGCCTCAGGGACCATGTCCAATTTCGCCGCATCCAAAACGGCCAGTCCAGCAATAGCCTATGGCCTCGGGCAGGGCGGAACTATGGTCGCTGTGATCTGGGGTGTATTTCTATGGAAGGATTTTAAGGGCGCTCCCAAAGGTACAAATAAACTGATCGCTGCCATGTTTTGCCTGTTTATAACCGGATTAATCTTGTTGATGGTAGCTGTCCCCTAGGCACAGGTTATAGAAGAGACGTTTATGATTGCTCTTGGATCGGATCATGTTGCCTTTGACTTCAAAACCAGCATAGCGCAGTACCTGACTGAAGCCGGATACGAGATCAAGGATTTTGGCGCGTTCGGTTTCCAGCGAGTTGACTACTTCGACTTTGGCATTGTGGTGGCTGAAGCAGTGGCACAAGGCAAGTACGAGAAGGGACTGGTGTTCTGTGGCACAGGCGTCGGCATGTGTATCAGCGCGAACAAGGTGAAGGGCGTGCGGGCCGTTGTGTGCAGTGAACCGTATTCGGCGAAGCTGTCACGACAGCATAATGATACGAATGTACTTGCCCTCGGGGCACGTGTAGTCGGCATCGAACTTGCCAAGATGATCATTGATACCTGGCTGACGACTCCGTTTGAGGGCGGCAGACACGTTGCCAGGCTCCAGAAGATTACTCAATATGAAAGGTCCTGAGAGCGCCCATGGAATCGTAAGCAGAAGGCGGTAAGGCAAAAACACTAGTCGAGCCTTCTGAGGTCAGCGTTATTCCTACGCAGCGACACTTCGAGCTTGCCATGCAGGGACACGAAAGGGTATGCAAAATAAGCCACTTAATATTGGGGTCGATCTAGGCGGTACGCACATCAAATTTGGAGTAACGAATGAGTCCGGGCGCATTATTTCGCGCCATGCAATCAGGACCGTACCAGAGACTGGGCCTGACGGCATCATCAGTGCCATCGCGGCCAGCCTTCAGGTAGTTGTCAAGCTCGCGGGTGCCACCGTGTCCCAGGTTAACAGTCTGGGCGTCGGCATTCCCGGCACAACTGACTCCCGCAAAGGAACTGTAGTGTTCGCTCCCAACATTTTCTGGAGAGATGTGGAATTCATTAAGAAAATGCGCAGCCTGTATGATGGTCGTCTATATATCGCGCAGGACTCGCGCGCGGCCGCTTGGGGAGAATACGTAGTCGGGGCAGGCAAGGGATTATCCAGTATAGCGAGTATAACCTTGGGCACCGGCATCGGATGCGGCATGGTGATAGACGGGAAGATATTCAACGGCGCCTTGAACACCGCTGGAGAATTCGGGCACCAGATCGTTGAGCTTGAGGGAAACCTGTGCAATTGCGGGAGGACCGGTTGTCTGGAGGCGCACGCCGGGGGCCTCGCTATCGTTAGAGAGGCTAAGGTGAGAATTGTTAATCTCAACAGCCTGCTTCACAAAAGCCAGGCCGATATATCGGCCAAAGACATATTCGATCTCGCACAACAAGGTCATAGCGAAGCCAGGAAACTTACGGCCCGCGTCGTGAGATACATAGGCATTGGTCTAGTCAACCTGATAAATCTGAACAGCCCTGAGCTGATTAGTATTAGTGGAGGCATCGCGAATGCGCCCTCCGAGTTATTACTCGAGGCGCTTATTGCATTCGTCCGTAGTCGGGCGTATCCAGCCATCTCCACTAAGGTCAGGATATGCAAATCGCCATTCGCTGAAGATGCATCTCTTGTCGGTGCATCTTTGCTACACCGACAGCTGCTGCCGGATCGCGATTCACTCTCTCTGTGTGTGTGACATTTAGCAATACCAGGTTAAGTTCCTATTGACCTCGCTTTCTCGTGGCGGTAAGCATCGGCTGTAACACCAGGGGAATTGAAGGCTCTCGATCAGAGAGTAACAGCCTTTCTAGAAGATCTGCTCACCCCTTAGTCACATCTCATAACCCAAAGGTCGCTGGTTCAAATCCAGCCCCCGCGACCAACACGGGGCTCAAACGCGGAGCGGAAGTTGGGCCCCTTTCTTGTTATGTCCCGCGTTTCCGGGAAACCCTATTTCGTCTATGTCCTTTGGAGCCCTTCCGCACATCGCTCTTACGCCGGCATCAGCGAAGATCCTGAGCACCGCACCGATCAGCACAACCGAGGGATTTCCAACTGGACCGCGCGCTATCGACCTTGGGAGCTTGTTCATGTCGAAAGGTCCAACACCTACACCGTCGCCCGAAAGCGAGAGCTAAGGTGTTGTATACATGCCCTTGGATGTATGCGCCGGCTGATCCCGCGTACGCGGGACTGTGGCCTGGAAACTGGAGAGGTCACGCGGAGGTTCACCAACGGCCGCCGACATGGAGAGCGATGTCGGCGCCACCCGCGTGGTGAAAGGGCGTTGTAATTGCGCATTTGTCTTGATAACGTAAAAAGCGAGGCGATGTACGTATGGTAAAAACCGTCACCCTTAATACGGATATTACAGCCCGCCGGGAACTGCGCATTATGCTGCCTGCGGACGTACCCACCGGGTCCGCCGCGATTGTGATTACAGTCTCGCCCACTGGGTCCTCGACCTCCGCCACTTTTGGCGACCTGCTGAATTCCGAATTCTTGGGGATGTGGCGAGATCGTGCTGACATCGAGGATAGCTCGGAGTTTGCCCGGAAGTTGCGGTCAGAAGGGTGGAGCCAGTCCGCCCCATGAACCTTGTTGATATGGACGTTCTCGTCGATGGCGCCCGCCTCTACACATTCAATTTCAAGCATTTTCGCGCTGTGCCGGGGCTGGATGTCGCACACCCTAGCTCACGCCTCTGAAAATCCCCCTTTCGTGCCCCGAGGGATGGCGTGGACCCCTACCTTCGGGGCTACGATCCCCTCGCCGGTTACCGGGTCATCCGGGGGTCGGGACGTGATGCCGGGCAGTTGCGGGTTTCGCAAAGTGCGTTGGCCAGACTCGCGGTGAGGCAAAGGGCGAAGAGGTGGTCTGCGAATCATCTAGTTCTTCTTCGAGTCTGAACAGCAGATATGGCTGATGACGCTGTACGGCAAAGATGAAGCGTCCGATTTGACTGCAAAGGCGAAGAAAGCGCTGAAGGCTGCGATGGAACTGGAATTGAAGGCGCGTGTGGAGGAGCGGGTGGCGCGGCGAAGGCCAGGGAGGATATGGTAGTGGCAAATAGGAAAATCTTTGAGGAACTCATGGAGGGCGTGGCGGCGGTGAAGAGCCAGGGGGAAGGCAAGGTCACGCTCCGCAACTACAAGGTCGAGGGCAAGCCACTTCCGAAAGTTAATTCCGCGCTGATCAGGGAAACGCGCGAGAAGCTCCGCTGCTCCAGGGCGGTGTTTGCACCCATTTCGTCTATGTCCTTTGGAGCCCTTCTGGACATCTCGTTTGTGAAGCTCTTGACAAACCGCCGCATTATTGTCTAATATTTAGATGGAAATGGAAGGGGAAAAGGTATGCAGACAGTCCAACTGAAATTGAAACAGGCCAGCGCGGTCCTCGAAACCACACCAAAAGAGTTGCAGAACCTTGTTCAGTGTGGGGTTTTGAACCCAAGACGGCGTGCCGGTCTGTGTGTTTTTGATGCCAGCGCTCTGTTTGCTGCCAAGGTGGCACTATTCCTGAAAAGGGCGCTGGGCACAAACTCGCAGCTACTCTGTGCGTTTGCCGGCGCATTCGTGAGTCAATTGCCCTCTTTCCGGGAAGGGAAAGTGGACGCCATCGTGTTCAAATCTCGCCCCGCGCCAGGTTGGATTGCAGTCGAAGTAAAGGTGCCTTTTCGTGAGCTGGCGCAGCAGGTGCAGGAGCGGCTTCAGTGGGTGGAGCTTTACAAAGACCTGCCCAGAGGGAGAAAGCGGCCTGGCTGGAAAAAGGAGTTCCTGGCTACCCTGAGGGAGGCGGCTCAAAATATGGGCGATGTCTCCACAGAGGAGGTTTTGAAGACCATCCGCCAGTACCGAAACGAGAAAAAGCAAGAACCAGAGGTCACCGTTGAAGCAGAGCTACAAGCGGCGCGGGCGTAGAGTCGTAGTCGACACGTCAGCGGTGATTTCGGGCATTTCGGGCTTTAAGAGTCCCTTTGTCGCGGGCAAGAACGATAGCGCCGACATGCTTCATGAGTGGGCGGAGAGCGGCAACTTCGTTTGGCTCGTGACGCCCGCGATTGTGGACGAGTATAAAGAGGTAGCCAAGCGATTGAGGGTTCGCCCGAACGTGGTCGGTCGATTCGTGAATTTGCTCAAGGAAGAGGCAGAAGAAGTAACCCTGCTGGGAAACGCTGAGATCTCTCCCGACCCAGGGGACAATTGCTTCTGCGCCTGTTCCGAAGAGGGCATGGCTGATTTCCTGGTCACTCTAAACCCAAAGGACTTCCCGCAAAAGAAGTTATCAGCAAGAGTGGTTTCGCCCGCTGAGTTTCGATGGATGATTCAACGTCGCCAGAGCAAATGGTAATCGGACTCGCGTTCACTCGCGGCAGATCTCCGATTACTGTGGCTGGAAACCGGGAGGTCAGGTGCGGATTCCCCACGGTCGCCGACATGGAGAGCGATGTCGGCGCCACCCGCGGCCCATGTTTCACAATGGTATCGGCCACTTCTTCTCGCGCCCGGCGGGCCGGAATAACCCCGTCACCGGCAGCGCGCTTCGCGCTGTCCGCTGGAGCGACGCTGAAGAGGTGCCTTAGGAGGTTGAGTTCATCCTCCGTTCGGTCCTTTCCCGCCCCCACTCCTTGGCGCCGCTGTCGGAGGGTGTGTTCGTTGTGTTTTCGGCGCGACCGACGCCTGCCCCCTGGCGGCACCTTGGGAGGGTGAGTGCGTGCTCTGCTCGGTCTTTTCCCCCTCCCCCTCCTTGGCGGCGATATCGGAGGGTGTGTTCATTCTCCGTTCGGCCCTTTCCCGCTCCCTCTCTTTGGCGGCGATATCGGAGGGTGTGTTCATTCTCCGTTCGGCCCTTTCCCGCTCCCGCTCCTTGGCGGCGATATCGGACGGTGAGTTCATTCTCCGTTCGGCCCTTTCCCTTTCCCGCTCCTTGGCCGCAATATCGGAGGGTGTGTTCGTTGTGTTTAAGGTCCTTTCCGGCGCCTGACTATTGGCGGCGCTGTCGGAGGTTGTGGTCCTTGCGTCTAAGGTCCTTTCCCACGCCTCCACTTTGGCGGCGATATCGGAGGTTGGGTTCGGGTGCGTAGAAGTAGCATTCTCCGCATTCGAGCTTGAGTCTTCAAATCTTACATCGCATCTCATCTCCGCCGCAACATGCTCGTTCAGAGACCTTACTTGTTCAGCCGTGCAGGGCTTTCCATCATGCTGCCTGCACGATAAAGTCCCGTCGGGCGAATCCAAACTCAAGGTGTTAATTTCGGCCAAGGCTGGGTGCTCCGCGCTCTTTTCCCCCATCCTCCTGGCCAAATGCCTCACCATCTCTTCCGTGCAAGGTCTCCCTTCCAGGCCCATGCATTTCAAGGCCCCTAGCGACCCCTGCCCCCCGGCGGCGCCTTGGGAGCTCGAGTTCATTCTGCGTTCGGCCCTTTCCCGCTCCCGCTCCTTGGCGGCGACATCGGAGCGTGAGTTCATTCTCCGTTCGGCCCTTTCCCGCTCCCGCTCCTTGGCGGCGCTATGGGAGGTTGTGTTCGTCGCTGGCTGCGACGTTGATTTCGTCGCTGGCTGCGACGTTGATTTCGTCGTTGGCTGCGTCGTTGGTTTCGTCGTTGGCTGCGTCGTTGGCTGCGTGGTTGGTTTCGTCGTCGGCTGCGTCGTTGGCTGCGACGTTGGTTTCGTCGTTGGGTGCGACGTTGGTTTCGACGTCGTTTGCCCCATCATCTGCAAAGCTGCTGTCAAGCACAGGACTACCGTGGCCATTATGATGCGTTTCATTGCGGTTTTCCTCCTTTACTCATTAGTCTCCCGCCGCCGATGAGAACCCTTCACCCTTGTCACCAAGTCCAAATCACCGAGGCGATATCATACAGGCCGAGCCTATAGCGGGCGGCAAGAGATTCCATAACCACCAGACTGTATCTCACGTAGGGCCGGGGTCAATGTTACTGGGGTACTAACAAAAGTTTTCACGAACTTCACGAATTCGCGAAGAAATTGGAATCCTGTGATGCGCGAGCCCGAGCGTTTTGAAGTGTTTACAGTTGGCACTTGTATTGCATGAATGACGCGGAGCAGATCAACGTGCAGGCCGACGGGGGCAAGGTTACTCTGACCGGGAATGTGGGCTCTTGGGCGGAGCGCGAGGAAGCAGAAAACGTTGCCTGGGGCGCGCCCGGGGTTTATGACGTTAATAACCTCATTACGGTCTCGTGCTGAGTGTGCATAGAGGAAATGTTAGTGACCAAACCTATAGGTAAAGTTTACGCTCGCGTACGAGGGCATGCGCACCCCAACGACCTCGGCGATTGGGTTCTCGGGAACCGGTAGAGGACCTACGTACCCAGCTTGATAGTTCGTAGCGAAGTTTTCCGCGGTTTGCCCTGTATAGCCGCTGGCAATCATCATGTTTAGGCCGACGTTGATCCTTCCCTCAAGAAATGGCCGCGCCAGCGCCAGCCGGAACTCCTTGTTCGCCACCCCGAGGCAGTGGGAGGTCAGGTCGTTGGGATTGCTCTCATCGCATCCATTCCCAACCACCTTCCTTCCCACGTACTCGAATTCGCCTTTCGCCTGGAAATGCAGGGGCAGCTTTTGGTACGTCCAGGAGAGATCGCCGATCAATCTCGGAGCCTCCGGCGTAATCTGGCCCGTGTCCAGGTCGCGCGCATCGGCCTGCTCAATGGTCGCCTGCAACGATCCATAGCTGAAGCTCTGGCGCAGCGTAACCGCCATATAGCTTATGCGGCCCGGTCCCAGATCGAGTTGCAATCCGTCGTCGGGGTCGATCTTGCCGTACTCGGCGGTCTGCGTCTCGTGTCCCAGTGTCAGCTTCAGATCCGTCTTGTGAAAAGTCTTGCTCGCGACCAACTGATACGAGCGCGCCGTCTCCACCGGGTCAACGGCTGCCGGTGCTCCGGTTGCGGTCTCCTGTCCCGTGGCCGATCCCGTTCTGGGATCTTCCGTGAAGAACGATTTGCCGAAGCTCAACGCGATCTGAGGAACGTACCAGGATCCCTCGGGAAAGAACGTTATCGTCGCTTTTGGTGAGTTCAGCCCCACCAACGTGTCCCAGGAATTGGCTGGAGTCACCAGGTCCTGGTTGTCGATACTAATTTCATCGCGTCTCCAGCCCAGGTAGTAGCGAAAATACTTGCTCAACTCGCCCTCCCCGGCGATGTGGGGCGTTACCGGAGCGATGGTTACATTGTTTCCGTCCACCTTGACGAAAGGTCCGTAGTAATTCGGGTCGGCCGGATTGTAGAAGTTGTAATGGTCCAGATCGTCGCGCCGCGGCGCCTCGCGCTCGTAGTCCGTCCCGGCCAGCAGCGTGAAGTTCTTCGAAAACTTTTTCTTATACGCCGCACTGGCGCCGGTTACGGTGCGGAACTCGCTCTGCCGGATAAGCCCGGCCCCAAAGTCGGAGTAAAGAGAGAGATTGTAGGTGCGGAAGAACCCGGAGAGCTGGAGCTCCTGGTTTTCACCCAGCTTCCACACATCGTTCAACGCCATCAGCGCCGTGTGCGTCTGGTCCTTCTGCCTCGGATCAATCGTATCCGGGTACTCCTTCCAGCCGTTGGCCGCATCGACGGAATTGAATCCATAAATCGGGCGCAGTCCCGCCACGTAGGAGAAGCCGTAGTACCCGGATCCGAACAACGACAAGGTGTGATTTCCCGAATGGAAGACCTGCCCGCCGTTGATCTTGAACTGCTTGCGGTGCTCCAGCCGGTCCAGGAATCCATTGCCGTACGAGACCTCCATGGCGATCCACGAAGACTTTGAAGGACTCATCCCCGCCGTGCCGGTAATGTCCCGTTGGTCTCCGGTCAAGGTGAAGAACGGATCGAGATGCGAGCGCAGGGAATAGGTCGTCGCCAGGTTCAATGCGTGATTGCCCTCGCGCACGTTGAACGCACCGCCATCCACCGCAACGCTCTCGATCACATTCGCAATGTAAATGTTCGGATCGGTGTAGCCATTGCCGTGCGCATTCGCCGATAGGTTGTTGGGCACTAGGTAGCTGCCCACCTGAATGAACTGCGCGATCGGCTCGCCGTGGTCACCCGCTACCCCCGGCGCAAAATACTGCGGAGCCTTGATGCCACTTGACGCTGTCTCAATCGGGTAGCCGGGAATCGAGATCGGGGCGCCCGGACGCCCCGGATTTGCATCCAGCAAGTCCTCGCTGGCGAAAACCTTCTCGGCGGGATCAGGTGACTGGACATCGATATCCTTCACGTCCGCGGTCACGGTTATCGCTTGTTTTTGCGAGGCCAGTTCGCGAAACTGCAAATCGGCCTCAACCCGCACCCCCGCTTCCACTCGGACGCTCATCGTGACCGGACTGAACGCTGGCGCCGTGGCGGTTACGCTAAACTCGCCCGTGCCGATCGAGGGGCAATAAAAGTATCCCTGTGCGTCGGAAGTCGTTCGGCACACGACCGAATTCCTCCGATCGTTGACCTTGATATGGACGTGTGCTACCGCGGCGCCCTGGGGGTCAGTGACCAGACCGGCGATTCCCCCGGTGGGGCCGGCGGCAAGGATGTTCGATGTCACCAAGGCGATCAAGCAAACAAGCTTTAGGGACGGCGAGGATGACGATGCGATGGTTTGGCAATCATGAAAGCATCGGGGAATCCTCACGGAGGCGTTTACTCCTCTTGGCGACGCCCTGCCTTGGGAGAAGGCGTTAAGGGGCAGTAATGAATTTCCACCCGATGGATGGAGATGGGAAGAATAACACGATTTCATGATTCGTGCCACCACCTTGCGTAGCAAGGCCGCAGGAGGTGCGCGAAATAGAAGTGGAAGGCTTTGGGCTTCCCTCAAGACTCGGGGGGAGAATGTTGTAGCGCGGGCGTCTCGCCCGCTGTGGCGGGAGCGTCCCGCTCCCGCACGCAAGAAGCATAGCCCGCCCTTGAAAAGAGGTCCGTCGCAACCCGGGCGAGGCGCAAGAGGCGCGGGCAGGATGCCCGCGCCACCGCGGGCGAGACGCCCGCGCTACGGCCGCTGGATTGGCCTCACTTTCATGTCGCGCACCTTGCCGCACAGGATCGGTTGACACGCCTCGGAACGCGTGATACAAGGCTGGCAGACCCTGATTTGGTCGTTGGCTCCGGCGCGTAGCGCCGCCGGCATCGAAGCAGAAAGGGGTCAAAGCGGAGGCTCAGCTATGAAAACTGCGCTCGTTCTCAGTGTTGTGGTCAGTGCGACTCTCCTGTCGGCTGTGGCACAAACCAAAGAAGCGGCCCAGGCGGCGACAATTGTTGCCGTGAATTCGGTCCCTTGCGGCGCCAAGTCCGGCGAACCGCTCTGCCACGAGTACGTCCTGCGCTCAGGCTCGACCGACTACCACGTCCGACAGAAGCAAGTGAAGAGTGCCGACCTTCTGGCTGTCGGTCAGAAAGCCACCTTCACCATCCACGATGATCGAATACGCCTTCACGCAACCAACACAAAAGGGAAATTAAAGGACCTCGATCTCGCCCTGGTTTTGATCACGGCGGCCTCGGAGGTGAACCCGCCAAGCGCCCCACAGAAGTAACTCGATGACGGCGTACTCGCCGGAAGCTCCGGGACAGGTTTGCAACGGTGTCATTCCGATCCCGCCCTGTAAAAACCCGCTACCAGTTCAAACGCAGGGAGAACTGGACCTGGCGGGAATTCTCCGCAGAACTGATCTCTGCAAAGTTTGAAGTCCCAAAGATGAGGCCAGGCCGATCGAAGTTGGGGTGGTTGGTCAGATTGAAGAAGTCGGAGCGAAACACCAGGTTGAGCCGTTCGCTCAAGCGCGCTTGGCGCTGAAGACTCATGTCCCATTCCGCCAGTCCAGGTCCAGTGATAACGTTGCGGCCTTCATTCCCTGGGATGCTGTAAGCTCCGAGGTTGTCATAGAAAATAGGCGGGGCAGCGAATGCCTCCGTATTGAACCACCCGGAGGGCATGCGTTGACGGGCCGGCAAGTTGGGATTGGCGATCAAGTCAGGTCGGTCAGTGCCGTTCGAGTCGGTGCCACTGAGCGCCGTAGGCAGGATGGCGGTGAGAGGTTGTCCGGTTTGAAGCGTTAGGATGTTCGAGAGGTCCCAATGGCCGAGCACGCGGGCTGACACCCCTCCGCGCATCCACTGGCGGCCGGAACCGAACGGAAGTTCCCAGTTGCCTGAGAGGACGAAGCGTTGCCGGATGTCGAAATCCGAAAGGCCCCTCTCAGCCTTCAGATCATAGTTGTCCTGAGCCTGATTGGTGCCGTTGAGCCCCGAAGCTGTATCAATTGACTTGCCGTAGGTGTAGCCACCCACAAAGGACATCCCGTGGGAGAATCGCCGTTCCAGGCGCACGATCAAGGCGTTGTAGTTCGAGTTTACATCCGTAGCCCGGGTAAATTGATTCGAGCCGGGTTGTGGATGATAGCCTCTCTGTTCGCCAGGCAGATTCGGGATGCCCTGGTTCTGTACCGACCGGCGGGGAAGTTTGTGCCCGTCGGATCCGGCATAGCTCACCGAAAGAACTGTGTTGGGTGCAATTTCATGGTCGAGCGACAAACTCCATTCGTAGACATAGCCGTTGCGGAGATTGGGTGGGGAGGAGACGGCCGTTGGCTCCTGGTTGCCAAGCGTGTATGCAAGTTGATAACTAAGCTGGGCCGGCGCGTATGATTGGCCGCAAGCGCCGGGTCCGTAGAATCTGCACGTGTCGAGTCCGAAGAGGAATTCCGTGATCGGCGCGCTGAGCCGAGTCTCAGAAGCATAGTCGAGTTCACCTAGGGAATTGAAGACGCCAAATCCGCCGCGCAGGGTAGTGTCGCCCCTTTGTAGGGGCGCATGGCCATGCGCCCCTACGTCATATGCAAAGCCGAAGCGTGGCGCCCATCCTGCCCAATCGGGACGGATCAGGGACGGCGGCAACCCGGCGTGCTGAGAGGTGATGAATGAAAGCCCGTAGAGGCCCTGAAGGCTCTGTATCAGCGGGTTTGCAATTAATGCTGCTGCCTGTCCCCGGTCGCTTCGGACAATGAACTGCGTAGCGTCGCTGGGATCGAGAATGGAGGCTCGTCCATCCGCGTTGGTGGGCGGCGAGTAGAACTCCTCCCGCAGGCCGTAAGTGAGAGTTAAGCGGCGCGTGGCGTGGAATTCGTCGGAAAAGTAAGCGCCGAAATAGTCCAGACGATCGTTTCCACCGGAGTTGCCCGCCTGGGCATAAGAAAGGAAAGGTCTGCCGAGAAGAAAATCCGAGAAACCAGTAATTTCACAGCGGGACTCGTCCGTCGGCTTT
>Ga0074046_10001955_pt1 | contig 18152 bp, 22 predicted proteins | sample BogForMeECP23OM3_FD_94441 | JGI IMG/M metagenome (GOLD analysis project Ga0074046, IMG submission 94441) | Bog forest soil microbial communities from Calvert Island, British Columbia, Canada - Bog Forest MetaG ECP23OM3 | ecosystem: Environmental > Terrestrial > Soil > Wetlands ... | reverse complement strand
TTGCTCCCGTAAAAATTGTCAAGATTTACCAACACTATGATGAGTTTGATGAGGACAAGTACACGAAACTGTACATGTCGATGTATGGGATTGACAACGTCAGAGGAGGGAGTTATGTCACAATGGCCCTGGACCCATACACCAAGAGGTTGCTACAAAAGGAGTTGTGGTGTGCTTCCGACGTATGTGTTAACTGTGGAAGTGACCAACACTGGGTGAGCCAGTGCTTTGAACGAGAGACGGGTCCCAAGAGAATTGACTTGAGGTACCTGCCGGAGGACGAACCGGTGTTGTGTTCCAGATGTGGCAGAAACAGTCACCCCACTCTACACTGTTATGCCAGTAAACATTTAAATGGCACCTCTCTAAACTAAATGGATGAGACGAGAATGGTTTGGCGTGTAGACCTGCTGAACGCAAGTCAAGCCTCGGTTCACCAAGGGTTGAAACAAGAACCGGTTTTGGTGGGCCAAGAACCTGTTTCAACCCTTGGTGAACCGAGGCTTGACTTGCGTTCAAGGAACCCTGCGCCACTTTCAACGCCAAGGTTTTATGTGGATGCAAAAGGAGTTGCTGTTTGATCCTCATGGACGCGCCTATGATTTCTTTTCCATCTGCTCCATGACCAACAACCTTTTGGTGGGAGGTAGTTTTAGAGCAGCAGAGTTTCTCCCATACAACTCTTACTTTACCGGACCCCCCGGAACCTGGACGAGCCATCATCTGGAGTAACGATCAAAATGAACAGAGACGATTCTTTAGACGTTTCGCCAAGCATAGGTATCAATCGATAGGTAGGCTCCCTCGGGAGGGAGTCGAAGTAATTATGGATTCCCTTACTAAATAGAGTTGGATGCTGGAATTTCCAAAAGGTGTTTTTGGAAAGGATTACGGTACTACATGGCAAAAGACGATGCTTCGACCAACAGTCGATCTCCCGGCTGAGAGACGATTGAGTTGTTGAGCATCTGGACAATTCGAACCGAAAAGTCATACGCAAAGGTGGTACCGATTGGGGTGTTGGTTCCCGTTTCGACAAAGGCGGTACTGATGTTGATGGGAGAATCCAAGATACAGTACAGGGGAAATGTAAAGTTTTGACTGTTTAATGGTCCATCGGTCCCCATGGATCTGACCCAAGATGCCAAACCCAAAGGTCTGTGGTCCTATTCCAGTTGCGTCGGTGTAAGTGATGTAGGTCTGCACAGCCTGACTGCTGGTCCCGGTGTTGTGCGAGGCAATATAAATGGTGATCATATACAACGTTCCGAGGGGAGCAGTAAATATAAGTGACTGAGGGGGTGACATCCAGGGCATCCAATTGACCTTGGCCGTTTTCCAAGGTCGTGACTAAAAGAGTCATCCCGTCACACTAAATGGACATAAAATATCGTTTGAGACAACTGCTGACAAAAACCAAGACGTTTGTGACGAGTCGCAACTACTCTGTAATACTGGTGTTGGTGCTGGCTGGAGGATTTATTGCTGCTGGGTACAACCTAATGTTTCTATACTTGAGTACCACTTACTGCGAGCAGTGGACACAGGCCATTGAGATTACGTTGTGCAACCACGGCAGCTACTGGAGCGATCAGCGCTTACATAATCTTTACCAGAATAAACTAAAAAAGTGATTCTCAAACATGCGACACTTCTTTATGAGTTATTGTAACATGTCACTACACCAAAAGTCTGGTTTGGTCTCGGACCAACGTAGAGTAAGCTTGCTTGAGCAAGCAAGAGTCAAATTTGGTCGTCTGGTGACCGACGAGTTGAAGTGCACAAATCTCAAACAACCTGAACCTACGCAGGAGTCGCCAATCTCCTGGATACCACTGGAGATCCTGACCATAATTTTATTACACACTATTAGAGAAACGAGATGGAAGAGGAGAGGCTCATGTCTACACACTTCTGACTTGACTGATGATAATCCTCGCGGTTTGAAAAATCTGGGGATGGTGTTGTGTATAACAGAGGTGTGTCAATTATGGAGGAGAGTTGTGTGGGTGCCGCTCCACAATATGCTTCCTCTACACAACCCTCTCCATGTGTATCTTTTCTGGGAAGTGGCCAAAAGACATCAGTGGAAGTTGTTTGATTGGATCAAAACCACTTACCCCACTTTGTATAAACCTTCCGAGATTGATAAAGTCGCGGCTGTGATGATCTTGGATGGTAGAAACGAGCAGTTTGCAGAGTACTTGATGGAACTGGACCGTTCCCCTTTCGCTACCAAACTACGATGCGTGGACATTAGAAAAGGTGGTGCTAGCACCACCTTTTCTAGGACGGGAAGTCTCAAAGAGACTTCCCCAAACATTCTGGTAGCCTCACATCATAGTTTGGCAATGTTTCTTTATGCGGGGTGTTCGTCAGGAAATTTCCAAGCACTAAACCTCCTGAAAGAATACTCGACCAAGCATGGAGCAGTTTACAACAGAACTGACCTTAATGATGCCCTTATACAGGCTGCCGCGCATGGTCATGTTTCAGTGATAGACTTGCTTCAAGATCAAGTGGTAGAGCGCCATGGTTTGGTTTTTGTCTGCGGCAAGTGTTACTGTTCTGGGTGTAGGGTGGACAATATACTCCCAAATTTCTCCAACAGGGAGTTACAAACATTGACCCGCGAAGGGGTCAATCACAACCAGTTTAATGTGTTACAGTGGGTAACACAGTACTTTAATCATGGAGAGGAGTTTTGGGTGAAAGCCGTGTCCACAGCCTCATTCCATGGCAATATGCTCGCACTTGAGTGGATTGATGCGCATATCATCTTTTTGCCAGAGACTAAACGCAACGACGTAAAAGCCACATTTAGAGCGTGTGTCACTTGCAAGTTGAAGACGATCAAGTGGCTGTTGAAGAGGGGCTGGGGTGTTGATAAAGACAAGTGTATAGAGGAGTTGTATAAACTTTTGGAGAGATTTGGAAGTTTTCATTTGAAAAAGAAAATTGAGGAACAGATTGCATTCTTAATAAGCTTGCCTACTGAAACGGGGTGACACCATTTGGGGTGCGCCAACTTTGGAGACACAGACGCCTTCTTTTGGAAGGTGCCAAAGTAACCCAAATGAATGGATCAACCCTGGGTCATGCCATCTAGATACAAACATTTACTCTAATTTTGTAAAGTACTCCAGGACATACAGCCACTATCTTGGAGTGGGCCAGTAGAAGTATCCCCAAACCTTGGGGAAGTCTCTTTGAGACTTCCCGTCCTAGAAAAGGTGGGGTGCTAGTCACCCCACCTTTTCTAATGTTTGGGACGAAAGTGGAGCAAGCTCCACTTTCGTCCGTCCTACCCATTTGTCGTTTGAATTATGTTCCAAACTTTTTTTTAATGGTACTGTACAGCTCCTCATAGGTAATGTTTTTAGGGTACACTGGTACTATATTTTTTCCTCCTTTGATATATAAGGGAGGTGGATGCATCATAACATGGTACCAGTTGCAGATTGTATTTGAGTACCACAAGAGGTCGTTGTCCCACTCCTGATCTTCTTCTGGGTACTCAAATACACTCACCAAAATTCTCTTGACCCTAATCTGATATCCCTCTTGTGTGGAGATTGGCCATCTCACCTGTCGGTTTTTGCAATTTTTAGTGAGGGCGTCTGAGACAACATCTGTCAAGATGGACGCAATCTTTTTGACCTGCCACTTAGTGAGTAAAGGGATACCAATCTCCATTCTCGCAAATTCCTGGTCTTGGTCTGTGATGTTATGCGCGATGAGATCTATCGTCGAGGGTGATATCTCTTCCATTTGGAAGATGAATACTGATAAACACCAACTTACTTTTTCTTATTTGGTAAAATGGCTTACATTCAGACGATAGGTCGTCCAAACTATGTTCCTGAGGACTACTTTACCAAGGAGAACGTAGAGTTTATCCAAAAAAAAGCGACGGAAATGATTCACAAAGACATTAGTACTGATGTGACTATCGACACTGGTTCAGTGATCCGAGTGATGCAAAGGGTCTTGGAACAACGTCTCGAAGAAATTCCAAAAATGAACGCCCGAACACTGATGTATCTGGTCGATCACTATTTAGATTATCAGGTTGATTGCAATAAACGTCTGTGGTGGGCAGAAAACTATATAAATTCGCAACGTCTCTTGGACCAAAATGCAAGACGTGGAGTCATTGCAAACTGGAGTGTCAAGCGCAACCATAAGAAGACTCCAACTACTGTAAGGTTTTACTTTACTTGATACTATTCTTTTTCACATAAAAGAATTTTTCCGTCTTAAGATGCCTGTCGGATGTCAAAGACAAACCCAGGATTGGTCCTGCTCCCAGGAGTGAAAGAGAAGGTAGTACCCTCTCCATTACCACCTGTGACCGTTACTACCGCACTGATCAGAGAGTCAACTGAAAATGACGACGTCGAGGAGCAGAATGGAGTAGTCTTAAAGTTGTTGACGCCCGGTTGCAACGCAACAGAAGCAAAGATTTGTCTCACCTCTTCTAGACTCTCTGGTAAAGTTGGAGTCGAGTTTTGTTCGTCAAAGTAAGAGGAGAGGATCGAACTGCTGACGACAATCTCCAGTTGCGCCGATGTACCTGTTGGCAAATCACCAACAGTAACATTGCCATTGGCAAAACACATCTGGTACAAAAACGGAGGTGCTTCCTTGGTTTCTCCTTCACACAGCCAGTTGTTACCCGGACAGAACTGCCACAACACCATTGGAGCACCTATTACCTGAACCGACCACTCCACTGTGACGGAATTGCCGCTGGAGGGGATGACGATTGACAATGCTCCTGTCACGATACTGGCACTGGTTGATGGGGTGGGGACGGTGGTCACAGGGAGCACCACTCCACTCCCCAAGATTAGAACAAACTGCAGAGCAACAAGAACAAAGTGTAGTACTAGTACCTTCATTTTATATCTAACACTGTTGAGTTTATCTTAAAGTTACACATCTCGCCTAGGTATCTAAATGAATGCTCTGTTTCCAGATCTAGAAATTAAGGCCTCTTTCATACCAGGCGCTGGCAAGGGCCTGTTTGCCACTCGCAATTTTAGAGTGGGAGAGATCATTGGTAAATACTATGGTACAGAGATCCCCAGCAGAGAAGAGGTTCCAGCAGAAAAAGAGGATTATCTTTTTACTACTTCTGATGGTAAATTGCTTATACCAGATGATGACTGTATGGTGGCGTATGCAAACGATGCTATAGATCTTACTGCTACGGTGGAGGAGGTGTTGTCGTGGGTGGGAGACCGTAAAAAGTACAAGATGCACTCTTTGTTAAAGGCAATCAAAGTGGTGTTATCTCAACCACCTCCCACTCATAAACATCCTGTAACAAAAAAAACTTTAGAGTATTCGTTGGATTGGGAGGAGAAAGAGGGTGTGGTGATGGTAAAGACAATTTTACCTATATACAAGGGTGAAGAGATGTTTATCAACTACGGAGAGTACTACTGGCGACACCCAGTGTATTATAGTCTGGTAGAGAAACGCGTATGACACCCCGTTTTAGTAGGCACTCACTTTGATTGCGCTGGTCGGAGACCAAGCTTGGTCTCCGACCAGCGCAATCAAAGTGAGTGCCTACTAAAACTAAAACTGCTTAACCGATGATCTTGACCCAGTAAATGAATACAAAGTCCAAGTCAACTGCCTCAAAACCAGGTCCAAAGATCGCTTCCTCTCAAACCAAACCTCTGCTCCCCAAGCCTGCTGGAAAACAGGCTCAACCCAAGAGTAAACCGGTCCCAGCCCCCAAACTCTCTCCGCCCCATCCAGTCTCGGGTAGGTGTAAATTTAAACCTCTCCGTGGTGCTCAAACCTCTTGTGACTCGGGACTCAAGATTAATGAGTGGGGGTTTTGCGGTAAACATACCAGAACCAACCAGGCCAAGGAGGCAAAACTTCAATATGATATTCTAATGGAGGAGCAGCGCAAACTCCAACTTCAGGAGCTTGAGGAGGAGTTGAAGAACCTTTCTTCGGGAGATGACGAAGAGGAACGTCTCACGATTAGACCCAACCGTTGGGGTAGATTTGAGGAACCCAATACTGGGATTGTATTTGACCCTGACACAAGTCTCGCCAAGGGCGTGCAAAGCGCCAATGGAAAACTCCTGGATCTAGATGAGGATGCAATCAAGATCTGTATCGAGCATGGTTGGGACTACATCATTAAACCTTCCAAGGTCAAGAAGGAAGAGGTTGAAGAATTGGAGGAACAAGAAGCTGAGGGAGACGAGGCTGAGGAGGAAACGGAAGAGGAGTCTGTCGTGGAACTCGATTTGGAACCAGAGGAGGATGAGGCTGAAGAGGAGGGTCTTGAGGAGACTGCCGAAGAGGAGGACTATTAATTTTATAATTATATTATGAAAATAAATGAAAGGTGTATCCGGAGTGATTGACCTTTTGACCAACTCTGGTAAGATTTATGGTCAAAGCGCCGACACATTTTACGTCTCTCGTAGAGAGTACCTAAACTCGGGATTGCATTTGGCGATTCTACCTCCATATCAGGCCAATGTATTTAGCGAGTACACTCTCGCTAATAAAAAAGATGGTGAACTGGTCATCAATTCCTTTAAGAATGGCATCTTTAAGAGTTTTTACTGCAGCCTCTGTGCTCTGAGGGAACCTGATAACTACAGCACAAAGAATATTATGGGTGACTTGGTTCCGCAGAAAAATCTCGCTAGGAACAACACTATACCGGTTAACGTCAATGGTGTATCGATGAGAGCCACCCTTACGGTTCCTCAGTACTACTACAACCATATAATGGTAGTGTTTGAGAACCACGTCGCAACATACATAATTTTACTGGACCCCAAGAGCTTTACTGCGGTGATGAAACTTGTTGAGAACTGCACCATACAGAGCCGACAAAATGTGGTGGCAATCTTCAATGGTAGATTTGGATCTGATACTTCACATGCCCATGTACATCTGACCAGTCAGGCTTTCTCTGTACTTGAAGAGGTAAGAGAGTTTATCAGAGCCTCAACCTTCTCCGCAGATGAGGTTAAGAGTTACAGTGTCGACAGGGTCGTTGTAAAAGGAGTGTGTCTCATCTCTAAAACGATTGACTCGATGTTTATTGAACTTTCACGGTATGTCAGTCTAATCTACACAGAGTATGGAGAGTACTACTTGAGTGCAGATTTTTTTGTTGAAATCGTCAACTCGATTTCCCATTATGCACTGTTTATAATTGTGGGCAAGAGAGCAAATGCCACAGTCACGGTGGGTACAATCACCATTGGATCAATCCTCCCAGGCCAGATCTTGGTGTTAAACACCGTAACCAACGTTGACCGGGTGGTGGTAAACGAGGCCATCGGAAAGTTGTCACACGCGTTGGTGCCGGCCAATGATTTAATCAGAAGAGCCACATCGAATCATGCCACAATTTCTGATTTCATCTCTCAGATTTACGCCCGTGTGGCCGGAGATCAGAGTGTGTCTGAAGTTCCAGTCGAACTCATGCAGCTGTTTATCCTTCAGGCAAAACAACAAGGCGTGAATGTGTGTGACATTGCAAAAAAGGCTATGCCGATCAATGCGTACCTAGGCAAGAAGGACTGTATGACCCGTGACTGCAAAGAGTTTCACCTCTATAAACTTGCCCTCAGTTACTACGTAGTGTGCTCAGGAGAGAGTGTACACTCTTTGGTGTACAACAAGGAGATTTTTTTTGTCAATGCCATGTACCTTGAGCTTAATTATGCCTCTAAAGTGTTTGGTCTCGACTCATTCTTGGCAGTGTATTTGTCAGGAAGTATCACTTCCAAGATCCTGGATCAGACGTTTCAAGACCTGTTCTTTATCACCTCAATAAAACCAAGTGTTGACTTGACCTCTCTTACACTCACCGGTGGTTGGATCAATGACTGGCTCAACTACAAGTGGCAGCAGATTGGGGAACCCTCGGGAGCAGGAGTTGTGACCAAATCTGAAGTCAGGCTGGGGAGTGGTAAAAGAGGTGAAGTTGTGATAAAGATCAACCGTAACGTTGGAAACCCATACGAAGAGAAGATGTTTATCCAAGAGTTTGCAACAGGAGTAATCGTAAATAAGCTGAGGGTCAAAGTTCCAAACTTTGTCATGACACTGGGAGGATTTACCTGCAACGCAACCGCCACACTCTCCAAGGTGATTGGTGGAGATGACGTCATTTCTTATCCCGCAGTGTGTCAAACGTTGGGCGTGTCTAGTGACTTTATCCTACTGGAACGCATACCAGTTAACCCAACAAGCGGTTCCAACATGACGTTTGGGTCTTTCGTAAAAAACTTTGCAGTACCAACTGAACCTGCCATGGAGCTGTTTGAGTTTGCCTTCTTCTCCGTGTTGTGTCAGATCCTCTCGACTCTGGCATATGCCCAACAGGAACATGAGTTTACTCACTACGATCTCCATGCTGATAATGTGATGATCTACGAATTCATGGAGTCTCCAGAGTTTAAGGACAAGCTCGCCAAGGCAGGATTACTGAATCAGGTCAACAAGGACCTGTGCTCTTTTTCTTATCACTTTGATGGAAAAGAGACGTTGCAGATGTTATCTCACCACATCGCCATAATCTTTGACTTTGGTCAGTCACACGTCTCTGGTCTTAGTTCTTACTTTACCTCTCCACTGAGACCCTACATCAACACCTCTCAAGAGAATAAGGTGGTGGATCTGTATGGTTTGATTGCGTATTGTTTTATGTTGATCGTATCATACAAACCTAACATCTTTATCAAGACTGGTGGAGGAATAAGGAATGGTCCATTGTATAGATTTTACAGAGGATTCTTTTTAGCTTTCTCAGATCTGTTTACATTTGATACAGACTTGGGTCAGGTGGAGAACTTTATGGCCGACGTCATCAATGTTGGACTCACATATCCAGGAGATCAAAACAACGTCAGGAGAAGGGTTGCTACGTACACCAAGAGAGCTGATGCCCCGTACTTTTGGTACTTTTTGGATATCCGCATGCCACTGGAGATTAAAGTCCAGGAGTTTAAAGATCCACATATGTTATGCAGTAACATCCTTTCATATCTGATGCCAAAACCGCCACCAACTCTGGACAACACTGATGCAACCGTAAAGTTTCATTGGGGTAGTGTCAAAGATTCTGAGGTCGGTATGCGTGTTCTTGCAAAGGAACAAACCAAAGACATTACCAAAGACTCTATCACCAAACTGAGAAGGTTCCTAAAAAAATGAGTCACCAAAGAACACTCTGATATAAACTATAAAATGCAATTTTTCATCTGCTCTGATCTTCACATTGAAAAAACGTACCCAACAGTACCAAAAGTTAAAGAGATATTTAAGGGGGTCGATCCAAACAGTCGGCTGATCCTAAACGGGGATGTGGGAAGGTTGGAGTATTGGGAACAGTACATCTCTTTTATCTCTGCGTGCTGTTCGTATTTTCAGAGTGTGTTTTTGGTGTTGGGGAATCATGAGTACTACGTTCAAAGTGATGTGGGTCTTGGTATGGACGAGTTGCTGAGCAAGATCAAAACCCTAACACTGCTTCACGACAACCTCCAAATTTTGGACAACTCCTACATAGTCTTGAGCCACGAGCGGCTCGTCATTTTTGGGTCGACGTTCTGGTCCTTTTACCCAGTTTCAAACGAATCCCCCCAAAAGGATGATTACGGGGTGTTTAGGACGAAAGTGGAGCTTGCTCCACTTTCGTCCGTCCTACCGAGGGAAGTTCCAAAGGAACTTCCCTCGGTAATGTTGCAGAGTGTCACCCCTTTAGGGTGCGCCAACTTCGTCCTCTCCAAACAAGTTTGGAGAGACTTTGTTGGAGTCGAAGACAAAGACGCCTTCTTTCAGAAGGTGCCAACTTCGTCAAAGACAGAGGCCCCTTCTTTTAGAAGATACCAAAAGTTTCCTAATGTACCCATCAACTTATCACATGGCAGACGTATTACTGCTTCCTCGTGGAACGCCCTTCACTTTATAGCAAAAGTTGCATTGGAACGAGCCATACACGACACCCAAAAACTTGGGTATAAACTCATGGTGATTACACACTATGCCCCAACTTTTAACAACACCTTGGACGAAAAGTACTCATCGGCTGGCATTTCCAATTATCTGTACTGCTCAAACTGCGATGAGTACCTCTCAGACAAACTGGTAGTCCTGTGGATCTATGGTCACACAGGGCACAGCTCAAAATACCGTCATGATGGTGGAACTTTTGTGTACTCCAACCAGTACAACAAGCCTGGGTACTCCACAGAATTGATTTCACCAGAGCAGTTTGATAGGATAGAGTATGGAAGTTGAGAGGTGTTTTGAGAAAAAGTTTTTAATAACAGATTAAAAACTTTTAATGCTTTCTACGATAGTAATACCACATTAATCCAGCTGCAATTAGAACCAAAACAACCCCAGCTCCACCATACAACCAACTTTGTGTACCAAATCCTGAAGAAGGTGACGAACCAGCTCCTAGAGCTGCCTGGATCAGGGGATGGTTCATATCAGGTTGTCCAGCAACGCATTGGAATTCAATCATAATGTTTTCTCCAGCCTTCATTCCTTCTAAATCATCGCCCATTCTCCAATACCAGTATCCGTCGTAATTCCACTGCATTCCCCAGCTGTTTCTTAAAAGCCACCATTGATTCTTATAATTACTCGGATCTTTACCAGGAATAGTCCCCCATCCAACCAGAAAGACCGCATGACCACCTATCATCTTATTTCGTCCCATCATATCAACTGAGTAAGGTGTTGATGGCGAGTTTGTCGTCTTATCAATCTTGAGAAAAGAATCCCATACATACATGGACGTCATACACGGGCCGTGCTCCATCAATTCTTGCTTGATACGAGCAATTTGAGTCTTGACTCCCGCTTCATCCTTACTGGCGTTGGGGTCAGAGACAGCGTAATAGTTGATAAAATTGAACCGCGGCTTGTCAGCTGGCTTGTTACATGCGGCACCCTCGTTATCTTCACCATTAGAGTCCTCGACATATGGGTAGTCCTTTGATAAGAACACCCCATTCCCGTTGCGATGAGCCTCGGTAAGGTGTCTAATCACTTCCTGTAATTCTCCAGCTCCCTGACAACCTCTTTCATTGGTATCCCTCACACAACTGATCACGTACTGAGGAGAAAGCCACCCATGAGTGGGATCTCCAGCAGCCATCGCATTGTCTCTCCATTTACCCTTGGTAAGATAATTGATCCTCCCCTCCAATGTCTCTACAGTGGCAAAGGCCCAGCAGCTACCACAGTTTTGTTGATTCCTGGTCGAGGAGAGATACTGTTTTGCCTCACTCCAGTTGTCTGGGAAGGAGGTGGCTGTGAGATTGAATGCTGTATTGATAGTGAGTGCCTTTGGAATGGTACCCATGGCAGGAATAAAGGAGTTGCCATCCAGATTGGTGATCACTGTGTTGGACAGATTAATCACGTCTGCCTTCTCCATAAAGGAATGGTAGCTAGACGCATCGGCAAAATCAAAGTAAAGACCCTTGGTGTTGGCACCTTCAATAAGGTTGGGTTTTAAAGCATCCATAAACTCCTCTCGCGAGTGAAGATGACTCCGATCAGTGCACATACTGAAGGCCTGGCTCGGTCTTTGACTGACACACACTAAAAACAGTAATGCTCCAAGTACCACTCCCACCACCCCAGCTATCAACAATAGATACTGAGTAGAGCTGGCCATTTGATTTATCGTTAAACTTTCCAATACTCGTATTGGAAACTGGTGGTTTGATGTGCTTACTCCTTGGAGTATCTCGCCAGCGCCAGACATTCCTTGTACTTGGAGCTGCAAGACGCCTTTCTCTTGGGTGCCTTCTTGGGTGACTTTTTGGCTTCCTTCTTGGGTGTCTTCTTGGGTGACTTTTTGGCTTCCTTCTTGGGTGTCTTCTTGGGTGACTTTTTGGCTTCCTTTTTGGGTGACTTTTTAGCGGAACCTCTGCTGGTCTTGGTTTTGTAACCCTTGTCCTTATACTCTTTGGCCTTCTCAGCAGAAATTACCATTGAGACAGTTTTTCCTTTCACATCTCCTTGGAGAAACCAAGAGTTCATTTTTCGCGGTTTCTCTCCCCCGCTCATACCGGTCTTGTGAAGTAACCAGGCATCCTCGACATTGTGGGTCTTACCAAATGACTTGATCTGTACCATCGTATTTAGTGTTGAGTTTGGTTACCACAAATTTTTTTTGCGATCAAATTTTTCCAAAGGGGGATGTAATTGGGGTGTATGTCTCGCTTGCAGGAAGAAGAAAAGAGGTATATTTAAAAGAACCTCCTATATGTACCTCCAGTATCCTGAGCTCGCTTAGGTGTACCTCCAGCATCCTGAGCTCGCTTAGGTATACATATCACCATAAAACGCATCGCTAATGAGAGGAGAACACAACGCTTTAATATACTCAACCGTCACTTCGCAGGGAAACGTTACAAAGCCAGCCTCAGGGTGAGTCTCGCCCATAGTGTTAAGGAGGCTGAGTTTAGAGATTAACCTAGCCAGATCATGTTCGACGGTCCTCAAACTCTCCTTGCCTTTCGTAGCACATAACAGTTCAACCGCCTCATCACTCAAAGTGATCAACTCTGACTCTACATTCTTCTCCACCATTAGCTCTGGGAAGATGTGTTTCTTGGCGATCTGTACCATGTCTTTGGTGGTGTATGGAGGTATCTCAATAATCTCCAGACGGTCCTTCAGGGCATCAGCAAGAGGTGAGGACTCATTCATCGTGACGAAAAACAAAATCCCTGAGATGTCATGAGGAATCTCTGAAAGAAACAGATCATGGAACTGAGTGTTTTGAGTTGGGTCGAGAAGATGAAGCATCGAGTTGGCCACCTCAATACCCTTTTCAGAGTGAGAGAGTTTATCGATCTCGTCCAAGAGGATCACTGGATTGGAGCACCTACTCCTGGCAAGGATCTGGAGAATCATGCTGGGAGATGATCCAGACCACACCTGATCAGAACCCTTAAACACTGTTGCATCGATCAACCCTCCCAGAGCTATTTTGTAGAAAGGTAAACCAATAGTGTTGGCGACGATCTGGGCTATCTTTGTTTTTCCCGAAGCTTTCTGCCCTTTGAGTACTATAATGTTCCTCTTGCAGTTTGGGTTCCTAAGTCGGTCATTGATGACCATGATGATCTGTTCCTTTACCTGCTCCAAGCCGTACAATTTTTTGTCCAACTCCTCTCTGAGTAAACCAAGATACTTTTTGGGATCATCGGTTTCGAACGACGCGCTGCTTTCAAATGGAAGGAGAGAGTACCACTCAAGTTTGGAGTGTAGAGCATACTTGATCTTTGGGTCGAGAGCTTGTTCGTAAGAGTTGTTCAACATCTTGAGTACCCTTCTACTTTCCTCTGAAATATCTTGTCTCAGAAAGAGGAGTTCTCCAGAGGTGTATGACAAGGTGTCTATGTGTTGTTCCTTCGGAACTTGTTCCGAAGGACTTCGTTCAACCCTTGGTGAATCAAGGCTTGACTTGCGTTCATGGTCGACACTACTTGGATCACAGCTTCCTTTCGGAACTTGTTCTGAAAGAATTGGTTTACTTTGATCTCTTCCGGATGGTACAAATGACCTCCTGATCTTGGCACCCAATTTTGTTCGCTTAGCTCTGGTTGAGTCTTGGCTCTCTGACGGTGTATCCTTGGGCTTGAGAGGAACACATGTACCTGGGTGTGATTTTGACCGTTTCTTTAACAGCTTCATACCTTGAGAAAATGCCGGTATGTTTTGTACTGGCACGAGTTTTCTTATGCGTTGTGACCCCTCCCAGGCAACCTATAAACGAAATTAAAGCAATATAAACAATGCCACGAAAACGCGGTAGCAGTACTGTCCCAGACACGGACACACAACCTGGTGCATCTCCCTCCGAACTTGTTTCAAGCCTTGATTCACCAAGGCTTGACTTGCGTTCAACCCTTGATTCACCAAGGCTTGACTTGCGTTCAAAGGAAAGTAGGGTCAGACCTTCAATCGGGGTAGGTTGTAAATTTATCTTGAGGGGAGTTGAGTGGCTGACTAGCTTTATCCCAAAGACTGAAACAGCAACACACTCCGCACTAGAGGGAAGGGAGTGTGTTGCCAACAACATTTACATCAAAATTGGGGAGAGTTTCCGATCGGAGAGTGCAAAAAAATGTTACTGGTGTAGATTACTATTACCTCAGAACGATGAGGGTGTGTACCAGGTCAAAAAACTTCCACTCAAGGAGCTATCCAAACGGAACACTTTCCTGGCTCAGGGTCAGTTCTGTAGTAGAGAATGTATCAAGGCATTCTGTATCGACAACCACCTGAAACAACCTGACGTGTACTCCAAAGCGCTAGCAGTTTTAGAGACGCAACACCGCAGAGAGACCGGGTCTAATGAACCACTGAAATCAGCACCGCCGTGGCAATTTCTGGATGAGTACGGAGGTAAGTGGACTGAGGAACAGTACCGAACCAATGCAATGTTGGGGTACACATATACCAAAAACACCTCTCAACACACCAACAAACTTGTAGAGATTCCAGTATCCGCCTATTACAGAGAGTACTCTTAGTTTGGAATGAGTTTGGACTTATCGGAAGTAATGCCACAAAAAGGTGTTGGTACTTTAAAAACAGGTGATGGCATTATCTGGTGACACGTGGTTGTGGATTGGGGCGACAGTGTTGGTGGGGGTGTTGGGACTGTTAGCGGCGGGAGTGGCATTGATCACCATTAAAAATATTGAAACGTACAATGACCAGCAGTTGTACCCTTTCACCGGAATGCTTGGTCCGGGCAACACTTTGTCAAATTATGATGGCACCAACCAGATCAGGTGCCCAACAAATAAAAAGATTCAGATTTTGGGGGCGTTTTTTGATGTGTATGACCCCTACAACGAATGCGCCGTATCCTCTAACCAAGGAGCATCGACAATCTTTCAGACTGCATGTAGCGATATCACTCAGAATGACAACAACGTTCAGTTTAGCTGTAGTACAGCACCCAACTGCAGCTGCTCCTCGTCTGGGTGCATCGTTTCCAACGGTGGAGCGCCAGCCTCATGCGAGTGTGCTCACACCGACCCCTCTTTTGGGTATCAGAATTGTGCGTGCCGTAACTATGCGGGCCAAAACCAGTTCAACTGTAAAGGAAGAGATGCATCAGCTTACCTCGCCAAGGTCTGTGACGGACAAAATAGCTGCAGCGTGTCGTTGGACACCACAGGTAGTGACCAACAATTAACCAGCGTTTTGGGTCCGTACCCATGTAACATCTCTCCGGTCTCTTCCTCAGATGCTCCAAATTATGGGTTGTTGCCGATGGTGAGGGGCAACCAGGGATTGTCTGAAACGACTTTGTCTTCAATGAAGCAAGGTTATACTGTTCATGGATTGTACGCCTGCATCTGAGGAGTAGATTCTTTTCTTTAAAAAGAATAACCTTTGGTAAACACCGATGAAATTAAAATTGAGTACGTTGTGATTATACGATATGATACGATATGATATCATAATGAGCAAACAAACTGTAGCTGGAGCAGTGTTGTTACTAAAACAAAACGGTGTTACTAAATTTTTAGCGGTAAAAGAGAGGTCTTGGCCAAAATGTGACCGGAAGTGGGGAATACCAAAGGGCAAGAGGGAAGGGTCAGAGTCTCTCTGGGACTGTATGGTCAGGGAGGTGATGGAAGAGGTTGGGATTGACCTCCAGAGTATACCAATTACCGTGATTGGTAGATGTCGAAGAGCACGTACCTACATTGTGTTTATTGTTTTGCACTCGATGCCAACCATCAAGATACAACGGAGAGAGATTAAAACATATCGATGGGTGATGCCATCTGAGTGTCACTGTGTGTTAAACACGCAGGGGAAAAATTGGGTGTCGTGGATCACTCTTCAAAGCACAGACGAGTCTCTGATTGGTAATAGAGCTCTGGGAATTGTGACGCAAAACCTTTCGCGGATGTGTACCCCATAGATACCCAACCTAAAATGATTGTGAGTGCTTAGGTGTTCTTTTTATACTCCTTTACCCATCCAAGTATACACGCAATGAAACTCCATATGCAGTCCTTATCCTCTTGAGGTATACTTTCGGCGCAAAAGGGAATCTGTAGGTCCTTACCACTCAACCTTTTAAAGATTACCTGCAACGTCTCCTCTAACATTTTATCGGTATGTTCCTTTATCGCCCGTTCTCTACACAGTAAAATCTCAACACTAATCTTCATCATCTCCAGCTCAGACATCAACCTCAACTTGCCGTGGATCCCTGCACACACCGTTCTCTCCATGTTGTTTTTCAAAACATTATCCTTGATGTCCTCAACCAACTCAAGAATCGTTATCTTGTGATTCTCGAGAATCCTCTGCCTGTCGATCTGTATCGTAGACATTCTCTTTTATATTTTATTGAGTACTGTAAACTCCTTTGGAACTTCCGAATGAGTTTGTTCACAAATTGGTATGAGGTATCGGATCGTCTTGTGGACCCGATAAGTTTTGATTCAATTTGGTCTGGTTGGGAGTGTCATCATACCCATATGTCCTAACACGATCCTCTTGCATCTTTTTGGCCAGAGACTTTATGTCACCGCCTTTTCTCGAGCCCTTCTTTTTACTTTGGCGGCCTCTGGCCTTTCCGGTTTTGTCATTAGCAAATACAAACTCAAGTTGGGACTGTTGAGGGCTGGTGTCTTCGGGAGGAGTGGAAACACCTATCATCGGGTCCTCTTCAGCAAGAGTCTCCTCAAGCTCCAAAAACCATTGTATAATTTTTGGTCGACCCTTAAACACCTCACCCTCACCGTCACCCTTGACCACCAACAAAACCGGAACTCCATCGATGTTAACCACGCCGTTGTTGGACAACAGTCTCCTAGCTTTAGGTCCGGACACATCACACACCTGCAATGGGTATGGTGGTTCAGTGTGCAGTTGTTTTAGGTCTTGCATCAGAACTTGACACGCCTTGGAATTTGGGGCATGCAGCAATAACAAACTCTTTACATCGCCGGTCAACCCTTGGCGAACCGAGACTTGACTTGAGTTCATCTCTCAAACTCGTCACTCTGATGTTTAAGTTATATAACCAAAGGTTTATCAAATGAACCGTCAAGCGGAGACATCTCAAGCGGCTTGTTCTATTACTACAGTTTTGTTTGTAGCATACTGTTGGTTGCTTGGTACGATTTTTTACGTCACGTCCTTTGTTACTACATCGATCGGAGATCTGACTCGGTGGTTAACTGGTGTACCCCGACCTTCCAAGAACACTCCGTTTGTGTCCCAAACTACCAAAGGTATAGTAGTGACGTTTTTCAAAGGAGAGGTGTTGTACAAATTTTTCATTCCCAAAACCAGAGGAAGAAAACTCTGCCCGGTATCGATCGTTGATGAAAATGGTACAGACATGTATAACGAAGTGCTTCCTTACCTTGGCCCAAACTATGAGTGTTACATTGCTTCAGTGGTCTCTCCCTCTTATTTTGAGTGTAAAAAGCTTACCTTTACCTTTCCGGAAGGTCATAAGTTTTTTTATGATGAAATGCAGCCGATCATCTTTTCCCAGAGTTAGTGATGCTATCTAAAATTGAGTACCTTACGGTAACCAAGAATAATGCTTTCCCTAATGATGCTTTCTCGAGTATACCAAATGGATGAGATCTCGAGGAATTTGTACCTAGGACCTATGGAGTCTGCCAAGACGATTGACCGACCCCCTAACAAAAGCAAGTGGTTTGTACTGTCTATAATGGAAAACCCTCCCAAGTTGAGGTATGTCAAACAATTGGAGATTAACCTGTCTGACCATCATCTGACAAATATATCGCAGTGGTTTGACCTCGCCTCAGAGGCAATCATGCAACACCTGAGGGAGGGAAAGAAGGTGTTGGTGCACTGCAGGATGGGCATCTCCAGATCAGCCTCGGTTATGATCGCGTTCCTTATGAAGGTCAATGGCTGGACCTTCCAGCAGAGTCTCGAGAATGTTGAGAGTAAGAGACCCTTCATCAACCCCAATCCAGGATTTAAAAAACAACTGCAAATTTATGAGGTGTACCTGACACACCCTAAACTGCGTCAGTCAAAAATTTAAGAGAGTGGGGTACCAACTGAAAAAGATCAATCCTTGATTCACCGAGGCT
>Ga0074046_10001953_pt1 | contig 18169 bp, 15 predicted proteins | sample BogForMeECP23OM3_FD_94441 | JGI IMG/M metagenome (GOLD analysis project Ga0074046, IMG submission 94441) | Bog forest soil microbial communities from Calvert Island, British Columbia, Canada - Bog Forest MetaG ECP23OM3 | ecosystem: Environmental > Terrestrial > Soil > Wetlands ... | reverse complement strand
CTATCTACTTGTGCTATTTCGTCGCCATGGCATGAGTCTGGAGGGATCTAACTCGAACAGTTGAGGCGCCCTGTGTGGCAACTCGGTTCGGAGTTGGCGCTATTTTGCCGTGTATCCGCCGTCCACCATTAAGCACGTCCCGGTGATGAACGAAGCCTCATCGGAAGCAAGGAAGAGAATGGCGTTGGCGACTTCCTCCGGCGTACCGAATCGATTTAAGAGATGAAGCGGACCTTCAATCGCGAGATCCTCCTCGTAGGTTAGTCCTACGCGTTCTATGTCGGCCCGCAGTTGCGGTGTATCGATGCATCCTGGTGCTACGGCATTTACGCGAATTTTGTGAGGAGCAAGATCCATGGCCAGACATCGATTAAATCCCAGAAGAGCGGCTTTCGTTGTGTTGTAAGGCAGACTGCGCTCTTGCGCAATGAAACCACTTATCGAGTTTACGTTCACGATCGATCCGCTGCCCGTCCGAATCATCACTTCAATCGCATGCTTCGCACACAAGGCGGAGCCCAGGACGTTCACGGAGAGCACACGTTCCCAGTCCGCTTTCGAGACTTCATAGGAGCCGAAAACAAAAGCTGCTGCATTGTTCACAAGAATGTGAATGGCGCCGAACTCGGATTCTGTGCGACGCATCGCTTCCTTTACGTCCTCTTCTATGGAAATGTCCACGGGGAAAAAAACCGCTTTCCCCCCAGAAGAGCGAATCTCACCAAGAACTTCATTGCCCTTGAGAGAGTCTCGGTCGAGGATCGCGACAGACGCGCCTTCTTTGCAGAAACGCAGTGCGGTGGCGCGCCCTATACCTGACGCAGCGCCGGTAACGATGGCAACCTTATTTGGAAGACGCATGATTCAGGACCCTGGTGCAAAAGTAGCCTGCAATCCTTGAAATCAATCAGAATCAGGGCAGGATCTCGCGGTAGAGTTTAACCTCAAAAGACTCCACCAGTTCTGGGCGCACATCGTTGAAATAGTGTGAGATGTATGGCTTGGCGCAATGCTCATCGAACACTTGTTTGTCTTGCCATTTTTCAATGAAGGTAATCCAACGGGGATCATCCTCGCGCTGATTGAGTTCATACCGAATGCACCCCGGTTCGGCGTGAGTCGCTCTGATCAAGGAGTGCAATGCCTCAATCAGCGCGTCCGTCTTTCCTTCGAAGGCATGGAATTCCGCGATGCACACAACCTGTGTGGTTTGCTTTTTCGCCATATTCACCTCCCGGCGAGACTTGCCAGTGTGTTTTCTTTCTTTAGAGATTGGTACAGATCAAAAGCTTTCTCCGGGCGTTCCTGTTCGTGAACAACCTTCCGGAGCGCTTGCAGCATTGCAAGAGGCGCTTCACACTGAAAAACATTCCGCCCCATATCGACGCCGGCAGCACCTTGATCGATCGCCTCGTAGGCCATTTGGAGTGCTTCCAACTCGGGAAGCTTCTTTCCACCTGCAATCAGGAGAGGAACGGGGCAACCAGCGGCCACCCTCTCGAAGTGATGCTCGCAATAATATGTCTTCACGAAATGCGCTCCCATCTCTGCGCAGATGCGAGTCGCCAGTCCGAGATATTTCGCATCGCGGACGAGTTCTTTGCCCACTCCCGTAACAGCAAGCGTAGGAATGCCGTGACGATTTCCGGCATCGATCACTTTTGTGAGATTTCCAATGGATTGGTGCTCGTGCACACCGCCGATGTAGACCTGCACAGCCATCGCCGACGCGTTCACTCGCACTGCGTCATCAATTTCGACAGCGATCAGTTCGTTGGAGAGCTCCTTCAGAATGCTTTGGCCCCCACTGACTCGCAAGACAACCGGCCGGCTCATCTGCGGCGGGATCGACGTGCGTAGCGCACCTCGCGTGATCATCAGCGCATCCGAAAAAGGGATCAGCGGCACGATGGAAATGTCGATTCGCTCTAGACCAGTGGTCGGTCCCTGGAAGTAACCGTGATCCACGGCAAGCATCACCGTGTGCCCACTGGTTGGGTTAAAGATCCGCCCCAGCCGATTCTTCATTCCCCAATCCAGGGAATTGCTACCCTTTAGAAAGAAGGGTTGGGCGATCATCGGAGTGCCCACGTGAAAATTCTTGGCGTCCCGCATTTCGTCAACGTCTGCCATTGGTCGATCCTCCTATCGGTCGGGTGAGGCCGTGCGAAAAACCTTCGAACAGAAGTGCAATGGAAACCGCTCCGGGATCTCGATGGCCAAGAGTTTTTTCACCTAGGTAGCGCGCGCGGCCGAAGCGGGCAGTCAAATTCGCAGTAGCTTCTGCGCCTGACTTAGCGGCCGTTGCCGCCGCCTGCATCGCTTGCCCGTGATCCTTGCCTGCCTGTATGGCCGCGCGCAGTGCTTCCACCGCAGGAACGAGCGCATCCATCAGAGTTTTGTCTCCAGGTCGCGCCTTAGTTTGCTTGCAAATGGCCTGTAATCCTGCTTCGAATGCCGCAGCCAGCCCCGGACCATCGAACTCGGTTGCCCCTTCTGGTGAACCATCCGCCATTCCCAGAAAAAGTGACCCAAGTAAGGCGCTGGATGCCCCGCCGTCTGCACCCAGCACTTCCCAACCTGCCTGGTGAAAACAAGTCTTGATGTCCGCAGGCCCTAACGGTGCGAACGCTTTTTCCATGCGATCGACCGAGCGCATCATGGCACTACCGTGATCCCCATCGCCAGAAGCGGAGTCAAGTTCGGAGAGCAAGGCATGCTGTTCCCTAATCTGATCTGCTGCACTGGCAATCATCTGAAATAGATCGTCCCTGGTGATCGTGTCGGTCATTTCACTGTGAAGTATGGGGCATTGCTTGGCGCGTCCCAAAGCCGGATCAACTCGGGATCGAGACGGGCTATCAAGAGCTGGAAACCGGCCTGCTCTTGCGTGGTGATGAACTCCCCCACTTTGCCTCGCACCAACTTGATGCCCTTTTCTTCCAATACCTGATGCACGCGTCGGAATAGAATAAACAACTCCATCAGAGTGGTTGCACCTGCTCCGTTCAAGAGTACGAGTAGCTCTTCTCCGGGTTTGACTTTGAGATCGTCCAGCAGCATCTGCAGCATGATTTCCGCAGTCTCATCTGCGGACTTCATTTTCATGCGGCCGGTACCCGCCTCGCCGTGCTGCCCCATGCCAATTTCCATTTCATCGTCGCCCAGCTCAAAAATCATTTGACCGGTGGAGGGATGCGTTGCGGTTCTAACGGCAACGGCGAGAGTCCGCATGTTTCGTTCCATGCGATCGGCGATCGCGAAACACTGTTCGAGTGATTGGCCTTCTTCCGCAGCCGCGCCGGCAACCTTATACACAGGAAGAAATCCGACCAGGCCCCGGCGATCTTCGGGGTTCGGTCCGCCGGAGATGTCCTCGTGAGTGAGGACCATTTTCACGTTGAGGCCTTCGCGTCTTGCCATCTCCATGGTGATATTCGCGGATAAGACGTCACCAGCATGATTCAGCACGACGAGCAGGACGCCGGCACCGCCATCCGCCCAACGTAGCGCCTCCAGGCAACTGGGTGCGCCCGGCGCCGCAAAGATTCCGCCTGCGACGCTGACATCAAGCATGCCCTCTCCGACAAACCCACTTAAGCCCGGTTCATGCCCGCTACCGCCAAGCGTCACTACTTCGACTTTGCCTCGAGCTTTCCGGTTACGGCGCGCAATCAGGTTATGGCCGACCAGTTGGAGTGTTTCGGGATGTGAGAGGACTAAGCCCTCGAGCAGTTCGCTAACGAGATCTTCCGAGCGGTTTATAAATTTCTTCATGCGCATGGATTCGGTTCCTGGGCTTGCTCTCGCTCCGTCCTACTTCGTCTTTTTGCCGGTCCAGAGAGGCAAACCATCGGTGGGCACGTCAAAAATCTCCATTTGGCCGTGTTCATACTCCGTGACATATATTTTTCGGCGGTCGGGCAGAGCAAACGCAAGGTTGGTGGGCAGCTTTCCCGACGTGGGCAACCGCTCGACAACGGCTCCGTCTTTTCCCAGCACGGTAACATCCTTTTGACCGAAAACGGCAACGTACAGTCGGCCGTCGCTGGAGAATGCCATTCCATCCGGCCCCTTCCAGCCGGAGGGCGCATCTGGGCGAATCACATTGCCGAAAAGCGTGCGAGGGCCAGAAACGCCGCCAGAATCGATCTCATACCGATAAATATTGCCGGTGAGGGTTTCGTTGGCATACAGACGATTGTCGGGTCCAAAAGCAATGCCGTTCGTAAACTTGATACCGGTGTCGAGCTTCTTCACTGTACCGGTGGCCACATCGACTCGGTAAACCCTCCCGTCGTAGTGAACGCTCATATAATCCGGACGGATTTTGTTGTTAGGAGCAAACTCGTCGATGAAGACGCCAGAGTCCGTCAGATACAGAAACCCATCGGGACCAAAGCAAAGATCGTTGGGGAATAGAAAGGGCTCACCTTCGCAGCCCGTAGCCACGACATCGGCCTTCCCCTCCATGGTCAGCCGCACAAGAGATGGATGCTTTGATTCGGCAACCCAGATGGCGCCTTGAGAATCGACGGCCAGACCGTTGGGACGCCCCGTCTTTTTGACGACGCGCTTGGTCTTGCCGTCGGTGCTGATGTGCGTGACGCATCCGCGTTCCGCGCCCCCTTCGACAATCAACCATGTTCCATCCGGGAGAGCCACTGGGCCTTCGGGAGCGCTCAGGCCGGTGGTGAATATGTTGGCCATAAATTGCCTCAGGGCTGTGCCGGTGCAGGCAGCTTGCGCGCAGCATCGTCCAGCAGGAGAATCCAGTCACCCTCTCCTGGTGGACTGAACTGATGCTTCCCGCTGGTGGGAAACTCACCAGCGGAATCTGATTTTCCAGTGCGAGGATTGAACCAGACCACCCGCACTTCCTTCCCGGAAATCTTTGTCATATCCACGGTGATGGCGCGAGGCGTGGGCGCGTAGGCGATGACGGTTCCGCCGTCGGAGGTCCGCGCTGCAGCCAGATAATCCAGCCCCCGAAATTCGCCCAAGCCTTCAATCACCACCTCATGCTTATCGTCTGGCACAAGTTCATACCAAGGGCGCGAAGAGAACAAAGCTCTCAACCGGGTCATGTCTCGAGACGCGGTGGAATTCATCGCCGCTTCCCATCCTGGATCGAACAACCAGATAGGTCGATTTCCCAGGAACTGGCCGGTCGCGCCACTGAGCAACGCCCAATAGGCTTGCCTGCGAATTTGTACCGCCGAGGCGTTGTGTTCCCCTTCATAGGTAGACTCAATGAGAACAAACGGTATTGGCGGCGTGCGATGGTAGTCCCTCAGCAGCATGGAATGCACGATACCATACGTGTACGTAGTGTTGAGATCCAACCAACCGTCTTGCTGGTACTGGTCGATGGCGGAGTTTTCGGGATGGCAGTGAGCGGTGAAAATGTGCCGCTTGTCGAATTCCTTTATGCCCTGCACAATTGCATCGACATCTTGCCGTGCCGTGTCTGGGTTTCTGTCGCCCCCGATCATCCAGACCAGATTGTTGAAGCCTGCATACCTTTTGCCGACGTAACGTCCCCAATTGCGACACTTCTCAGGACCATTTGCCAGGGCCTCCTCGACCCAACCTTCTTCGGTGCCAATGTACCCCAGATAAATGGGGGCCAAAAAAACCTGGATGCCTTTTTCAGCGGCTTTGCGGATCACCCAGTCGGCGTGCTCAAAATACTTTTCATTCGGCGTCGCGAAGTCTCCCGGAGTTGTGAACGGTGCATCTCCATACCGATTGACCGGGCCGCGAAATTTGTGCTCTATCAGATTCACAATTACAGAATTGAAACCTTTGCGCCGGCGATCCTCCAGGTACAGCTCCGCCTCTTCCTTCGTGAGACCGGAGACGAGCGACCAGGCTGCGTCGCCTTGAACCAGGAAAGGTGTGCCACTTTGGTCTACCAGATGCCTATGATCAGGACTCACAGCTAAGGGATAAGGGTCGGAAGCTAAGGCCAACGGGGCGCAGGCCAGTACACCAAGCAGAACAAGTCGAAGGAGTCTAGGCATAGGTTTACCGTCTATCAATAAAAGGGAGCACGCGGTAGGGTCTATAAGCTTTACATGACAATTTGTCAGAAAACCATGCGTCACCGAGAGATGCAGAGAGGATCAGGAGCGCCGGCTTTGCCGGGCTCTTACAACATAGAATTGTTGTTTCTTGATAGATATGCCCCCTAATCCAAGCTAAAAACGATTGCATCGTCTGGGGCTGGCTTTCATGGAGAGAAGCGATGGACTACCAAGCAATGGCGCGCGACCACGTACTACATGCCTTACGGCGCGAAAAATCGCTGATCTTTGAGCGCGCCGACGGTTCCAAACTGTGGGACGTGAACGGCAAGGTCTATCTTGACACCATGTCCGGTTCAGCCGGTCCCGCGATGGTCGGGCATGCCAATCCCTACGTCGCAGAGGCCGTGGCCAAACAAATGGCGAAGCTTCCGTCTGTGAACTTGGTGCATGACAGCGTCCCGGTGATTGAGTTCTGCACAAGAATTGCGCAGATTGCCCCCACAGGGTTATCAAAGACATTTCTCTGCGTCGGTGGTGGTGAGGCTGTGGAAGCCGCTATTAAGTTTGCCATGCGCACTACTGGCAGGACCGAAGTGCTCTCGCTGACGGGGGCTTACCATGGCCAGTCGCTGGCAACGATGGGCCTCGGAGGAATGCCCGCTCTTAGAAAGTGGATGCCGGGGTCTCTGCGCTGGCCAAATTTCCGCCAGATTCCGTCCGCGGATGCCTACCGGCCCCTACTTGGCGAGAATCCCGAGGGCTGGCGCTCCGCAGTGCATGCGCTGGAGTCCGATCTCAACGCCGGGAGTTCAGGCCAGGTGGCTGCCCTAATCATGGAGCTCGTCCAGGGGCCGAATGGGCACAGCGTCTATTCACCGGAATACTATCAAAGCGTACAGAGAGTCTGTCGCGAACACGGCGTACTGTTGATTGTCGACGAGATTCAAACCGGTTTATGCCGGTGCGGCACGACCTGGGCTTGCGATCTTTACAACGTCAAGCCGGACATTCTGGTCATCGGAAAAGCGCTCGGCGGAGGGGTGCCAATCGGGGCGTTCATTACCCGAAGAGATTTAATCCCATCCGGCCTGGAGTCGGAAGCGTGGCACATGTTGACATTCATGAATCAGCCCCTTTCCGCGGCAGCCGGGCTGGCCGTGCTGGACATCATGGAGAAAGAACAACTGGCGGACCGCGCTCGGGCACTTGGGGCGCGCGCAACGGAAAAATTCCGCACGCTGGCCAAACGCTACGACGCAATCGGTGATGTCCGCGGCCCGGGTTTATTTGTGGGTATCGACTTCGTGGAGGACCGCAAAACCAAGGCGCCCGCCACCGTGGCTTGCCGTAAAGCCTGGGACTTCGCCATCGATCATGGTCTAATTACGCAATTCGGGGGTTTTGGCGCTAACGTGTATAAATTCAAGCCACCCTTAACCACATCCCAAGCAGATTTCGAAGATATGTTGCAGATTTCCGAAGAGGTCGTTGCGTTCATCCAGCGCGAAGTCGATCAACAACGAGATGCTTCCGCGGTCAAGGTCCCTGCCACGCTCGGTCAGTGAGACGAGTTTTGCCCAACGCGAACCCATCTACGAAGGCTGACTTGCAAACTCCCGCTCTTCTGGTGGATTTGGACGCGATGGAACAAAACCTGAAAACGATGTCACTTTTCTTTGCGGGCCGGCCTGCCAAGCTCCGTCCTCATTTCAAAAATCATCGCGTCCTCGAACTGGCTGCTCGGCAGATGGAATATGGCGCAATCGGAATCACCTGCGCCAGGTTATGGCAGGCCGAACGACTGGTTCAAGCGGGGGTTCGAAATATCCTGATCGCGAATGAGATTGCAGGCGAAGCGGAGCTGCAGCGATTTGCAGATCTCGCAGAAGAAGCCCCGGTAGTGGTTGCAGTCGACAATTGCGTGGTGGTCGAAGAGATGGGCCGCGTTGCAAGGAATCGAAAAGTCGAGTGTCATGTGGTGGTCGACATAGATTTAGGGTTAAAGCGATGTGGCGTGGCACCGGGCGAACCCGCGTTGTCTCTTGCGCGGAGAGCCCTCGAGCAAGGACTCCACGTTCGAGGAATCATGGGATACGAAGGCCATCTGCAACCACTCTTGCCCGGACCGGAAAAAGAACGAGCCGTGACACAAGCGATGCGATCCCTGGTGAGCTCCGCAAAATGCCTTGAAGATGCAGGGATTGGCGCAGGAATTGTCAGTTGTGGTGGTTCCGGCGACTACTCGATTGCGGGGAGCTACCCGGGAGTAACGGAGATTCAGGCCGGTTCCTACCTCCTGATGGACACTTGGTATGCGCCGTACGCGCCCGATTTCCGCCTCGCTCTCAGCGTTTTGGCTACCGTGATCAGCAAGACCCCTGGGGAACGCATCGTGTTGGATGCCGGCGTGAAAGCCATAAGCGGGGAGCGTGGACTCCCTGCTGTGAAAGGTATGGACGGACTGAAACTCAAGGCGCTTCACGCGGAGCACGCACCAGTCGAGATCGTTGACCGTAATGTCAACGTAAATGTGGGCGATAAGATTGAGATCTCCGTCCAGTATCACGATGGAACGATTCATCTGCACAACTGCATGTATGGGGTCCATGACAGTAGGGTGGAACGAGTTTTCCAGATCGAGCATTAATCTGACCACGAGGTGGAGATGCGACTGAAAGACAAAGTGGCCATCGTCACCGGGGGCGGAGCCGGTATCGGCCGGGGTATCGCCGAACGCTTCGCGCGCGAGGGTGCCGCGGTCGTGATTGCGGAAGTCAACGCGTCCAGCGGCAAAGCGGCAGAGAAGGCCATTCTGGGTTCCGGTGGAAATGCCTTGTTCATCCCCACGGACGTCTCGAGCGAAAAACAAGTCCAGACGATGGTCGAAGAAGCCCTGAGCAAGTTCGGCAAGGTTGACGTGCTCTGCAATAACGCCGCCGTGCTGTTCTTCAGCGAGGAGGCGCCCGCGCATGAATTGAGCGCCGAGACGTGGGACCGAACGATTGCTGTGAACCTGCGTGGGTACTGGTTAACCTCCAAATATGTCGTTCCCGCGATGTTGCGTCAGAAGTCCGGTTCCATCATTCACATAGCTTCGCCTACCGGAATTTTTGGATTCACCCGGCTAACCGCGTACAGTGCCAGCAAGGGAGGCGTGATCGGCCTGATGCGCGCCATGGCCGCCGACTATGGTCCCGAACACATCCGTGTGAACGCGATTATTCCCGGCACCATCGACACGCCCATGAATGCAGTTGAACTCTCCGACCCTACTGCGCGAGCACGCTATGCAGACCTTACTCCCGCGAAACGCCTGGGAACGCCTGACGATTTGGCGGGCATGGCGGTGTTTCTGGCTTCGGATGACTCCGACTACTGCGTGGGAGGTATCTTTACCGTGGACGGCGGGCTGACCGCCATCTGAAATCCCGGCCGGTCGAAGCTCTCCGCGCCTGCCAGACGGAACGCGAGTGGGGTTTTTCCGGTAGTCCGGCGAAACACGACGGTGAAGTAACTTTGATTGCAGAATCCCGTTTCCAAGCTGATCTCCGCGATCGACTTGCTGGTTGTTGCCAGTAGCTCCTGCGCCTTTGCCACCCGGAAGCTATTCAGATAGACCACGAACGATTGACTGGTCAATTCCTTAAACAGATTCATGAAACAACAAGGGCTGGCGGCACACATTCGGGCCGCGTCCTTAACACGGATGGGCTCGTCGTAGTGTTCTTTGAGGTAGTCAAAAACCGGCGCAAGGCGAGCGAAGGATTCCCGGCGCAGGTCAAAAGCCCGTCTTAGGGCTCCCATTTCCGAACAATGATTGACGAGCGCCAACAGGATCATCTTCAAGTAGGTTCGAATGGCCAGGCGCGAACGCTCTGTGGATCCGGGCAGCTCCGGGCGGATCCTTTCAATTAGTTCACGGATTTCACGGGAAAGAATTGGATTCGCATGAATCACGTTCGGAACTGACGGACCCTGTAGATTAAACGGCATCAAATACTGCAAGTCCTCGCCAAATGGAATCCCCGCGTGTACGGTTTGCGGAAGAAAAGAGAGCACCACCGTGCGGGCCGGGCGCTGCGAACATCCCGAAGGCAGACATCTGTGCGAGATGCGATCCCCGACGATAATCACGTCACCTTTGGTGACGGTACGAATGTTGTTCTCTACTTCGTAGAGTTGTTCGCCAGACTCAAAGACCACGACTTCAAGGTGATCAGGACGATGGAGAGGAACTTCCGTCCGGCGATCCAGAACCAGAAAGCGCACATCTACCGCAAACGCATTGCGGAACGGCCATACGTGGCTCTTGTCGAGATTGATTCGCCTGTCGACAAAGGTATCGGCGGGTTCCCACACGAGGTCGCATCCTGTTCGCATACCCCAATAACTCCCTAAGGGTTCTCATGATAGGCCGCATTCAGCGTCCCGACACTACCATAATTTTGCTATTTGCAAACAGTTTTGTTCACAACTTCAAAAGATAAACTTCAAACCCAACTGCAAAATTCTTGCCGGGAATGCTGAGTTGATTTCGCCTAAGACATTTCCCGTGCAAGCACCTCCTGGCGCGGTCTGATCGCTACAAGCCGTGTTCACACCCTGCCATTGGGGGTGGTTGAAAGTATTAAAGCTTTCGAGTCGAAACTGCAAGGTGCTTTTCTCTCCCTGAAACCAAGGCAGTGCAAAGTTTTTCATCAGTGCCAAGTCCCAGTTGTTTCGGCCGGGACCTCGTAGCGTATTCTTCCCCATGGTTCCAAACATGCCCGGTTGATTGTTCGCCGCCAATTGGTCAAGTGTCGTCTGCCCAATGATGCTTGGATCAAACCATCCTGGCGTAGGCCCCAGGGTTGGGTCAATCAAAGTGCCTTTCTTTACGCTCACCTTCCCCAAAGGATTGCAGACGACGCCCCCTCCTATTCCAGACGAAAGTCCCGCAATCCCACATGTAAAGTTTAACGGTGGACCAGTCATGAAACTACTTATGCCACTGATCTGCCAGCCGCCCAAAGCATTACGGACGGCGGCGTGGGAGTTATTCCTGAAAAATGGCAATTGGTAAATCCAGTTTATGACCAAGATCTGCGTCTGATTCAGGCTGGAAGTGCCATACCATCGGCGCGGGTTGCTGTCGTCAACGCCGTTTGAAGGAATAATATCGTCCAGCGTGTGGGACCAAGTATAGGAAACTTCATACGTCAAACCGTAGCCCGACGGGTGGCGCAAACTTACTTGCATCGCGTTGTAATTCGAATTTCCCGTGGGATTGCGCATGCTAATCGTGTTGTAGCCACGATACGGGGCAAAGAAAAGAGGCGGGGCCGCATTGTTGATCAAAACGGATTGCGCATCACAATTCCCTACAGCGTCGCATCCGGGAACTCCGGCAAGAGCTGGCACGTTGACGGTTGTGAGACCGATCGGGACTTGATTGATGTTTTGGGCCTGCTGCAGATGCCGGCCGAGAGAGCCCACGTAACTCACGCCCAAGAGGTTGTTGCCAGGCAGTTCGTGCTGGACGCCAAGACTGAATTGCTGCACCTGAGGCCACTTACGTGTGGTCGGTACGTCGGAGAACGATGCCGTTCCGAGCGGCCCAGGTGCGATGTTACTGAACCCTAGCACGTTACTGACGCTCAAAGTCGCCGCTGTGGGCGCATTTCCATTGAACCCGCCGCCGGCGTGCAGCGGATTGCTGGAATCCCAGTTCAGGGCATAACCGCCGCGAATCGCGGTCTTACCTTTGCCGAAGGGATCCCACGAGAATCCAAAACGGGGAGAGATGGTGCCTTGGTAGGACTTGGAGCAACCCAGGACGATCGGCTGCGTACCGCACTGCAGCAAACCGTTTCCATAATTCAAATAGTTTGCGCCCGTGCCAGCTATGATGTTCCCGTTGCTATCGAGTTGTCCCTGGGCAGCGGGATTGTAGTAGCTGGGGACAAAAATAGAGTCGCTTGTAGGATTCGAAGCATCCCAAAACGGAGTCAGGTAATAATATCGCACACCCAGGTTGAGGGTGAGCCGCGAATTCACCCGCCAGTCGTCCTGAAAATATGGCTCGAAGTCCCACTGCCGCCAGTGTCCGACACCCCGCCCCCCGACCAATTGGCCGTTCACCACCGTTCCATATTCCTGGTAACTCGCAATGCGGCCTAAGAACATATCCGCCAAAGAGTTGCCGGTGGTAAGGCTCGAGGAATCACTGAAATTAAAGAAACCCTGTACGCTTTGACCAATATTGGTGCTGGTGTTGATGTGGTTGTCCAACAGAAAGAAACCCATCTTCAGGGTGTGTCGGCCCTTGGTCCAAATGATATTGTCCTTTATCGCCGTCTGCGGATCCCAGAAATAGAATTCAAAACCTGTCGATTCCGCATTGCCCTGGAAGGGAACCCCACCGCCAAAGGAAATTCCCGGCAAAAATGATTGATTCAGATTCTCGGGAAAGATCGTTTGTATGGCAAAACCCGCGGGCTTGGATATGGAATTCGCAGGGCTGTCAAAGCCCGTGTAATTATTGACCGTGTTCACATCCGCAGACATGCTGAAGATAAACTCGTTGAGCAAGTTGGGCGTGATGGTCTGAGTCAAATGAAAAACCCCAGACTTCGCCGGGCTTGTCCAAGCCGATTTCACCGTACCGTAGTTGGCGGCGGACCACAGCGTAGGGATGAAATCCTGGGTGTAGGCATCTTGTGTATACCGGAAAAAGATTCTTATCTTGTCGCCCACATTTTGATCAATCTTGAACATGTCCTCGCGGAATTGCGTGGGCAGGCTCGGTGAGGATACATATAGATTCTTGCCCGTGTTTGGCAAGGGAATCAGTCCATTGAGAAGAGCCGCAGACGACGGGTCGACAGGAACGACGTCATTGGGAAATGGCAGACCAGTAGCCGGGTTTGTGGGAATCGCGCAACCTGCCGCAACTCCACTGTCATAATTCGACGACGCGGGGTCGCATTCACTGAAATCACCGTTGCGCTGAAGCAGCGACGGAACAGGCTGGCGAACAATGGTTCCCTGTCGATAGGAACGCCATTCCTCCGATACGAAGAAGAATGTCTTGTTTCTATCCTTATTGTAGTGACCGGGAATAAACACAGGTCCTCCGAGCGTAAACCCCCAGTTGTTGCGCTTCAGTGGGTTTCTCGGTTGTCCGGCCTGGTTCAGGAACCAGTCATTGGCGTCAAAGGCATCGTTTCGAACGTACTCGAATAAATCCCCATGGAATTCCTTGGTTCCGGATTTGGTGACCACCTCAATATTCGCGCCTCCGGACTTTCCGAACTCCGCGCTGTAGTTCGATGTGGAAATGCGAAATTCCGAAATGGAGTCTATGCTCGGATAAAGCATGAGAGAGTTACTTCCCGAGCCTTGGTCGACATTGTTGGTGCTGTCGATCTCCCAGTTGTTGAAATTCCCGGGAACACCATTAAACGATATGGTGGCGTTCGCCAAGACGCCGACGGAAGAAGGATCAAACCCTGTGCCTAAGGGAGCGGCTCCTGGAATGAGTGTGGCCAGATTGGCAAAGTTTCGGGCCTCGAGGTTTAGTTCACTGACTTGGGAACTTGTAACCACATGAGAAATGGCGCCAGTTTCTGTTTCCACGGCTACTGCGTTTGCGGAGACGACCATTTCTTCGCTTACCGCACCGACTCGCAACTGCAGGTCTAGACGGAGGGTCTGGCCCACGTTCAGGGTGACGCCGTTCTGCAGCAATCTCTGGAATCCCGCTTTTTCGGCCACGATCGAGTAGTTTCCGGTGGGCACCCTCGTGACAGAATAGCTACCAGCGGAGTCGGTTGTGACCTTTCGGACAAATCCTCGTTCGCTGTTCGTAACGGTTACTTCAACCTCGGGAACTACTCCGCCTGACGTGTCACTCACCGTGCCGACGATCGAGGCGAGGTCCTGCCCTTTGGCCGCAAAAGGTACAAGCAGGAGAAAACCCGTAGCGAGCACTTTGCAAAACGTCATTGAGGCGCTCCCAACCCAAAGCAGTCGAAAGTAGGTACTTCCTAACAGGCCCCTGAGTTGGCCACAAGGATAGGTTCGCCGCCAAGGGCAATCTATCGATATCTACTCTATTTTTGTTGCAAAACATTTTCGCCATTGCCGTCCGTTCGGAGATCGTCGCACGCCCCGCTGTGCTAGGATTTCTTTTCGCCATGGTTAGAAAGACCAGCCGAACTTGCTTCGTCCTTGTTCTCCTTGCCTTCTTCTGCGGCCTCTCGTCTCCAGCGCAGCACGCTCCGTCACAGGACGCTCAGTCCCTCATCATGCAAGGGCAGAAGGCTCTTGCCGAAAAACAATACACGACTGCAGAACAGGACTTTACACGCTTGCTTCAACTCGGCGTACGGACGGCTCCCGTCTATTCCAATCTGGGCGTGGTCTACATGCGCGTGGGCAAGATTGACAAAGCCATAACCATGCTCGACAAAGCTAAGAATCTGGCCCCAACCGTCCCGGGGATACGCTTGAACCTGGGTCTCGCCTATCTGCGCGAGCAAGAATTCAAGCTGGCCTCTCGCTCCTTCGCTGAAGTTATCTCCTTGGACCCAAACGATCTTCAAGCGCAGTACCTCAAGGGCATGTGCGATTTCATGACCGATGACTTTCAGGCAGCGGTCGATTCTCTTCAACCCATATTCGATCAGGAGCAGACCGACCTCGAGTATCTGTTCATGCTTGGAATCAGCTATGGAATGTTGAAGCGGGACGAAGATTCACAGCGAACCTTCGCGCATTTGGTTGAAGTTGGAGGTGACACACCTCATCTGCATTTACTTCTCGGAAAAGCATATCTCGCGCTCGGTCAACTCAGCGAGGCGGACAAGGAACTGCAACAAGCTACGAAAGGTGAACCTCTTCCCTACGCGCATTACTACCGCGGAATTTTGGCGCAAAAGCAGGGAAAGACGGATGAGGCCACCGCACAGTTTTCCGAGGAAGTGGCACTTATTCCCAACAATCCCTGGGCTTACAAGGAACTGGCCACCATTCAGATGGACCGGGATGAAAATGCGAAGGCTATCCAATTGCTGGAGAGGGGCGTTACAAACAACCCGGAATCCGCTGACTTGTACGCAACTCTGGGTCGCGCCTACCTCCACGCTCCGGACACCAAGCGTGCAGTCGCAATGCTAAAGAAGGCCATCGCCCTCGATCCGAAGAGCGGCATGTATCACTATCAACTGGCTCAGGCGTATTTGGCGGAAGGCCACCGACAGCAGGCGGAAGTGGAAAAGCAACAAGCACGCAAGCTAATGAGCGGCGATTCCCAAGGGAAGATGGAGCAATTTTCCAGGGGTTCCGGCTCGCCTACACCTGACGGAAACGAACGTAAGCGCATCATTGACTAATTGGGGTAGGAAGCACCGGGCCGCACAATGCGTATCAAGTGGTCGGTGAACGCAGCGTGCATGCTTGGGAATTCGACCTTTGGCATGTGGCAAGCCACACAATTCGTGGTACTCACCGGACATGGCGCACCGGGATGATCCTTGTCCGGCTTTCCCCGGACTGCGGTGATATGACAGTCCAAACATTTAACATCGTACGCTCTCGCCTCGTGCACGAGCGGTTCATGCGGATTATGGCAGACAATGCAAGTCAAGCGAGTGTCTCCGCTGCCCCAGCAACGGCTGTTTTCTAGCCGGTAGGGCTGAAAGCGGACGTTGGCTATACCCTTGATGCCCGCTTCAAGGACATCTCCCCATGTTCGATGGCAGGCGCCGCAAAAGTCCACCGAGTCTACGGGTTTGAGTTTGCGAGGGTTCAGGACGGCCTTCCGTCCGGCCTCGATTTGCCCAGACTTCATGGTTAAAACGTGGTTTCTGCCTGGTCCGTGACAGGATTCGCAGATCACCCCTGGCAATGCCTGATCGGGAACAAACTGATTGTTGGTGGTCGATTCCGAAGTGTGACACGCAAAGCAGCGGCGGGCTTCGTCTCTGTCCATCATCCGCCCCAACGATCCTTCGAGCGAATAGGATTCGGCATGCAGGTTCCCGGTCGTAACGTCCAGCGCCTGGAGGGATTTGTAGAAGCTGAGCCGGCTCTCGTAGAGGACATCACCCTGGGTGTAAAGAAAGGTTTGCCCTTTATTACCCAAGCCAAAAGCCCAAGTGAGGGGTGGTGCCGCGAGCAATTTCATACCATTGCTGACGTCATACTGGATGCTAGTCTTGCTGTAAATAATCCGATACTCGTAAGCGCCGGAGCGAAAATTCAGGGCAGGGTGCTCTCGAAGGATCGGGGATTCACCAGCAAACGAGGAGGCTTGTGCCATAGGCGTAGTTGCCTGACTCTTGGCGATGCCCGAATGACATTTCGCACATTCCGCCGTCCCTGCATATTCTTCGCGCTGTGCCCCACCTTTAGTCGGCCAGAATGCCGGTGTCTTCAGGCGATCCCGTGTCGTCATGGAAATGCCGCCGGAGGCGATAGCCTGAGAGAAGGCCGCACTCGCAATCAATGTGCAAGAAACGAGCAAAACAAGAATCAAGCGCGATGAAACTGTACGAATGATTCGTGGCATTCCTTTCACTGGTACCGCTCAGCGACTATACTCGCGGCCTCATGTCCCAGGGACTGGAATCGGAATCCGCTCCACGAAAATTCGCTGGTGCCAGTATGGGTAGATTGGCTTAACCTCGCTCGCATGGTCGAGCTTCGCGACCTGCTCCGGAGTCAATTTCCATTCGGCACTCGTTAGGTTCTGCCGCAACTGCTCTTCGTTGCGGGCACCGAGGATCACACTGGAAACGGTAGGCCGGCGCAAAAGCCAGTTGATGGCAATCTGCGGAACACTTTTCCCTGTCTCCTTCGCGATCAGGTCCATGGCATCGACAACACGGTAGACATTTTCGTCAGACACTGGGGGACCGTTCTCGGCGGTCTTGTGCAGTCGGCTCACTTCCGGCAACGGCTGGCCTCTCCGCACCTTTCCTGTCAGCCGGCCCCAACCGAGCGGACTCCAGACAAGCGCGCCAATCTTGTGGTTGATGCCCAGAGGCATTAGTTCCCACTCGTAATCCCGGCCGATAAGAGAGTAGTAGACCTGATGGGCGACATAACGAGCCCAGCCGTATTTTTCAGAAACACAGAGTGATTTCATCAGATGCCAGCCGGAGTAATTGGAACACGCTACGTAACGAACTTTGCCGCTACGAACCAAGGTGTCCAGTGCCTCCAGCGTCTCTTCGACCGGAGTCAGTTCATCGAAACCATGCATGTGGTAGATATCAATATAATCTGTGCCCAAGCGGCGCAAGCTCTCATTACAGGAACGCACAATGTGATAGCGAGAAGAGCCCACGTCGTTTGGCCCATCCCCCATTCGGAATGTTGTTTTCGTCGAGATCAGAAGGTTGTGCCGCTCGCCCTGCACAGCTTTCCCGAGGATTTCCTCCGCGAGACCGTTGGAATACACATCGGCGGTATCAAATAGATTGATTCCCGAATCCAGGCATACGGCCACAAGCCTTTTCGCTTCCTCGACCTGAACCTGACCCCAGGCGCGAAAGAATTCGTTCCCGCCGCCAAAAGTACTCGTTCCCAGACTGAGTGCAGAAATCTTTAGCCCTGAATTGCCCAGTTGCCGATATTCCATGGTTGTTTCACGTAGCTCCTTTGGTTGGGAATGAGCGCTAAGAAACTATCACATAGTGGAAATCGGACCGGATATCAAGATCACCTGAATTTTCACCGTGCTTGAGAGCACTGAGAGAGGTCGAGAGAAGGGACTCACGTCAAGGACATGCTATTCGCGTTCCGTGACCCGCAGAATGCGATCCGCTTGCACATTCTTAACTACCTGAACTATCCCGGATGGCCACCGAATTTCAATCTCGTCGATAGTCTTCGCCGCACCCAAACCAAAATGGACGGGCCCGGCGCTGGATGACGCATACCCGGAAGCCGTGGAAACGTAATTGTATTGATCTTGTCCTCCCGCCATGATTCGGATTCGCGCTCCAATTCCGTCCCGGTTACTTTTATTGCCCTGCAGCGAAACTTCCAGCCAATGGTTTTCGCCCGGGCTATCATTGATCCAGATTTCCGCGGGAGCGCTTAGCGCCGTCACAACGATGTCCAGTTTCCCATCGTGATTCAAATCGCCG
>Ga0074046_10001952_pt1 | contig 18174 bp, 17 predicted proteins | sample BogForMeECP23OM3_FD_94441 | JGI IMG/M metagenome (GOLD analysis project Ga0074046, IMG submission 94441) | Bog forest soil microbial communities from Calvert Island, British Columbia, Canada - Bog Forest MetaG ECP23OM3 | ecosystem: Environmental > Terrestrial > Soil > Wetlands ... | reverse complement strand
CGCCCTCCAGTTCATCGCATCAGAGGACATCTTCTGGGCAGCCGGTTAGTCGTGGCCCCACCCGAAAAATGCGGAAAGTCGAGCTAAGGATGCGGTCGGAAACCGTGAGGTTCTGGCCGCGAGTCCGTCATCACTGGCAGATACAGCTGTGCGCCCCAGCCGTACAAGTGCCGCCTGCCGCCCTACAGGACTTGCAGCACTGCTGTGGGTCGGGATTGGGACCCGGTGAGGGTGGGGGGCCTCCACACCAGTCCGTCACCCCCTTGTAGATCGAGAATCCGCTGCAGGTCTGCGTGCCGGCCAGACAGGCGTAGATAATATCGCCGTACGCGTCGGTTGTTCCAGAAACCGAGGCGGCAGTCTGCAGAGGATATTTCGGTGTATCCGGCAGCGACTCGTAGAAATCGACGGCGGTGGGACACGTGACCTCGTATTGCGGCGGAGAGTGGCTTTCCGGATCCGGGCACGAAAATGCGATCGTGCAAGCGGGTGGCACCGGCGCCGGCGGCACGCAAATCGCGCTGTTCGGGTCCCAACTGGTGCCAGCCCCGCACGCGCAGGCCGACGTCGCTCCGGCGGCGGTGCTCTCGGTGAACGTGATCCCCACGGTGAGAGGGCAGCACGGCGGGAGCAGTGTCAGGTTGTTCGATTCTGCAGTGAAACTCTGGCCCGAGCAGGTCGGGGCAGCGACGACTACGCCAGAATTGATGATGGTTTTAACGACGACTGTCGCGCCGGGTGGGGTGAAGGTGACCAGCTTGGAGCAACAGTCGCCAAACAGATTTACTCGGCAGTGTTCCAATTGCTCCCGATGCCCAGCAGATCACCGGGATCTGCTGCCTTGTAGAACGTGCCGGCCGAGGTCTCCACCTGGGCGGATTGCCCGCCGGAACTGGTGCCCCCCGTCAGGATGAGCCCGCCAAAGTTCAGCGCCGTCTGAGTGGGCACCGCCGTCGCCTGGCCGTTGATAAAGCAGCCGCCCGCCGCGGTGGCGGTGGCGGGAGAGAAGATCCAACTGTTACCGGCGACGGTCGGGGCTGCGGAGCACGGGCTTGTGTGGTTGACCAGCCAATACTGGATGAACACGCATGAGCCACCCGACTTGCAGTTGCTGGAGTTGGAGTAGATAAACTGCTGCCATGCGAAGCACCCCGGCTGGCTCGCGCAGAGTGTGCTGGGTGTGCTGGCGAAGGTGTTCGTGTTGAGTTGCAGCGAAAACGTGGTCGGTCCCGATCCGTCCGATACGCTCGTCACGCCGGTCACCTTGAACGACCCAGTCGCCAAGGTTATCGGACCTCCCGTTGCCACCGCGGAAAAGTCGCCGCTATCCCCTGCCCCCACAGTGGCCGGTCCGGCGCCGATCGCGCGTGGATAGGGGCGTTGCGGGGCAGTCGTGCACGGCACCTCCTGCCATTGTGCGCTGGGATAGGTGGCGGTGTAGCATCCGGGTTTCGGAGCCGGCATTCGCGCCATCAACTGACGCCAGGATTCCCGCGTTTGCGTCGTTTCCGGCGGCGTGATTGCCGGATGTGATACAGGCGGCTGCAGAGCGGGTGGTGGCGCGAGTGCCGGCGCGCCGGGCGGCGGGATATCGGCGGCGGGCGCGGCAAGGGATGGCGACGTGCCGGCAAGCAGGCCGGCAACGGCCGGACTTGCCAGGATCCTGACGCTGCATCGCCACGCTGAGGTCCGTGCCGCGATGAAGGCAACTGCGACGATCATGGCGTGCACGATTATCGTCCCCCGTATCAGCGGTCAGTCCCGGCGCGAGACCCCGACTATGCCTGATCATTGCGGTTTCTGTCCATTATGTTGATGAGGGACGATTCAAGGATCACCAACGTTCCCGAGCCGTATAGGCGATGATCAACGCCGATGCTGGACTGGCGCAAGGAGCCGTGCCTTCGTGAGTTTCCGGGGCCGGTCATTTTCGATTTCAAAAGCAACGAGTGGTCCGGCGATCTCGTGGGGTCTTCCGACATGCGCCGGAGCCAACTTCCTGATACTTGCCCAGCCTTTGCGCTTTTCCGCCCTTGCTGATCTCGCTTCATCAGCGTTTGAAAACCGGCTCCAGTTCCAAAGCGTTCCAGTTCGGTACCTTCCCAAGGCGCAGAATGCTCCTCACTAGATCCCGATAAATGCCGACAGAAGTTTCCAGAGCTTCTTTCTGACTTTGCTTGAGCGAATTCGATCTGCTGCCATGTGTTGCCGCATTTCGTATCTGATAAAGCGTTCCGATAACGTTCCTGTTTGCTTGCCTCTTTTCCAGTTTGCCGCCGATTAGCTGTGCGGCCCGGACACTCACTTTCCAACTTGGAGGGGCGTTGCTGCCTCCATCACCGCTAACAGCAATCTCAAAGGCAAGGGCCAGGTCGAGAGCGCGATCCCCTTGGTCACGGCGACATTGGCTCAACGTAAAGCGGCTCATCGACCTCAACAGCTCAGAGCGAATTTCGTGGGAGAGAGCCATATAGCGCTTCAAGTCCTGTCGTAGCACTTGCGCCTTGACGGGCACGTAGCAAGGAACGTGAGGCACTATCTCGGGAAGCAGCCACGTGATTGTGCCTTCCCATGCTGCGATATCCAAGTCCGGCTCATCGTACTCGAACCAAAAGCCGAAGGCCAAAGGGCGACCAACCAACGTCGTTTCCATCAACGTGCAGATGCCCCTGGCCTCCTGAGCCAGTCGGTCGATTTCGGCAAACGAGGCATCATCGGTTCGGATATACGGGAATTTCGAAACTTCCCTGATGAGCGCCGCACGAGGTTTGTCAAACAGGTTTGTAGATATCCACGCCGGATGGTCGTAGAGAGAGCGAGCGCGGGCCAAAATTTTGTCTCTGATGCTCGACGCAGTAAGCGACGCGAAGGGCACAAGCTCGAAGGAGTTGCAGAGAGTGATCTCCTGCTCGACCGATAATCCCCAGATTGCGGCCTTAAACGTTCCTTTCGTGTGACGGGTGCGCAGCAGTTTTAGCAACCACTCGACCGCTGCGGGGATGCCCCGTTCGGCCTTGTAGAGGAGTTCAAGCGCAAGTCTTGGTGCGTGTATCACAACACCTGCATCTGCACTGAAGAGCACATGCCCCGATACGGCACGGTACGCTGCACACTTCCCAATCGCCTCGCTAACCGGATCAACCAGGGCAGATGTTGGGGCTGGCTGCGTAAGCAACGTGCTGCCCACCTTGCTGGCCGCGAATGCAGGAACAGCGTGTTCCAGAGCCTTTGTAAGAATTTCCTGATCGCTATTCATTCGAGCTGCCGCTCACTATCGTTTAGCGGTATTCGCGCTGCGGCGCTGCGGCGCGGCGTCGTGGCGGCGAAGTCGGCTTTGATGCGCGTCGCGATGATGCCCTTCATCTCGACGTCAACCGGCATCGTGCGCAACAGCGCGCTGAGCCTTCTTCGGCTGACGAGGCCGTGCCGGATGACGGCCCGGTTGAATTCCTGGTCCCACTCGCTGCCCGCTGCGTATTTCGACAAAACGAGGTCGTGCGCATCGATGCAAAGCCCGGTTGCGCCGCCCGTGTTCGGGTTGCTGAGACGGATCACGCGTTGCTCCCAAGCGGCGGGAAGAATGGCGGTCATGGGCGAAACGCCGTGGGCGTAGTGTGATTGAACCCGTTCACTCCGTCATCGCCGTGGCGATCCAGGGCCGCGTGGCAGGCGTTTCTCACGTTGCCCTGGATCGCCACGCTTCGCTCGCGATGAACGAATCAGTCATCCTGCCCGAACCCTGGCCTGATTGCCGACAACCACGATCTCGGTATCACCCGAGATCTGGCTGGCGGCCCGGATGATATGTTCGAGCTGAATACGATTCATAAATGGCCTGGCGCTCGGCCTCGGTCAGGATACCCGCGAACGGGCTGGACTGGCGAAGGCGGCCGGCGCGTTCGGATCGTTCGGACAGGAACGCCGTGACCTGATCGATGGGGCGGCTGAGGACGTGCTCCCATTCCGCAAGCGCCGGCGCCGGGCTGCCCCCGCTCTCCCGCCAACGCCGCAGGGTCTGCAATGCCCGCTCCAGCAAAGCGGGATTCGCCCGCAGCTTCTCCGCAACGAGAAGGTGCATCGCAAGGCTGCGCTCGTCCAGGCGGCTATGGTCGCTGCCAGTCTGCATGACGGATGCAGTATAGCACTCGCCGGGAATTGCGGAATCATTGGCGCACCAGCACCGGTCGTGCCGACGCAAGCTCGGCCAGCGGGATGTGGCAGGCGATCGCGTGCCCCTCGGCCGGGTGCTGCCACGGCGGCGGGACGGTGTCGCACAACGGGGCCGATGCGGCGCGGGCAGCGCGGGGCGAAGCGGCAGCCGGGGCCGGCCGTCGTGGCGTCGCCGGTCAGGCGAACGCGGGAGGCATGCCGGTCGCGCGCGCCGACGATGGGCACCGCGGAGAGCAGCGCCTCGGTGTAGGGATGATACGGCGGATGCAGCACATCAGGAGTGGCACCCTGCTCGACCAGCGCGCCGCGATACATCACCGCGATCCGGTCGGCGATGTGGGCGATCACGCCGATGTCGTGACCGATGAAAACATGGCGCTACGGTCAGGGATGCGAGCCGGTCAGCCGAGGAAGGCCGCCAGCGCAACAAACCTCGCCGTTGATCCAGGTCAATGAAGCCGCGGGTCCGCCAGATAGGGTCCGTGTTCAAGCCGGTCGTCGCAAGGCCCAGCGCGGGCTGGCGGCGGGCCGGAGCCCGACTTGGTCATTGCATATAACCAACGGAAGGCTGTCAGTTCGAGGGCATCGCTGACCGGGGAGCCGGCGTTCGCAGACCGGAGACGCCGAGTGTCGTCTCGCGAGTGAGCGCCATCAGCGATGCGACCGGCGCCGGCAACGGTGGCCGGTGTTGTCGATGGAGTGCGTCAGAGCACTGGCCTGCCTCGAGGGCGAACGCAGGCGATAGCCGAAACGCCGTACCCGAAACAGCATGAAGGACTCCGACCATGGCAGACCCGGCAGGAAGGCTCGGTCGAACGATGACAGCGAGGGCGGCCGCGCTGGCGTTGACGCTGATGGCCACGACGGCGATCGCCCCGACGGCGGCGACCGCCGGCGAGGCCGAGGCCAAGGCGCTGCTGAAGGCGATGACCGATTACGTGGCGGCGCAGCAGGTTATCTCGTTCGGCTACGACGTGAGCCTGGAAGTCGTCACCAGGGACGATCAGAAACTCACGCTGGCGGCATCGGGGAATGTCGAGCTGGCGCGTCCCGACAAGCTCCGCGCCAGCCGGTCCGGCGGGTTTGCCGATATCGAGACCGTGTTCGACGGCAAGACGCTGACGATCCTGGGCAAGAACATGAACATCTATACCCAGATCGCCATTCCCGGCTCGATCGATCATCTCGTGGACGAGTTGCGGGAGAAGTACAACCGGCCGCTTCCGGCCGCCGACCTGCTGATCAGCAATTCCTATGACCAACTCATGGAAGACGTTGTCGACGTGAAGGATCTCGGCAGCGGCGTGATCGGCGGCACGGAATGCGACCACCTCGCGTTCCGGAAAAAGGAGGTCGACTGGCAGATCTGGATCGCGCAGGGGCCGCGCCCCTATCCGTGCCGGTATGACATCGCGTCCAAGGTCGTCGCCGGCAGTCCGGAGTACAGCATCCAGATCCGCGACTGGAAAACCGGCAGCGAGGTCGCGTCGACCGGCTTCAGCTTCGCCGCGCCGGCGGGTGCGAAGCAGATCGAGCTCGGTGATCTGGCGAAGATCAAGGACATGAGCGACCTGCCCAGCAACTTCCGGATCGGAGACAAGTGATGAGCACGTGGAAGAAGCTCCGCCTGCTGCTGCTCGCGGGAATGATCGCGGTCGGCGGCGTGGAACTCGGCGACCAGCTGTCGATCCCCGGCTTTCACGGCCTGATCGTGAGCGCCGAGGCGGTGGTCGGGCGTCCGCTGACGCCCGTCAGCGTTGCCGGGGTTGCGCGGCGCACATCGCGCCGCTGCGCGGCCGGCGTCTATAACTGCTAGACGGCCCCGCCGCGCCGGCTTCGCGTGGCTCGTGGCTGTTCGTGCCGGTGCTGACCTGGCTGCCGGACTACCGTCTGGCCTGGCTGGGCGGCGACACGATGGCCGGCGCGACGCTGGCGGCCTACGCGGTACCGGTTTCGCTCGCGTACGCGACCATGGCGGGGCTGCCGCCGCAGGTGGGCGTTTATGGCTACCTGCTGGGCGGGATCGGCTATGCGCTGTTCGGCTCGTCGCGCCAGCTGGCGGTGGGGCCGACATCGGCGATATCGCTGATGATCGCGGGCACCGTCGGCGCGATGGCGGCCGGCGATGCCGCGCGCTACGCGCAGATCGCGAGCCTGGCCGCGTTTACCGTGGCGATGCTGTGCGTCGTCGCATGGGCGCTGCGGTTGAGCACGCTGGTGAAGCTGATCAGCGACAGCATACGCGTCGGGTTCAAGGCGGGCGCCGGGCTGACGATCGCGCTGACTCAGGTGCCGAGCTTTCTCGGCGTGCCGGGCGGTGGGCACAATTCCGTCGAGCGGATCGTGACCCTGGGCGGGCAGCTTGGGCAGATCGACTGGCTGGTGGCGGCGGTGGGCAGCGCGGCGCTGCTGCTGTTGCTGGCGGGGGAGAAGATGCTGCCGGGGCGGCCGGTGGCGCTGGGCGTGGTGGTGCTGGGCATCGTGGCGGCCACCGTGTTCCACCTCGGCGCGCATGGCGTGACAGTGACGGGGTTGATTCCGGCCGGGCTGCCGGCGCTGCGCGGGCCGGACCTGCCGATACGCGACGTGGAGGGAATTCTGCCGCTGGCCGGCGGCTGCCTGCTGCTCGCGTATATCGAAGGCGTTTCCGCGGCGCGTAGTTTCGCGCGCAAACACGGCACCAGGCTCGATGTGCGGCAGGAGTTCCTGGGCCTGGGGGCGGCCAACCTGTTCGCGGCGTGCGGGCAGGGCTATCCGGTGGCGGGCGGCCTGTCGCAATCGGCGGTGAACGACCAGGCCGGCGCGCGTTCGCCGCTGGCGCTGGTGGTGGCCTCGGCGACCCTGGCGCTCTGCCTGCTGTTTCTGACGGGGCTGTTGCAAAACCTCCCCAAGGCGGTGCTGGCGGCGGTGGTGCTGGCCGCCGTGCGCGGGCTGATCGACGTGCGCGCGCTGGCGGCGTTGCGGCGCATCAGCCGGATCGATTTCTAGTCCGCGTGCGCCGCGTTCGCCGGCGTTCTGCTGCTCGGCATCCTGCCGGGGATTCTGCTCGCGGCGCTGGTATCGGTGCTGCTGACGCTGGTGCGCGCCTCGCAGCCGCATGTGGCGTTCCTCGGGCGCGTGCCGGGCACCGACCAGTTTTCCGACATCGAGCGGCATCCGGACAATGTTGCGCTGCCGGGCGTGATGGCGTTCCGGCCGGAAGCGTCGGTGACGTACGTGAACGCCGAGGCGATCCAGGGCGCGGTGATGGCGCGGCTGGACGTGGCCGGCGGCGTGCCGGTGCGGCTGGTGGTGTGCGACCTGTCGGCATCGCCTCACATGGATGTGGCGGGCGCGCGGATGCTGGAGGAGCTGGCGGGGGCGTGCGCTGCGAAGTCCGTGCCGTTCCGGATCGTCGGGGCGCTTGGCGTCGTGCGCGACCTGCTGCGCAACGCCGGCGTGGCGGAGAAGGTGGGCGGGCTGGACCGGACGCGGACACTGGAGAGCGCTGTGGAGCTGGTCGGTCCGGCGGCAGGGGCGGCGCATGTTTGACCGCTCCGAAATCGCCACGCGGCACGTGTTCTACCGTGCATTCGGCCATGGCTTGCGTATCGCGTGGCCGATCATATCGCTGCTGTTGCTGCTGAAGGTGATCCTCGGCGTCGTGGTCGGGGCGATCGAGCACTGGGGCATGTGGAAAGGCATCTCTTTCGCGTTCGTCACCGGGCTGACCATCGGATATGGCGACGTGGTGCCGAGCAGCCCCGCGACACGCGTGCTGGCGATCGTGATCGGCGTCGTCGGGATATTGATGACGGGGCTGGTGCTGGCGGTGGCAGTGCGCGCGATGCAGGTGGCGGCGCCTTACGACGGCGAGCGTGGGTGGCGCCAGCCTTGAGGCGGGGACGTGTGCGGCCTGCCTCGGCTGCGGGCCATCAAGACGCCAGCACCGGCCGCGCCGATGCAAGCTCGGCGAGCGGGATGTGGCAGGCGATCGCGTGGCCCTCGGCCGGACGCTGCCACGGCGGCGGGACGGTGTCGCACAGCGGGCCGAGCCGGCGCGGGCAGCGGGGGGCGAAGCGGCAGCCGGGGCCGGGGGTGGTCGTGGCGTCGCCGGTCAGGCGAACGCGGGAGGCGTGCCGGTCGCGCGCGCCGACGATGGGGACCGCGGACAGCAGCGCCTCGGTGTAGGGATGATACGGTGGGTGCAGCACATCAGGAGTGGCGCCCTGCTCGACCAGCGCGCCGCGATACATCACCGCGATGCGGTCGGCGATGTGGGCGATCACGCCGATGTCGTGACTGATGAAAAGATACGCCACACCCAGCCGCGCACGCAGGTCGGCGAACAGGTTCAACACCGCCGCCTGCACCGAGACGTCGAGCGCGGAGACCGCCTCGTCGGCGACGACGAAATCGGGGGCGCTGGCGAGCGCTCGCGCAATGCTGACGCGCTGCTTCTCGCCGCCCGATAGCTGGTGCGGGTAGCGGCCGCGATACCCGCGCGGCAGGCGCACGAGGTCCAGCAGACGGTCGATCTCCCGCTCGGGGTCCGGGGTGATCGCGAAGTGGTGCAGCGGGCGGCGCAGGATCGCCTCGACCGTCTGGCGCGGATTGAGCGTGGTGTCGGGGTTCTGGAACACGATTTGCGCCCGGCGGCGGAACGCGCGCGGCGGCACGGCGGGAACGTCGATGCCGTCGAAGCGGACCCCGCCCGCATCCGCGCCGAGCAGGCGCAGCAGCAGCCGGCCGAGCGTGGATTTGCCGGAGCCGGATTCGCCGACGAGGCCGAGGATCTCGCCGCGGGCGATCGCGATCGAGACGTCGTCGACGGCGTGCACCACGTGCTCGCGGCCGAGAACGCGCGCCAGCGGGCCGCCGGAGCGGAAGGTGCGGCGGAGGTTGGTGGCTGCGATGAGGGGGGTGTCGGTCGGCGTACTGCCCTCGTCATCCTCCGCGGAGGCGGAGGATCCAGGCCTTTCGTTGGCGCGTGAAAGGAAGGCGTGGATGGTCCGCCTTCGCGGACCATGACGGGGAGGGGGCGGACCATGACGGGGAGGGGGAGGGGGCGCGGCGTCGTCCGACGCTTCCGGCACCGGCCAGCGCAAGTCGTGCGTCTCGTCCGCGCGGTGGCAGCGCACGAGATGCCCCGCCGTCGCCGTCAGCGCCTGCGGCAGCGCACAGGCCTCCTCGGCGAGCGGGCAGCGCGGGCGGAAGGTGCAGCCGGGGTCGCGCTGCGTGAGGTCCGGCAGGTTGCCGGCCATCGGCACCAGACGGGCGCGCGAACCGGGGACGGGCAGGGCGCCCAGCAGGCCCTTCGTGTACGGATGGCGCGGGGCGTGCAGCAGCGCAGGCGTGGGCGCCGCCTCGACCGTGCGGCCGGCATACAGCACCGTCGTGCGGTCGCAGATGCGGTCGACCACGCCGAGATTGTGGCTGACCAGCAGCATCGTCAGGCCGCGGCGCGCGCGGATCGACTCCAGCAGGTCGAGGATCTGCGCCTCGACGGTGACGTCGAGCGCGGTGGTCGGCTCGTCGAGCAGCAGCAGGTCGGGCTCCGCGGCGAGCGCCGTCGCGATCACCGCGCGTTGTTTCATTCCGCCGGAGAGCTGGTGCGGGTAGGCGCGCATGACGCGCGCGGCGTCGGCGATGCCGGTCTCGGCGAGCAGCGCGGTCGCCCGGGCGAAGGCGTCGGCGTGGCGCAGGCGGCGGTGGACCAGCAGCGGCTCGGCGATCTGCAGGCCGACCGGCAGCGACGGGTTGAGCACCGAGGCGGGGTCCTGGAACACCACGCCGATGCGGCGGCCGCGCACGCTCGCGGGGTCGCGCAACAGATCGTGTCCGTCGAAATCGAGCGCCGTAGCGGTGACGCGCGCCGCGCCGAGCAGGCCGAGCAGGGCGAGCACCACGGTCGATTTTCCGGAGCCGGATTCGCCGACCAGCCCCAGCGCCTGGCCGCGCGGGATCGCCAGCGACACGTCATCGAGCGCGCGCACCGCGCCGCGACCGGTCGCGTAGTCCACGGTGAGCGAGTCGACGCGCAGCAGCGGCTGCGCGGGATCAGCCATCGCGGCCGCGCAGGCGCGGATCGAGCGCCTCGCGCAGGCCCTCGCCGAACAGGTTCACGGCGATCAGCAGCGCGCACAGGCAGAGGCCGGGTGCCAGGCCGATCCAGGGGGCCTCGTCGATGAAGCCGCGGCTTTCGGCGATCATCAGGCCCCACTCGCTGCTCGGCGGCTGCGGGCCGAGGCCGAGGAAGGACAGCGACGAGCCGAGCAGGATCGCGAACGTCACGCGCAGGCCGGACTCGACGATGATCGGCGGCCAGGCGTTCGGCAGGATTTCGCGCGACAGGATGGACACCGCGCCTTCGCCGCGGGCGCGCGCGGCCTGCACGAAGTCTTCTTCCAGCAGGCCGAGGGCGACGGCGCGGGTGAGGCGCGTGAGGATCGGCACGTAGATGATGCCGACGGCGAGGATCGTCTTCCACAGCGACGGCGGGGTGACGGCGAGGATCAGCAGGCCTAGCAGGATCGGCGGCAGCGAGATCAGCAGGTCGACGCCGCGCATGATCGCCGCGTCCACCGCGCCGCGATGGAAGGCTGCGAGCAGGCCGAGCGGCACGCCGAGGACCAGGCTGATGGCGGTCGCGCCGAAGCCCATCGCGAGCGAGTAGCGTGCGCCCGCGAGAGCCCGCGAAAAGACGTCGCGGCCGAACTCGTCGGTGCCGAACGGGTGGGCGAAGGACGGCGGGTCGAAGCGCAGACGCACGGCGAAGTGCGTGGGGTCGTAGGGCGTGACGAACGCGCCGACGATGGCGACGAGGATGAAGCCGGCGACGACGATGGCGCCGAGCGCCAGCAGGCGTGGTGGGCGGTGGTGCGCGGCGAGGGTCGCGCTCATGCGACGCCGGTCGCGTAGCGGATGCGCGGGTTCAGCAGCGCGTAGGCGATGTCGGCGACCAGGTTGGCGACCGCGTAGATCGCGGTGACGATGAGGATGCCGGCCTGCAGCATCGGCAGGTCGCGGTGCTCGATGGCGAAGACCAGAAGGCGGCCGAGGCCGGGATAGGCGAACACGGTTTCCACCACGACGATGCCGCCGATCAGAATGCCGGCGTCGATCGCCAGGATGGTGATCGTCGGCGGCAAGGCGTTGGGCAGCGCGTGGCGGCGCAGGACGAGGCGCTCGGGCAGGCCCTTCGCGCGGGCGGCGAGGATGTAGCGGCTCTCCAGCACCTCCAGCATCGACGAGCGCGTCAGGCGGGAGACGTGCGCGGTGAGGCCGAGCGTGAGCACCGCGACGGGGAGCACGAGATGCGCGAGCCATTCGCGAAGGCCGGCCTCGGCGATGGGGACGTAGCCGGTGGCGGGCAGCCAGTGCAGCCAGGCGGCGAACAGCAGGATCGCGAGCAGGCCGGTGAAGAAGTCGGGCACGGCGATGAACAGGAACTGCGCGAACGCGAGCGCGCGGTCGCTGGCCTGGCCCTTATGCGTGGCGGCGTAGACGCCGAGGCCGATGCCGAGTGCGGCGACCAGTACGAAGGCGATGCCGGCGAGGATCGCCGAGCGGCCGAGCGCGTCCATGATCACCGGGCCGGCCGGGCGGTCCATGCTGAGCGACAGGCCGAAATCGCCGTGCAGAACGCCGGACAGCCAGTGCCAGTATTGCAGCCAGAGCGGCGCGTTGAGGCCGAGCTTGTCCTCCAGCGCGGCGACCGCCGTGGGTGTCGCGTATTCGCCGAGGATCGCATAGGCGACGTTGCCGGGCAGGATGTGGACGATGGCGAAGATCAGCACCGACATCGCCCACACCACGCCGACAGCCGCGAGCAGGCGGCGGGCGACGAACAGCAGCACGCGGCGTCAGGCGAGCGTGGCGTGCGTCAGGTCGAACCAGCGCATCGGATGGGTCTGCACGCCCTGCACGGTCTTCGCGTAGGCGCAGGCGAAGTTGACGGCGTAGGCGAACAGGCCCGGCGGATCGTCGTACACGCCGTGCTGCATGGCGATGTACTGCACCTTCTGCTTGGCCGGATCGCCGCTTAGGCGCGCGGCGTCGAGCGCGCGGTTGACGTCGGGATTGCTGTAATGCCACAGGCGGCTGTTCCAGCTGCCCTTGGAGTGCAGGAACGGATAGCAGCTGGTGTCGATGGTCGGGCGCGCGAAGTAGCCGTCGATATACAGCGGCGCCTTGCCGGAGACCTCGGCGTCGTAGCTGGAGAACGGCACGCGCTGCACCTGCAGGTCGAAGCCGGCGGGCTTGAGCAGCTGCTGCAAGGTGACGCCGAGGCGCTCGCGCACCGGGCGGCCGACGGGCACGATGATCGGGACGGTGATGCCTTCGGGATGGCCGGCCTCGGCGAGCAGCTTGCGCGCGCCGTCGGGGTCGGCGGCGCCGAGCGTGATGTCGGTCGCGTAGAACGGATGCGTGGGCGGGATGGGGCTGATGGTGGGCACGCCCTGGCCGAACAGCGTGAGTTCCACGATGTCGCGGCGGTCGACGCCGATGTTGAACGCGCGGCGCACGCGCACGTCGTTGAACGGCGCGGTCTGGTTGTTCATGATCGCCGCGTCCCACGACGCGGTCGGCACGCTTTCGACGCGCAGGTTGGCGTGGCCGCCGAGCGGCTTGACCTGATCGAGCGGGATGTCCCAGACGATGTCGAGGTCGCCGGCTTCGAGGGCGGCGATCTTGACGCTCATCTCCGGGATGATGCGCAGCTCGACGCCGTCGAGCTTGGGCAGGCCGGGTTCGAAATAGTGCGGGTTCTTCGCCAGCACCATGCGGTCGCCCGGGGTGTAGCTGACGAAGGCGAAGGGGCCGGTGCCGATCGGGTGCGCGGACAGCTGGCCGACCAGGTCGCGCGGAACGATCTTCACCTGCCGGTCCGACAGGATGTCGGCGAAGCCGCCGTAGGGGAACGAGAGGTCGAAGACGACGGTGTACGGATCGGGCGCGGTGACGGTTTCGATCATCGCGTAGTTGCTGCTGGACGGGGCGGAGTTCTTCGGATCGAGCAGGCGCTGGAAGAAGGCGACGACGTCGTCGGCGACCATCTCGCGCCCGTTGTGGAACAGCACGCCGTGGCGCAGCGGAAAGGTCCAGTGCTTGAGGTCCTCGCTGTAGCTCCAGCTTTGCGCGAGGTCCGGCACGACGCTGAGGTCGGCGCGCATGCGCGTGAGGCCGTTGAAGACGAGGTTGTCGTAGATGTACTCGTCGCCGTTGGTGGTCATCATCGGGTCGAGCCGCGTCGGCGAGGTGCCGAGGCCGATGCGCATGACGTTTTGCGCGGCCCGGCCGGGGCGCGTGGCGGCGACCGCCAGGGCAGCGCCGAGAACGGTGCGTCGTGTCAGGTCCATGCGCGAAGCTCCCCTTTGGCTGCCCGTTCGCGGGTTGCGGGGCATGATACTCGCGTTCAAGCTGCGCGCCAGTTGGGCTCGGATGGCGGCGGCGTGGAGGCAGCGTGACGCGACAGGTCATCAGGACGGCGTGGACGATTGCGTTCCGCAACCAGCGTCATGTTCCGCAGCCCGGCCATGCGGTCGTGATCGAGGACGGGCGCATTGCCGACGTCACGCGGGAGCCGCCGGAGGACGCCGAGCGGATCGAGGTGCCGGAGGGTATCGCGCTGCCCGGGCTGGTCAACCTGCACAACCACACGCTGAACGCGCCGCTGTTCCGCGGCATCGTGGACGACCTGCCGCGCAGCACGATCGGCGAGAGCAAGGTCTATTCGATGCTGATGCCGATGGGCGGGCTGGCGGTGTCGATGCTGGCGCCGGAGGCGATGAGGGCGGTGATGGCGCTCGGGCTGCTGGAGGTGATGCGCAGCGGGGCGACCACGCTGGTGGACCAGTTCAGGCCGCAACAGCCGGCGATCATCGATCTGGCGCGCGACTGGGGCGTGCGTCTGTATGCGGCGCCGTATCTGTTTTCGCCCACCGAGGCGACGACGGAGAAGGAGGTTGCGGGGTCGTCGGCGGGGAGCTGGGAGGGCGATACGGGACTCGCCGCGTTCCAGCGGATGTTCGACGCGTACGACCAGGGCGAGCGCGGGCTGGTCCGGGTCATCCTCGGGCCGCATGCGGCGGACTCGTGCGGCCCCGAGCTGCTGCGCGCGGCCGACCGCATCGCGCAGGAGTGCGGCACGCTGCTGACCACGCACCTCGCGCAGAGCCAGGGCGAGGTCGCGCGGATCGCCGCGCGCCACTTCATGGGGCCGGCGGAGTACATGGCGTCAGTGGGGTTGCTGCGCGAGGGCGTGGTCTTCGCGCACGGCGCCCATCTGACGGATGACGAACTCGGCCGGGTGCGCGACGGCGGCGCCGCGATCGCCAACTGCGCGAGCGTGTTCCTGCGCGGCGGCAAGGCGCCGTGCTTCGAGCGGTTCCGCCGCGCCGGCGTGCGCGTGGGGATCGGTACCGACGCCGAGCGGATGGACATGTTCGCGCAGCTGCGCGCGACCGGCTTCGCATCGAAACAGGCCTACGGCGCGGGCGACGCCGCGACTGCCGCCGACCTGCTGCACGCCGCGACGGCGGGTGCGGCCGACATTTTGCGGCGCCCGGATCTCGGCCGGATCGCGCCGGGCGCGACGGCCGATGTCGTCGTGATCGACGCGGGCCGCCCGCATCTGCAGCCGGTGTGCGATCCGGTGCGCAGCGTGGTCTGGTACGCCACGGCGGCGGACATCGACACGGTGCTGGTTGCCGGCCGGCCGGTGTTGCGCGGCGGGCGCGCCGTCGGCCTGGACGAGGCCGCGATCGTGCGCGACGGCGCGGCAGCGGTGCGCTGCGTGTGGGATGAGGCCAGGCGGCGCGGCGTCTTCCCGCGCGAGGCCGAGCCGGTGTCGGAGACGGGGCTATGACGTTCTCGCTGCTCGGCCGGTGCGCGCGCACCGGCATGATGGGTGCGGCGGCGACCACCTCGGCGGTCGCCATCGGCACCCGCGTGCCGTTCGCGCGCGCGGGCGTCGGCGCGGTGCTGACGCAGCATCGCACCGATCCGCGCCTCGGCCCCGTGGTGCTCGATCTGCTGGCGGCCGGGTTCAGCGCGTCCGAAGCGCTGCAAGGCGCGGTCGCGGCGACGCCGCATCGCGACTGGCGCCAGCTGGCGGTGATCGATGCGCAGGGCCGCACGGCGTCGTTCAGCGGGGCGCGGGTGAAGCCGGAACACGGGGAGGCGCATGGCGCATCCTGCGTGGCCGTCGCCAACATCGTGCGGTCCGCGTCGGTGCCGGCGGCGATGATCGCCGCGTTCGAACGCGATCCGTCGCTGCCGCTCGCCGACCGGCTGCTTGCGGGGCTGGCGGCGGGCGACGAGGCGGGCGGTGAGTTCCGGCCGCTGATCTCCGCCGCGCTGCTGGTCGTGCATCGGGAGAGCTTCCCGTATGTCGACCTGCGGGTGGACCGCGACGCGGCGCCGATCGCTGCGCTCGCCGCGCTGTGGGGCGCCTACCGATCCGAGGCGGATCAGTATGTGCTGCGCGCAACGGACCCGGAGCGTGCGGGGCCGCCTGCGTCTCAGGCGTGAGGGCGGTCGAAGTATCCGGCGCGCACCGCCGCGCCGATCAGGTTGACGATCAGCCGACCCGCGGTGATGCAGGTCAGCCGGTTGATGTCGCGCGACGGCGTGATCTCGACGACGTCCATGCCGACGACACGCCCCTTGCGCACCAGCCCGCGAATGAGCTGCCGCGCTTGCAGGAACGTCACTCCGCCGGGGCAGGGCGCGGCGACGCCGGGCGCGTCGGACGGGTCCATGCCGTCCATGTCAACCGTCAGGTAGTAGCGGCCGCCGTCGGGGATGCGGTCCAGGATCGCCTGCATGCCGGATTCGTGCAGCTCGTAGGCGGTGATCAGGTCGGCGCCGTAGGCGCGCGCGGCGGCGACTTCCTCCTCGCGCGCGCTGCCGGTGGCGCGCAGGCCGATCTGGAACAGCGGGCCGACATGCTGCATCTCGGACGCGCGGCGCATCGGGCTCGACAGGCCGTCGCGCACGCCGTTGATCTCGTCGCGCCAGTCGATATGCGCGTCGATCTGCACCACCGTGATCGGGCCGTGGTCGGCATAGGCGCGCAGCACCGGGATGGGGATCGAGTGGTCGCCGCCGAGGATGATCGGCAGCGCGCCGGCCTTCAGCAGATGGCGCACCGCCTGTTCTGCGCGCGCCTTGTGCGCGTGGCGGTCGTCCACGCTGCCGCGCACGTCGCCGCAATCGACGGCGCGGATCGCACGCCCGTCGTAGAGCGGGCCGCCGAGGTCGAAGTCGTAGCGCTCGAGCGAGCGGACGATGCGGTCGGACGCCTCGCGCATCGCGCGCGCGCCGTTCGCCTGGTCGTTGACGATCTCGTGGAAGCTGTAGGCGCCGCCGTAGGGAATGCCGAGGAACGCCACGTCCGCCCGGTCGGGCAATTGCGTCACCGGTTCGGAGAACAGGAAACCGGTGGGCCGGGTCCAGGCCGGAATGGTCAGCTGGTCCATGACTTGCTCCGCGACGTCCGGCGACACTGTTCCACGCCGCCGCGCGTTGTAAAGTCGGCGGCATGAGCGCCCGCATCCTGGTGATGAACCCGAACTCGTCCGTGCAGGTCACGGCGGCGATCGATGCCGCCATGCAGCCTTTGCGCCTGCCGGGCGGCCCGGCGATCGACGTGGATCGCCTGCCCAGCGGGCCGCCGAGCATCGGCACGCAGCAGGATGTGGACGGCGTGGTCATGAAGCTGGTCGAGTGGGTGCGGGGCGACGATGCCGACGCGTTCGTGCTGGCCTGCTTCAGCGATCCCGGGTTGCACGCGGTGCGCGAGGCGGCGATCGGTCGGCCGGTGTTCGGCATCGCAGAGTGCGGCATCCTGCGGGCGCTGATGCTCGGCGAGCGGTTCGGGATCATCGCGCTGTCGGGGCGGTCCGTGCAGCGGCAGCAGCGCTATGTGCGGCAGATGGGCGTGGCCGAACGCTACGCCGGCAGCGTGCCGGTCGATGCCACCGCAGGCGAGACCGCGGGCGAGACCGCGGGCGAGGCGATCCGCGAGCGGCTGGCGCAGGCGGGGCGGCGGCTGGCGGAGCAGGGGGCCGACGTGCTGGTGCTGGGGTGCGCGGGCATGGCGGGGCATCGGCGCGCGCTGGAGGAGATGTGCGGACGGCCGGTGGTGGAGCCGACGCAATGGGCGGTGGTGGCGGCGATCGGGGCGGTGGTGTTGGGTCGCGGTTAGGGGCGCAGCCGATGGGATGTGATCCGGGATCGAGCACGCTGCATGTCATGTTCGGATTTTTCGCGGCTGCCACATTGCGCCGGGTCATCCGTGAGGCTGGCCGCAACGACAGGGTGCTGGGGTTCGGAGACGATCTGAGCTGCGGTCCGATCGATCCCGCGACCCTGCCGGTGCGCAGCGCGTGGTGGGCACGGCTCGGCACAGCATGGGCGATAGGACAGGCAGAGGCCGATCAGGTTTTGTGGGACCGGGTTTCAGCCGCTCAGGACCGGCTCGTTCTATGGTTCGCACGGCATTGCTCCATGGAACACGCCTTGTTTCTTTCGTGGGTGGACCGCCTCGGGGACCGCCCATTCGAGGTCGTCGACGTCACCGGATTCCGGCATCCCTTTACGAAGCGGGACGGCTCGGCGGCCGTGTCGTCGCCGGCGGTTGCCGCTGGAGCGGAGCCTCCGGCGACCTTCGAGTTGCTGCTTGGACGCGAGCGGCCGCTGACCGACCAGGAACGGGCGGAAGCGCTCGCACGCTGGCGACGGCTGAAAGACGAAAATGCGCCGTTGCGTGTCGTGTCGGAGGAGGGGCTCGTTTCCGCGCCAGAGGACCATTTCGATGGCACGATTCTGGACGGCGTGAGAGATGGGCCGCGGACTGTCAGGCGTGTTGTCGGGAATGCGATGGGGAGCTTTTTGGGTTCCTCGCTGATTGGGGTGGGTAGCAACGTGGCTATGCGGGCAGCTGCAGGTCGAGTTTCCCGGCGAGGAGGTAGACGATGGCCTTGAGGTTTCGGATCGAGCGATAGCCTCGTGCCTTGG
>Ga0074046_10001951_pt1 | contig 18176 bp, 17 predicted proteins | sample BogForMeECP23OM3_FD_94441 | JGI IMG/M metagenome (GOLD analysis project Ga0074046, IMG submission 94441) | Bog forest soil microbial communities from Calvert Island, British Columbia, Canada - Bog Forest MetaG ECP23OM3 | ecosystem: Environmental > Terrestrial > Soil > Wetlands ... | reverse complement strand
TGATCGCCCTCCCTGATCGCCATCTGCATGCCGACGACGACCGCCTCCTGTCCGATATAGAGGTGGCAGAAGCCGCCAATCTGGCCCATCCCGTAGAGTTGCCCGGCCTTCTCCTCGAAGCGGCGGATGAGAAGCATCTCGCGGAAGGCGCACAGCTCCTCCTCCTTGCTCAGCTCGGGCGGAGCCTGCTTGTGGTCTTTTTCTACGGGAGGAAGATCGTCGAGCATGTGCGCGCTTCCTTTGAATGCTTATTCAAACCCTAACTACCTACTCTAGGAGCGTTGCGGCCAGAGTCGCATTTTCTTAATACGTTCTTTTCCGGGTCTGATCCACGGGGTCGTCTCGCAGAAGCGAAGGCTACCGGCTACCCTTATCGCTATTCACGATAACAATATCGGTGGGCCGGGCGAAATCGAGAAGAGCGCGGGCTTGCTCGTCGAGCAGGTCGGGCTGGCTTGCCGCCTTGGGACCGAGAAGCTCTGCGTCACGCTCCAGCCGGGCGCGCTGCCCCTTGAGAGCCGCCAAATCCCTTTTCATGGCGGCGATTTTTGCGCGAAGAATCTGGTTGGCAACCAGTCCGTGCGGGCCCCGTACCGCGTCCGCCGCGACGTACATGCTCATCGCGATGAGCGCTGCAAACAGCACGATCTGGCGCAGAGTCTGCGGTTTTTGCCCTCTCATCTGATGCCTCCTGTCCAGCCATGACTATGAACGGCGGCGCATACCGGGAGGTTAACGCGAGGCTGAACGCAGTGCCGAAACTCTTTCAGTGACCGAAGCGCCACTACCGGACTGATATTTCACCACAATTAGGGATGGGTTTACTATGAACAAATACACTCCCTGATTGTAAACAGCATCTCTTTTAAAACCGGGCATAACCGCGCGGCCGGACAAGCCGCATCCCAAATAAAGGGGACCAACATGACAGACGCCAACATGCGGACACTCAGTGTCCTCCTGCCGAGTCTTGTAGCGTTCGTTTTCCTGGTTCAGTTCGCAAGCAAGTCAAGCGTTCAAGCGCCATCAATGCACAAAGCGCCGGCGATAACAGCGGTAGGAGCGCCGCTTTACGACGCGAAGGCGTCGGGTCTTCTTGAACAGATACAATCAAACAATTGCAACGTCTCTTGGGTGAATGGCGGCAACTTCGCTTTGGCCACGCCGGGCGCTTGCAAGGGCGTGCGTGTCGTCTCGATGACAATCGGCGCCTCCGCGAAATCTTGCGCGGAAAGTACGAGTGCGGATTTCCGTACCCTCAACAATACAACTCTGTTCAAGGGCGACTTCGGCTTCTACCTTGGACAAGACAGGCCCGCCCGCTGTCTTGTTGTTCAAGAGATGTGGGGAAAGTACGTCTGACCTGCCAACGTCTGGAGGGAGGCCCCTGAGCCTCCTCTCCGCCGCAACTGAAAAAGCGCCCTCGCCAGGACCGGCAGTAGTCCAGGCTCAGCGGCAAAAAGGTGGCGCAAATATGGCTTAATAGTGCAGCCACATTTTAACCAATTTTAGACCGATGGTGCAGGCCCGCGCGGCTCGATTCGAGTTTCACGGCCACGCCCTCTTGTGTTGTGTTCTCTTACTTGTAAAGGCGAGTTCGATTGTCCATGAAGCGTAAGATCCTCCCTCTCCTATTAGCCGTAGCACCGCTCACATTGGCCCATGCGGGAGAAGAAGCCCTCACAGGCGTTTCACTGCAGAACACGGTCGCAGGCCGGACGGTGTACATCAACACGCCGATGGGCGAGATTCCGATCCGCTATTCAAAGAATGGCCACGTCAGCGGATATACGGAGCTTGCCGTCCTCGATGGGGAGTCCACAACCAGGGATCGCGGCCGCTGGTGGGTTGCCGAGAACAAGCTCTGCATTCGCTGGCAGAACTGGATGTCCGGGGCAACGCACTGCTTCACCATGCATCGCGTCAGCTCGAGCGTCGTCCGTTGGCGCCGGGAGGATGGGAAGAGCGGATTTGCCCGGCTTGGCTAGGCAGAGTCCGCAAAGTGGCCTTCCCGCTTTTGGGAAAAAACTTCGCGAAAACAAAAGATTCCAAGCAGACATTCATTGTACAGCCAACGAATGTCTGCTTAAGCCCTGCGAACGCCAATTGCCGGTTATTTGAGTGCAACCGAGCTTCCTCGCTCAAGGCGCAGGAAGCCCACTCGACGCATTCGATCAGGCGGCGAAACGGCGCTCGTGTTTGCCTTCCTTGACTTCCTCGATAATCTTCGCCGAGAAGGCATCCAGGTCGGATGGCTGGCGGCTGGTGATGAGCCCCTGATCGGTTACGACCTCCTCATCGAGCCAATGGCCGCCTGCGTTGATGACGTCGGTCTTGATCGACTTGTAAGACGTCGCGCGGTGGCCTTTGATGATGCCGGCCTCGATCAGCAGCCATGGCGCATGACAGATGGCCGCCACCGTTTTCCCTGCTGAGTAGAAGTCCCTGATGAACGAAAGGGCGTCCTGGTTGACGCGAAGGTAGTCGGGGTTGAGCTGGCCGCCCGGAAGAACGATCGCGTCGTAATCCTTAGCGCTGACCTCGCCAAGCGATCTATCGACTTTGACCGGCCTGCCCCAATCCTTCATGTCCCAACCCTTGATCTCGCCGGACTCCGGCGACACCACGTCCACGGTCGCTCCCGCTTCGCGAAGCTTCTTCAGCGGCACTTCAAGCTCGGATTGCTCGAAGCCGTGCGTCGCCAGAATAGCTATCTTTTTTCCTGCTATATCAGCCATCTCTGTCTCCAGTGTGCTCTTTCGAGCCGAACGGGAGAACGGCGCGCGGGTTCCCGCAGGACAGCGCTATTGCGACGGTGCCCACGCGCCGAGCGTCTTCGGAGTTAGAACGCCCTGTTTCGAGGCGCCGACATCCGGTTTCGGGCTGGCAACCGATTTCGAGGCGGCAACATCCGGTTTCGGACTGCCGGCTATCAATTTTGGACCGGCGCCATCCGGCTTGGCGCCGGAGACATCCGGTTTCGAGGTAGCCGCAACGGGTCTGGCGAAAAGCGATTGCGAAGTGACAGTCTTCGGAGAAATGAGATCCACGATCCTCTTGAGTTCGCAGCTGTTACGGTTCGCCATCGAGGCCGCAGTATCTCCCCTGTCGTCGCCTGTTGTGCAGCGCCCAGGGTCGCCGATCGTCAGACGAATGATATCGCTCGAAAGCCCGGAGAGTTTCCAGCCCAGCGGCAGCGGGAAGGCCTTCTGATCAAGCTGAACCACGATCATCTTCTCACCGAGCTCTGTTCGCGCTTCGGTCACCGCCTTCCGCGATTGGAGGTCGCGCACCGACAAGAGCGTAGTGACGGGGGAAAAGAAGTCGTAAAGCCAGCTTCGAACGGGCATGGACCCGACCCGCTCTACGCTCGCCGCCGCCGTAAGCGCTCTGGATTTATCGGTGAGCGTTATCAGGTAAAGATCGATATCGTCACCCCCGACCTGCTTCAGCTTTTTGTAAAGCTGGTGGGCTGTAGCGACACCTGAGCTGTCGGCATAGCCGCCATCGACAAAAGTCAAACGAGACCCCTTGTCGAGCTGGAAGGTCCAGGGCGGCATAAATCCCGGAAAGCGCGCACTGATCACCGCCGCCTGCATCAACGTTGGGTCGGCTGGCCTATTGGAAAGGTTGTCGAAGGAGTAGAGCGTCCCGCCGCCGAAGGCTTGCAGGCCGAACGGGGCAAAGGCCACCCGGTATCCCGTCTCAACCCAGGTCGCGTTCAAAAGCAGGGCCGGCAGATCCCCCTTTTGCGACCAGCTGTCTGAAAATGGATGCGCCAGGAGATTCCGCTCCTTTTGGTCGGGACAGTCATCGTCCGCCCCCTTGCTCGATGGGCCTGTGCGTTTGAAGCTGTCGATGAAGCTTTTTTCCAGGACCCGATCCCGGCTGCCCCAGGACGAGCCACCACTATCGCAGCGGGACTTACGTTCGGGCTCACCGTTTGACCGGAGCCGGGTGGGAATAAGTCCGCCGAGAAAGTCCGGCACGAGATAGGCGAGCACCGGACTGATATGATCGTCCTGCGTGATGGCGCGCAGGCGCCTCGAAAGTTCTCCCGGCTTCGCAAATAGGCTGTCGCACCCAGGTTCGACATCGACCGGCGCCTTCCGGTTGGTCCCGCGCGCAATGCTGTCGGCAAAAGCCGCGTTGAAAAGGCTCGCGCCGACGCTGCCGCCGGAGACAGCGCTGATTGCGAAGACATGACGTGCAAAGGCCGGGCAGTGATCCTGCATCGTCGCAAGAAAAGCCGCTGCCGTCGAAGCGGCATAAATTCCGCCGCCCTGGGCGGCTACGACAAAAACAGGATAGTGGCTTGTACCGGTCTTGCGCTCAGCCAGCCAGGCATGGAACGTCGGTGCAATATCGCCTCCTGCCTTCGCCGCGGTCTCTTCAGGCTGACCTTCGACTCCGCCTCCCCCAGACCGAATGATCCCCACCGCAATCGCTGCAACGACCAGAAGCGGCAGCAGCGCGATGGCAGCCTGCCGTAAGCGGAGCGGCAGCCAGCCCGTGCCCATGAGAAAAAACGACGGCGACGCCAAAATGAGGTTGAAGATTCTCTGCAAGAACCAGAACACCAGCCGTACGGCAACGGCCACCTCGATCAGCACGAAGGCCGTGATCGCGAGCGGCCCGGCAAGCCGTGACGCGATCAATGTCGCATCGGGGGCAAAGATGGGCACCGCAACGAGGACCGCCGTCAGGCCATAAAAAAAAGACAACAGCCGTTTCTGGCTTTTGGTATTCTTCCGGAACCGGTAAAACAGCGCCAGGAAGGCGAGATACGCCGCGAGCGTTATGGCCGTCGCTGCGGCGACCGCATCGGGAAGAGTTGGAAGCGTCCTGAGAGCGCCACGCGCAAGCCCGGCGTCGGCGGCGGCGAGCACGTGGCGGTACACCTGCGCAAGTCCGATGAGAAGCCCGAGGAATGGGAGGCTGGCTGCAAACGCCGTTTTCAAGTCCCGTACATCGAAGATGCGGCGGTCGAAATGAATGTCCGCGTGATCGGGATAGATGGCGTCGATGCGCCCCGAAACCTCGACATGATTCCAGGCATAAAGAAGAGCACTGAAAAGAGAGGCGGCAGCAAGACCGGCGATCCCTTGGCCATAATCCGCATCTTCGATGATGCCGAGATATACCTCCTGCATCTGGGGCACGTCAGCGAACAGGTAAGCCGCCGCGAAGCCCATGATGAGCGGCGTCAGATAGACCGTTTGCGAGAGATAACGGAAGTATTGGCTCGTGGAAATACCGAAGCGAGCGCCGGGGCGTCGCGCAAAGCGAAATGGAAGTCTTGCAATCCCAATTTTGCTCAGAAATATATTCAGATCGAGCAAAGTTATTTCCCCCCAAGAAACGTGTCCTGTATCAGTCGGGCTTTTCCTCCTCGACCGGTTCGACAGACGAAAACTCCTTGATCGCGTTTCTCAGGATTTCCAGGTCGCCCTCCGAGTAAGCGAGGAAATAGACCTCGCGGAGCGGCGATTTCGGGTTCTCCCTGAAGAAAGCGAGAGTGCGCTTTACGAGCAAAGGTGCGACACGGCCAACCGGGAAACCGCCTTGTCCCGTCCCCAGCATCGGCACCAAGGCCGAGCGATAGTGCTTGCCGGCTGAAATCGCCCTCAGGACATTATCCATGGATGGCTCGATGTTTGTGAGCGAAGTGGAAACGCCCGCGCCAATGCTCCCCGCAACGCTTGCAACATGGAAAATGCGCCGGACGTTGTGTGTTTTTTCCAGTTCGCCAGCGTGCGTTTGCAGAACGGTGCCAGGCTTGACGAAACTGCGCGGCCTGAGTTCGGCGGCCAGCGCCTTGCCGATGGTGTCCTCCGCGATGGATCGGCCATCCTCGTGCTTTCTTGCGCCAAGCTAGCGAATCGTTGCCGACACGGAGCGTCCAAAAAAACGGTCCATCATCATGTCGGTGTTTTCGGAGTTCACCCAGACATCGACATCCTTCGTCGCTTTGATGTTACCGGTCTTGATGCCGACGACCTGCCGCGCATTCAGTTTTGCCTTGAATGTGCGCGTATCGACTTCGTCAGTCTCCGCCGGCGCCAGCATGGCAGCGCGGCGCGCCATGAACCATTGCCCGGCGATGATGAGCTTCGGATCCTCGAACTCGCCGGCAGTCAGCCTTTGGAAGAAATCCTCGACGGGGAACTCGACGATCTCGATATCTTCGCCATCCGTGGGAAGGCCTCCGCCTTCCGAAGTCTTGTCGGTTGCCCGAACCTCGGCGAAAAACAAATAGATGAGCTCAGTGCTTCCACCAGGTGAGGAGAAGAATGTCGAGATCGGCGTCGCATGCGTCAACTGATAGCCGGTTTCCTCCTGAACTTCCCGGATGAGGGATTGCAGCGGCGCTTCTTTCGCCTTGCCCTCCGCATCGACGGGAATCATGCCGGCCACCGCCTCGATGAGCCAGCCGCGCCCGCGACCCTTTTCATGTGTCGGAAGCCGGAACTGATTGACGGCTATAACCACCCGGCGCTCAGGATCGTAAAGCAGCGCCGCAACCGCATCGCCGCGCTCGAACACGAGGATCGACCGCTCGGGGCTCATCGCGCCGTCGAACTGTTCGTGGGAAACCGTATACTGGTCGACCGCGAAAAACGCGTCGAGCAACCGGTGTTTTCCGGATATTACGAACTGCCACGGTTTTGTCTTTTCCGGCATAGAACCCCGCATCCGGCACGAACACTCAATAAAAGGCCGCACGATTCTATCGCGCACTAGGCGGCATTGTGCCCGAATCTTGGCAAGATGACGGCGGCTGTTCGCCCGTCACGCAAGTTTCTCTGGAAACTCTCGCTCAGGCGATCCCCGTCGCACGGTGAATATTCAACGCGCGCGATAGAGATTTGCGTTGACGTGCTCCGGCCGGAAGCCCAGCCCGATAACCCGCGCCGGTGTCCTCGCCAGCAACGGAAACCATTTCATCAAGCGCAGAAGGCGCGGCGGTCTCGATTGATCCGGCTTGCCGAGCACGCTTTTGATGACGTTGTTCTGGATCTGCACCTGAAGCCACTGGGTCCGGCGGGTGGGCATCTCGCGCCGTTCCTGAACGCGCGCCAGATCGCGCGTCGTGACCTGGCCAGCGCGAAGAGGTTCCGCAAGGATGTTTGCAGCCGCGACGGCATCCTGGATCGCAAGGTTGATTCCCACGCCGCCGACCGGCGACATGGTGTGAGCCGCGTCGCCGATGCAGAGCAGACCAGGCCGATACCACTGCTTAAGGCGATCGACGCCGACGGTGAGGAGCCTGATGTCTTCAAAACTCGTCACCTCTTTGGAGCGGCCTTTGAGGAACGGCGCCAGGCTTTCAAGCTCGCGGCGGAACGCGGGAAGGCCCTGCTCACGGACACGGTCGAGAGACCCTTTCGCAATCACGTAGCCGCACTGCCAATAATCACCGCGATCGATCATGATGACGATGTGTCCGCGGCCGAAAGTGCCGACTGGATCTTCGGGATCGGTGTCCCGGCGCGAAAGGCGGAACCACAAAACGTCCATGGGCGCGCCTATGTCCTCCACGGAAAACCCGCCCTCTTTTCTTGTCACCGCGTGCCGGCCATCGCATCCGATCACAAGCGGGGCGTGAACCTGCATCGATCCCTCGGCTGTCTTGGCGACGACGCCAGCGACCGTGCCGCCGCCATCCTTGACGAGGTCCGTCGCTTCGGCCTCCATGAAAAGTTTGAAGGCCGGATAGGCCTTGGCCTCACCCGCCAGAAAGCTCAAAAAATCCCATTGCGGCATGAATGCAACAAATTTGGCGCGCGTCGGCAGATGGGAGAAATCGGCAAAAGTGGTCTCAAGATCGCCGAATCGGCCTTTCAGGAAATAGGCCTTGTAATGGGTCTTTTGCAGAAGCCTGTCATAGAGGCCAAGCTCTTCCATCACTTGGAGGGTGGAGGGATGGATCGTGTCGCCCCGAAAATCGCGCAAAAAATCACCGTGTTTTTCGAGCACAGCGACCGATATCCCCGCTCGCGCCAGGAGATAGCCGGTCATCATTCCGGCAGGGCCGCCGCCCACCACACAACAAGATGCCGAGATGTCGAGCATGACCTTGAGGCTCGCCTGTTCGCCTTGCATTCTCAAATTTCTGGCGGAGCGGCTTGTTCCTCAGAAACGTGACGGGCAGCGAGCTTTGATCTTCGCAAGCGAGGTCACGTCAGCGTCGCCGATCCCGCACGGCACGATCCCCTCGAAGTGCGAGAGCTCGGGGCAAATGTTGATGGCGACGCCGTGAAAGGTCACCCATCGCCGCACACGCACGCCAATCGCGGCAATCTTTTCGTCCCGGCTGCCGTTCCTCACCCAGATTCCAGGACGGCCTTCCCTCCTCTCGCCCTTGATTCCGTAGTCGGCAAGCGCAGCCGTGACCCAGGCCTCAAGCGAATGCACATGGCGGCGCACATCCCGTCCGCGCTTATTGAGATCGAGAAGAACGTAAGCTACGAGCTGACCCGGGCCGTGATAGGTGTACTGCCCTCCCCGTCCGGTGCGGTGGACCGGCAGGCGAGCCGGGTCAAGAAGGTCCTCCGGCTTCGCGCTCGCACCCGCCGTATAGAGCGCCGGATGCTCAAGCAACCAGATGAGTTCTGGGGCAGTTCCAGCGAAGATGGCTGCAGCGCGGTCTTCCATCGTTACAACGGCCGGTTCATACGCAACGGGCGTCTGGCTCAAGTGCCACTCGATGCCCGGCGCCTCTCCCAAAGCGCTCGTATGCGCGCGCAGCTTTTCGGCGAAGGCCGTGACGCTCTCATCCATCTTTTTTTGTGCCGCTCAACCTTTCCGGTATTTCCTTTTACTGAAGCGTAACGCCTTAGGGTCATACTACAAAGGTCTCGCGTTTGCTGCGGGGCTGGGGCGTTGTCCCGCGTCCGCCCCGGCGCCCCGCAGTCAAGAATCCGGCTTTCAAGCCGCGGAGACCCCAAGCCCCGTATAGATACGAATTTCGGATGATGACACGCGGCGCTGCGCTTGCATCTCCAATTTTTTTGCTTGACTGTGCGCCGAACTGATTCAAATCAAAACCCTATGAAATTCCGATGATATTGTTATCCTCTTGGTATTTCGTGCACCAAGGGTCTTTCGAGCATAAGCTGGCGGTGGAGTTTGTTCCTCTTGTTGGCACCCTTTGTATGCAATTTTAAATGCATTTGTCTGCGCACTTGGCTTAGATGTGAAAAAAGATTTTCCGGCTCCGCCGCTTAACGAGGAGAGCCAAAAAGGGAGAGTATAAGCGTGATACAGACGGCAAAGCAGCCGGAGTTAAGAGTCGTTCCTCTGCAAACGAACTCGAGCCTCAGAACCCTGGCTTACGACGCTCTCAAGCGTGCGATCACTGAAATGGATATCTACGGGCAGATCGAGCCTATTCGGCTGGATGAACGTCAGCTGTCCCAGAAGCTTGGAGTCAGCCGGACGCCGATCCGGGAGGCGCTTACGCTCCTGGAGCAGGAGGGGTTCGTTCGCGCCGTGCCGCGGCGCGGCATCTACGTCGTCCGCAAGTCGAAAAAAGAAATCTGCGAGATGATCGTGGTGTGGGCTGCGCTTGAAGGCATGGCTGCAAGGCTGGCGGCAACGCGCGCGACCGAGGATCAGCTCAAGGCGCTCGCGGATCTTTTCCAGAAGTTCAAGGATGAGCCGCCGTCCGATCAGATGAACGAATACTCGGAAGCCAACATCGCCTTCCACCAGGCGATCATCAAGCTTGGCGGCTGCGACCTCATCGTGGAGATGAGCCAAAACCTGTTCATCCACATCCGCGCCATTCGCACTGTGTCGCTCAGGCAGGACAACGGCGCCCAACAGTCGATCAGCGAGCACCTGGCAATTATCGGCGCGCTAGAGGCTCGCGACGCCGGCCTCGCCGAGAAGCTCGTGCGCGAACATACGCTTGACCTTGCGTCACACGTCGAGAAGCACGGCGTTTTTGCGGACGCCGCCTCTCCTGCCGACAAAGAGGCTCGTTTAGCGCCCGCCGTTCCTCGTTGAGGGTATAGCCGCAGGGCTGGGCTCTACGGCGATCTGCCCTCTCCTCGGATCGTTCCCATCTCTAACTCGCGCTCGAGATGCGTGCTCCCATCACGCGTAGGGCTCCGTTCTCATCCGCCCAGGATTGCTCCTTCTCGTACCGCTTCACGCGCGAGAAGAGGTGTGCGATTTGACGCTGCTGCCCGAGTCCAATCTCCATAATGAGCCACGCTCCGGGCTTCAGGTATCTTGGTGCATCCGCGATCACGCGCTGGTGGATCGCCAGGCCGTAAGGACCCGCGTCGAAGGCCTCTCGCGGCTGCCCGTCGAGGAGGTGGGCGCGCTCGGTGTCCAGCTTTCCCGTAGAGATGTAAGGCGGGTTGCATACGATAAGATCGACAGAGCCCGCAAGTTCGTCTTCGGCAAGCGACGAAAAGAGATCGCCCTGGCGAACGTCAACGCGCGCTTCGAGCCCGTGGCGCGCGACGTTCTTCCGCGCGAGCGCGACGCACGCATCCGTGAGATCGCTCCCCCAAACGCGGATATCCGGCCGCGCATGCGCGAGCGCGCAAGCGAGGTTGCCCGCTCCGCAGCACATGTCGATGACGCGGATCGGCGCCGCCTCTAAGGTTTTCAGAAGATCGAGCGCGGTGCGCCCCAGAAGCTGCGTCTCCTGCCGCGGAACGAGCACATGTTCGTTGGTTTCGAAGTCGAGGCCCATCCACGCGACGATCTCGCCAGGCCTGACGACCGGCTCCGTGCGCTCCATGGTGTCCGGGCGATCGTTTGATAAATGCAACGTCATGAAATCGACCTAACTTGGCTAATTGGAAATGATTAGCAAGCCTGAAGCCGGCTAACGCACTATTATCTTTGTTTTAGTTAAGACGAACCGCTATCTCTTACGGCATCGCTATCTTGAGCGCTGTTGTTTGCCATACTTTGCGGTGTTCAGCAAGTTAGATACCAAACCTTACTTAAATATACAGTAAATGGCATCGATTTATATATACGCGGGCATCCCGATCTAAGTTCGCGCACCTCGTCCATCACTGAAACGTTTCAATGTAGCGCGGCTGAACCCTCGCCGCACTAAACCCACTCTTATTGTGAGACAAGGCTTGAAATAGGAGTATCAGCAGAGCGGCTTCCCGGGGGCTTTTACGCCTTACCGGAAGCGGCGCGCCCGAAAATCTCAGCCATCGCCAAGCGTTTCATTCGCCCTTTTGCCCGCAGGCGTTTTGCCAAATCTCAGTAGGCCATTGATTTTAATGGTGGACACGACAGGGATTGAACCTGTGACCCCTACGATGTCAACGTAGGATAAGGCGATTTTCTAAGGTTTTCTCTGGCTTCCGGAAAGCGGAAACATTACCGCTTGCCCTTGTATTTCTTGCGGTTCCGCTTTACTTGTATTTACCAAAAGCGCATTCAAATTTTCTCCGTCTGGCTTCCCCCTGGCTTCCCCGGAACTAAAGGCGGTCAAAATGAAGCTTACCAAGCGCGCCATTGACGGCCTTAAGCCAGACGCATCAGGCCGTGACGTGTTCGTTTGGGATGACGAGTTGAAAGGCTTTGGCGTGCGGATGAAACCATCTGGCGCCGCCGCCTACTTGATTCAATACAAGACCCCTCAAAGGAAAACCCGCCGGCTCGCGTTCGGCAAAGTCACGATTCTGACGCCCGAGGAAGCGCGAGCGAAAGCGCGGAAGCTTTTAGCCGAAGTCGCGCACGGCGCGGACCCTTCCGCCGACCGTCACGCCTGCCGCAACGCCCTCACCATCGCCGAACTGTGCGACCAATATCTTAACGCGGCGCGCGCCGGCCTCGTCACGCCGCGCTTCAACAAGGCCAAAAAGGCTTCAACCATCGCCATAGATGAAGGGCGCGTGGCGGTGCATATCAAACCGCTAATCGGCTCTACTATTGTCGCAAGTCTGACGCGACCGGCCGTGCAAAAAATGGCGGACGCCATCGCCGCTGGAAAGACGGCGGGAACATTCAAGACCAAGGCGCGCGGTAAGGCGGTTGTGGAGGGCGGGGCCGGAACGGCGGCGCGCGTTGTTGAACTGCTTGGCGGCATTTGGACCTGGGCGGAAAAGCGCGGCTTGGCCTCTGGCGCCAACCCCGTGCACGGCGTCCAGAAAATCAGAGGCGACGCCAAGGATCGCGTTCTTTCTGCCGAAGAATTGGCGAAGCTTGGAAAAGCTATGCGTGAACTAGCGCCCCGCTGGCCCGCCGCCGTCGCCGCACTGCGTTTAGTCGCGGTCACGGGCTTGAGGCGCGAGGAGGCTTGCGGGCTGCGTTGGAGCGAAATCGACCGCGCCTCATCGTGCTTGCGGCTGAGGGCGACCAAGACGGGTCGCTCTATGCGGCCAATCGGGAAGGCCGCTTTCGACGTGCTGGATGCTCAGCCGGCGAACAAGAGTGATTGGGCCTTTCCGAACGTTCGCAACTACGGAAGCGCCGACCTCAAGAAACATATCGCCGCGATTTTCGACGCCGCCGGCCTCAAGGACGCGCGCTCGCATGATCTTCGGCGGACCTTTGGAAGCATTGCGGCCGACGAAGGCTATGGCGATGCCACGATAGGCGAACTGTTAGGGCATGCGCGGCGGGGTGTGACCGAACGGCACTATGTGCGCCGCGCAGACGCCGTGCTGATCGCGGCGGCCGACCGCGTGTCGCAGCGCATCGCAATGGCCCTGGATGGAACGCAAGCCAGCGTCTTCGAACTTCGGCGGCCGGAAAGGAAGCATAGGCATGCCACGGAAGCCGATTGAGATTGAGACGGAATCAAAACAGTGGGTTGACGAAAGGATGGGATTCGTCGTCAAGCAGAAGACAATCAAAAAAGGCTTGCTCAATCAAACAACCGAATCCATCGAACAGGATTCAACGGGCCTCGGCTGGACGGCGTTGAGACCGGGCGGCGACGATGATTACGCAGTCGAATGGCTGAGAGACGCGAAGCGAAAGGCGCAGGATGTTTTGGCAGCGAAAGGATTGCTAACCGACCATCACTGCAATCTTTTTGGGGTTTTGAGCCTTCAACACAAAATAGAGCCTTTATCGAAAGAAGAGGCCGCCGCGAAGTTAATCGATTCGATCAATTCGGTTCTCGCGCACGAAAATAAGATATTCGCGCTGCACGCCCTTCGGTTTGCAACCAACTTGCATTCTTTTCTTCTTGCCACCGGGTTGAATGAACACGTCATAGGCGATATCAGGGCGACGGAAGGTCGCAACGAAGGTCCGAAAAAGAAAGCCGCCGACGTTGCAACGAAACGTGAAATCATCAGATCGATCTGCGGAGAGCTATGGAGTAGAAATTCAAGGCTGCGGGCAAGCTTTTCTGAAACGGCCCGGCAGATCGACAAACGAACAAACGATGCCCTCGCAAAGGCTGGATTGAAGCCGATCAAAGCAAAGGCGATTGCGGAGCATATCAGAAACATTTTTCCGTCAATGGCCAGTAACGGAAAATGAATAGCAGCGCACTTGTTCTCATGCGCAAAAGTGCGCTTAATATTACTGCCGTTCTCTCGCATTGGTGCGGGATGTCTCAGAAGGAACGGCAATGGGCCCAAACATCCGATATTTGCGGCGCAAGCAGGCCGGTGCCTATCTCCTAGAAAATTACGGCTTTGGATCCGCAAAGACGCTAGCAAAGCTTGCCACCCTCGGCGGCGGCCCCGAGATTTTCTATGCAGGCCGGCTTCCGCTGTATGTTCAGGAAAAACTTGACGATTGGGCGTTAGCTAAAATCAGCCCGCCCGTGCGGTCCACTTCTGAAAAGAAAATTGGGGAGCGGCATGACCGGTACCCCTGACATGCGAAGCCCGGCCCCCGTTCTGGATAACGGTAAGGACCGGGCGGAAGTCATTCGCAACGAATTTCCCAATACCACAAGCCGCGCCGGAGGCCTGGCTCAATGGGCGCAAGCGCGCCGCCTTGCGCAGGCCAACACCGAAAAGCGGCGGCGTTTCGTCTTGAGCCGCCGCCCGGATCTGGGCGGTGAAAATGCGAAAGTCCCGCCCGGCTAGTCCCTACAAACCCAACCGCGTGATGACCATGAATGTGAACGAGCTAGAGTTCCACCCAATCGCAAACGCCTTCCCCCTCGTGGATGGGCAAGCGTTCGAAGAACTGACCGCCGATATCAAGAGGAACCGTCTCCTCAATCCGATTACGCTTTACGAAGATAAGATCCTGGATGGGCGCAATCGCTATCGCGCATGCAAGGACGCCGGAATTGAGCTGACCGAGGCCAATGTGAAGACGCTGCCGGAGGGCCTCGACCCAATCGACTTCGTTCGCAGCAATAACATTCACCGCCGCCACTTGCTACCTTCACAGCTTGAGGCTGTCGCTGCCGAGTTGGCCAACATGCGGCAAGGTGCCCCTCTCGGAAATCAGAATGCCAGCAAAACAAATGCGCAAAACGGCCCATTTGTTACCGAGGCGGCAGGCGGCTGCGACGGCGCCATCCCAAATCCATGCGGCAAGGCCATCCGGACCGGCAAGACGGCGGCGGTCCACGACGATCAACCGCTCATTACCCAAAAAAAAGCCGCGGAGAAGCTCGGAGTTTCCCACCGCAATGTGAAGCGCGCCGCTGCCATCAAGCGAGACGATCCCGAGACCTTCCAAGAACTCAAGGAAGGCAAGATCACGACGGGTGCGGCGGAAAAGAAGGCGAAGGCCAAGAAGAAATGCAATGCCAAGCAAGGAAGCAAGAAGTCTGTGCAAGCGGCCAGCACGTTAACGGAAGAACAGAGGCTGTCACGCGACCGCAAAAGGTTCAAAGCCACATGGAAAGCAGTGCTCCCCGTTTGGGTTGAGGCGTGTCTGTCCGCGCAAAAGGAGTTTGTGCGCACGCTGTCGCGTGACCTCAATGCAGAAATTCACTTCGCGGGAGAAGTAGCGAAGCCGCCGCCGCTTTCTCTCACGGCCAATGCGCCTTCGGAGTCGAGGCCGGATGTTCCATGATTGATGCGGTTTATGAGGCAAGCCCGTTAAAACGGCGGCGGATGACCAAAGCCGAAATTAAGCAGCTTGAGGCCCAGATCCTCGACGTGCTTGCCGAAGACAATCCGCAGTCGGTGCGCCACGTCTTCTACCGGATGACCGATCCGCGCCTGCCTGTTCCGATCGAGAAAACCGAGGCCGGTTACGACCAGGTCCAGCGGCGCATGGTAGAGATGCGCCGGTCCGGGACCCTGCCGCATGGAGACATCGTGGATCATACGTGGAGCGGCTACCACACGCCTACCTTCTCTTGCGCTGAAGATTTTGTGAGGCGCATGGCGGGCTATTACCGCGTCAATCTTTGGGCGCAATCCGATTGGCATCGCGAGGTTTGGGCGGAAAGCCGCTCTATCGCTGGCGTCTTGCAAGAGGACTGTGAAGATCTCGCGGTGAGTCTTTACCCCAGGGGCGGTTTCTCAAGCCTCTCGCTCGCCTATGAGGCGGCCGAACAGATGAGGCAGCAAGGCAAGCCGGTGAAGATCTTCTACATCGGCGATTACGATCCGGCTGGCGTGCTCATCGACGTGGCCCTCGAACATGAGTTGCGCAAGCATCTGATTGACTGGGATCTCGACTTCCGGCGCATCGCCATCACAAAGGAACAGATCGCAGAATACGACTTGCCCGGCAAGCCGCGCAAGGAAGGCGACCGCCGCGCCCGGCGTGAGGCTGAAGCCATGCCCGCCGCTATTCTGCGCCAGATGGTTCGCGAACACGTCGAAGCGCTACTGCCGCCGAGCGCGCTGGAGATCACCAAGGTGGCCGAAGAGTCGGAGCGCAGTTACTTCTGAACTGGACACGCTAGAATGAACTGCAAGCCGCGAATCCTCGCCCTTGATTTGATGACGGCGCTAGGCTGGGCCGTTCGGGCGGATGACTGGACTCCCGCTTACGGAACAGAGACATTCAAGGTGCACGCGTCGGAAGGGGCGGGTATGCGGTGGCTTCGGTTCCGCAACTGGCTGAAGCGCATGCGTGATGAGACACAGCTCAATGCAGTTTACTATGAGGAATGCGTGGGCTTCCCGCCAAAGAATAAAGGCCAAGATGCGCGCGTTTATCACAGCTTCTCGTCGAATCTGACGGCGTTCTGCGAAGAGCGCATCATTCCTTACACCGGAGTGGGCGTCGGCACGATCAAAAAGTTTGCTACCGGCAAAGGCAATTCCCCGAAGTCCGCAGTGATCGAAGCTGTTAAGCGGCTGGGCTATCACCCGGCCGATTCGAATCAGGCGGACGCGTTGGCATTGTTGCTGTACGCCGAACAGGACTTCGAATGAGCAGACCTCAAGGCGGGCAAGATCACGACCGGCGCGGAGAAAAAGAAGGTCAAGCAAAACGCAAATTTTCAAACGCGAAAGGCGCCGTAAAGGCGGTGAAACACGAAAAGCTCAAGGAACACCGGTTTCGCATTATCAAGCTTAATCGGCTACATCTTCAAAGAAGCCAGTAATGTGACAGGCCGAATAACGAGAGAAAGGTGCTTGAGATGCTCGGCAATGTTTTCTTGGAATGGTACGAAATTACGTGACGCCAATAATAGCTAGCGAATACTAGGTAGCGGTTGAGGCCGCTATGTTTTAAAATAAGAAGCCCAAGGCGTTCTGCGCAAACACCCTGGGCTTCTAACGTTCATCCACCAACGGCGCGACCCAATAGTGAAAACCAGCAAGGGTGATTAGGAGCACCCCAGCCATATCTATTATAAACTTTCGCGATCAAAACCGCAAGCTTGCACTTTCCGATAGTTCAGAAATTTGGAACAATATCCCCCGGCCCATATTCCTAGCGGATTTAGAACAAAACCCAGAGCCTCCTAGCTGGTTCAAGGATAGCCCTTGGAACGCGCCCGCCTTCCGCTTGCCCTCAGCCTTTGCGCGTCATGCGCAATTGCAAGGGCAGCGCACGCCGCTTCCAGCAGCCGCAGCCACCATGACCATGATGGTGGCGTCTGGCGATTCCGAGCAGCAATTCCGGGACGCGGCGTCCCGGCGCGGCCTAGAGCTTCCTAACCAGCTCGTCCATGGCAGACTCAGCCGCTGCCACGTTGCTGGCGATAAAGGTAAAAAACAGAGCGGCAGTTATCTTTATTATGCCGACGGGTTTCCCGCTGGTCGGCAGCTGAGATCGAAGATAATCGCCGCAGACACAAGGAGACGGATGCGCAGCGCGCGGCCGACGAAGCAGCACGTTATGCCGAAGCGGCAAAAAAAGCCGCCTGGATTTGGAAGCATGCCAAGCCTGCACCTGCAAGCCATCCCTACTTGGCTACTAAAGGCGTGGCAGCGCACGGTCTCCGGCTGTGGAAAGGCTCGCTCGTTGTACCGGTGCAGGATGTGGACGGTGAGCTGCATTCTTTGCAATTCATTATGGCGGATGGCGCCAAGCGTTTCCTTGCGGGCGGGCGCAAGCGTGGCTGCTTCTATCTGATCGGCGAGATCGATCCTACCGGCACGATCATCACCGGCGAAGGCTTCGCCACTTGTGCCAGCGTGCGTGAGGCCGATGCCAAATGGACTCTGGCGGTAGCCTTTGACGCGGCAAATCTTGAAGTTGCAGCCAGGGCGCTCAAGGACCGTTACCCGAAGGCTAGCCACGTCATCGCCGCTGACGACGATTGGAAGACGATAAATGCCAATGGCAAGCCTATTAACGCCGGCCGGGATTACGGCTTGAAGGCAGCCAAGGCCATCGGCGCGCGCTTCGCGTTTCCGAAGTTTGACCCCGGCCGTCACCGTCTCGATGGATGGACAGACTTCAATGATCTGCATATGGCTGAAGGCATCGGCCGGGTGCGCGAATGCATTGATGCGGCAGAGTATGTGGGAGACGCCACCACAGAGGAGGATGAAAAAAGTGAGCTGGAAGCCATCCTAGATCGCTTGGCGTTGCTGAGCGAAATTGATTATGAGCGCGCCAAAGAAACTGAACTCAAAAAACCGCTGCTCAAAAAACTAGGCATCACACCTAAGCTGCTCAACAAGCTCGTTCAGCGGGTAAAAGAAGCGAACAAGGCCGCTGCCGTTCGCGAAACCTATGAAGTTCTCGGCGAAGCAAGGGACTTTGATAATACTAGCTGGGCGCTTCTTGTTACCTCTCGCGACCGCGACGGCAAGCCTCATGACATCCTGCTTTCCCGCGCTGAGCTGATT
>Ga0074046_10001949_pt1 | contig 18186 bp, 20 predicted proteins | sample BogForMeECP23OM3_FD_94441 | JGI IMG/M metagenome (GOLD analysis project Ga0074046, IMG submission 94441) | Bog forest soil microbial communities from Calvert Island, British Columbia, Canada - Bog Forest MetaG ECP23OM3 | ecosystem: Environmental > Terrestrial > Soil > Wetlands ... | reverse complement strand
TGCGCGAGCGCAGCCTATCCCGCAGCTCCCTGCGCTCACTCGGCGTCAAGCAAAACTCTCCTGCAAGCATGCCTCATGATACAAGAATCCGATACCAATGTCACCGTTACAGGCCACTAGTTCAAGCTAGAGAGAGCCGGAATCGATATAAGAGTCGAGTCCCGGCTTGATCAAGCCTGACAGTGGCCCTTCGCTCGCCTTTGACCACGTTCCGCTAGACCAACGATATTCGTACGATCGCAAGGCTTGAGGAGGCCGTATGGCACAACCTGGCAGCCAACTTGACCGCGCCAATCTATCGGCCGGAGCCGAAAAATTGAGCTTGCTCGCCGGATTGACCGCCGGCCTCGCGTACTCAACCTTTGCCAGCTTTGTCGCCAACGCGCTCACTCCCGTTACGGGACGCCTCGTCGAGACGGATTCGTTGCGCCGCAACGTGTCCGGCCACTACCAGGAAGTTTTCAGCCTCGACGGCGCAATTCCCACCGTGGTCGCATCGCTGATCGTTTTCGTCCTGGTCTGGTGGTCAATGCGCGTGATTCTCGAGCACTGGCAGCGTGAAGATTGGGGCCGCATCGGCGCACTAGACCGCAGCTTGTCAGGCGGACCGCTGCTCATACCGGTGATAGTCGCGCCTCTGGCTCTGTAGTTAGCAAGTAAACTCGTACTATATCGAAATTTCAGTTCAGCAAAAGGAGAATGACTAATGAATGGAACGACTGACAAAGTTAAAGGGCGCGTCGAAGAAGCGGCGGGCGTATTGACTAATGATAAGAAGCTGAAAGATCGCGGCAAGATGGATCAGGCCGCCGGCAATGTCAAAGACGTCATCGGAAAGACGATCGACAAGGCGGTCGCGGCTGTCAATCACGCCAAGCGCTAGAAAGTTCGCACCCGGCCGAGCAAACCTGCTTGCCCTCCTTCCGTGACCTACACACGGCCGAATGCCGTAGGCCAGCCGCGCTGCGCCTATCAACCTCGCAATCCTCAATGCGCGATATGTCGCGTGGCCCGCAACGCCGCGCGCTCAAGTTTTGACAGCGGCAGCCTTACTTTCGCAGTTCAGCGACAAATGATAAGAATGCGCGATTGTGTCTGTGGACGTGTGGTATCTGGGGAAACCGAACAGGGACTCCGATTCAACCGGGAGGAGAATCATGCAGCGAAAGGTACGCAACAAACTTTGGATCTCAGCCGCATCGGGAGTGTTGATCGTGGCCGCGGGACTTTCCGGGTGCTCGATGTTCTCCACGTCGAATGTTCCGGTCGATTGCGATGTTGTGAAACAGCAGGTGAAGGCCGGACAGACCGACGCTCAGATCGCATCAAACTTGAGTGCCCCGGTGGATCAGGTCGCAGCCTGCCATGGTCCGGAGACCGACACTAACAAGACCACAACCATCCCAGAGAAGGGGTACTGAGCAAAAAGCACCATCCTACAGCGCGAGACGGCGATCCGCTGGCGACAGCGGGGTTCCAGGCGGCGCGTGATGCTTGAGTTGGCTTGACTAACTTCTATTTTGGAAGCTACTGTCCGGTCAAGGAAACCACCGTGCGCTGGAATGAAATCAACACTGTCGAATGCTCGATTGCCCGCGCACTCTCTGTCGTCGGTGACCGCTGGACGATGATGATCGTGCGCGACGTGTTTCTCGGCATCCGCCGCTTCGACGCCATGCAGCAGGACCTGGGCCTGACGCCTCATCGCCTGTCTCATCGCCTTGGCAAGCTGGTCCGCGACGGAATCCTGGCGCGGGTCGAATATGAGAAACGTCCGCGCCGTTTCGAGTATCGATTGACCGAGAAAGGCATCGATCTCTTTCCGTTGATCGTCGTGCTGAACACTTGGGGCGACCGCTGGATGGCTGGTCGCGCCGGCGCGCCGATTGAATTGGTTCATCGGAACTGCGGTCGCGCGATCAAGACCGCCCTCACTTGTCCAAGTTGCAACGAGAAGATAGTGCCGCGCGAAATGAGCCTGCGCCCCGGCCCTGCACTCAAACATCGCGGATTGCCAGGGCGGACGTTTCAACCAGTGCAGGTTCCCGCCCATTTTGCACACTAACGGGGCTGATTCCCATGAATAAAAACAATCCTGAAATCTGGATGATCACCTTCCCGATTCCTGGAGCCTTTGCGCAGATGGCGCGAATGGTTGAAGAGAGCGGCTTCGATGGCATCGGGATTGTCGACACTCAGAATCTGGCAGCGGATCCCTACTCCGAGCTGTGCCTCGCGGCTCACGCCACCAAACACCTGAAGCTTCGCACGGCTGTTACCAATCCGGTGACTCGTCATCCTGCGGTGACCGCTTCGGCGATCGCGACCGTTCAGGCCGAGTCCGGTGGACGTGCGGTGCTCGGAATCGGCAGAGGCGATTCCGCCGTCGCCAAGATTGGCGAGCGAGCGCCGTCGAGCAAAGATTTCGCGCGCTACATTTCACAGGTACAGGGCTTTCTCCGTGGTGAGGAGGTCACGCTCAACAACGGCTATCGCAGCCGCAACGAGTGGATCGCGCGAGGCACTTTGCCGAAGGTCCCGGTCGACGTCGCGGCCACCGGACCTCGCGTGATCGAGGTCGGCGCCACGCTGGCAGAGTCAGTAACCTTTGCGGTCGGCGCCGATCCCCAGCGGCTTGCCTGGGCCGCAGACCACGCCCGACAGGCCCGCAAGCAGGCCGGGCTGGATCCGTCGACGCTTAAGCTCGGCGCATTTCTAAACGTGGTAGTGGATCCCGATTTTGCCCGTGCGCGTGCGATGGCGCGCGGGACCGTCGGGACGATCGCGCACTTTTCGGGCATGTCCCGCGGTTCGACTGCGGGGATGCGCCCCGATGATCGCGCGGTGGCACAGAAAATCGGTGAGAAGTACGATATGTCCCGCCACGCGCGAGGAGACGCCGGCCATGCTCAATTCATCGATGACGCGTTTGTCGATCGGTTCGCCATCGCCGGACCTCCCGCGCATTGCGTGAAGCGCTTCGAGGAGCTGCTCAAACTCAGTCTCGATCATCTGATCATCGTTGGCCCCGGCGCAGATGTAGCGCCTGCCGACCAAATGCAACACCTGGGATTCTTCGCGAGGGAAGTTTTGCCGGTCCTCAAGTCAGCCAGACAATCTGTTTAGTCGCGAAGAAGAAAATTTCCTGACTTTGAAAGGAGACAATCCGATGGCCAGCGAATATCACCTCCACGGCATCGAGCTCTCACCTTACTCGGTGAAGGTCCGTTCGTACTTCCGCTACAAGGGAATTCCCCACCGATGGATTCCGCGGAGTCTCGACACCGAGGGCGAGTATCAGAAGTACCAGAAGCTTCCGCTCGTGCCCCTGGTCGTGACCCCCGACAACAAGGGCATCCAGGATTCCACACCTATAATCGAATACGTCGAGGCGCTCCACCCCGAGCCCTCGATTCACCCAACCGAACCAACCGTCAGGTTTATTTCAGTACTGCTCGAGGAGTTCGGCGACGAATGGGGCAACAAGTGGATGTTCCACTATCGATGGGCGCGCGAGGCCGACATTCTCTCGGCCGCCGGGCGCATCGCACGCTCAATGATGCCGGCAGTTGACGAAGCGCAGCTCGCCAACGGAATCGCGATGGTTCGCGAGCGCATGGTTCCTCGCGTCTCTTTCGTCGGCTCGAATCCCCAGACCGCTCCGCAAATCGAAGACTCCTTCCGCGACACGCTCACGATCCTCGAACCTCACTTTGCCAAACGTGCCTACCTGTTCGGCAATCGCCCCGCGTTCGCCGACTTCGCGATGTGGGGGCAGCTCTACAACGCATGGACCGATCCGACGCCTGGCGCGATCATCAACGCGACCACGCCAAACCTGCTCGCATGGATCCATCGCATGCTATGGCCGCGAGCCGAAGGCGACTTCGAGCCGTGGTCAAGTCTTGCTCCGACGTTGACGCCGCTACTAGAGCGCCAGGTAGGAGGACTGTTCATGCCATGGACAGTGGCCAACGCGTCAGCGATAGCCAACGGGCGGGAAGAATTCAGCGTAGAGCTAGGCGGCCGCACCTGGACCCAGAAGCCGCAGAAGTATCACGCCAAATCGCTCGCCACGCTGCGCGAAAAGTACCAAGCCCTCAGCGACAAGCGCGCGCTCGATGCGATCCTTGACGCTACTGGCTGCCTCGCGGGATTGCGCGCCTGAGCCGCGTGCCCTGCAAATCGAAAGTTTTTTCAAAGCTCGCGATCTCATTCGCGACGGCAGTCCTTCTTTTCCTGAGTACGGCCCTCGCCGCACCGACTCCTATCTCGCCCGACGAAGCCGCGCTCGAACGCAACTTCGACTCGCTCATTCACCCCGACGACCTGCGCGACTGGATGAAGCTGCTGGCCGCGCAGCCGAATCACGTAAGCTCGCCGCACGATAAGTCCAACGCCGATCAAATCCTTGCCTGGTTCAAGGACTGGGGCTGGGACGCCCACATCGAGACCTTCTGGGTGCTCTATCCCACACCTATCAGCGAGACCCTCGGGCTGGTCGGCCCCAAGCCCTTCAAAGCCACACTGCAGGAGCCTCCGATCCCCGGCGATTCCAGCGCGACCGCGACCGATCCCGCGCTTCCTGCCTACGTTGATTACCAGCACGACGGAGACGTCACTGCCGGCCTCGTTTACGTTAACTACGGGATGCAGGACGACTACAAGATGCTCCAGCGTCTCGGGGTAAGTGTCAAAGGCAAGATAGTCATAGCGCGCTACGGCGCCGGATGGCGCGGGTTGAAGCCTAAGCTCGCGTACGATCACGGCGCGGTCGGATGCATTATCTACTCCGATCCTGCCCAGGACGGTTATGCCATCGACGAAACCTATCCTAATGGTCCTATGCGCCCACCTCGCGGTGTGCAGCGTGGATCGGTGCTCGACATGGGGCTCTATCCCGGCGATCCGCTAACACCAGGCATAGGTGCTACAAAGGACGCCAAGCGCCTGCCGATCTCCGACGCGCCGACCATCATGAAGATTCCAACGCTTCCTATCTCCTATGCCGACGCCCAGGTCTTCCTCGCCGCCCTCACCGGCCCTGTAGCTCCTCCGAGTTGGCGCGGCGCACTGCCTATGACCTATCGAGTAGGACCGGGCCCGGCGCTAGTCCATCTGGCGGTCAAGTCCGACTGGCGGCTCCGCCAGATCTACGACGTCATCGCTTTTATGAGAGGCTCGACCTGGCCGGATCAATGGGTCATCCGCGGCAATCATCATGACGGCTGGGTGTTCGGCGCCACCGACCCGCTGTCGGGACAAGTCGCGCTGCTTGCCGAGGCCAAGGCTTTCGGCGGACTCGCAAAGCAGGGTTGGCGGCCCAAGCGCACGATCGCTTATGCCAGTTGGGACGCGGAGGAGCCGATGCTCCTGGGCTCGACCGAATGGGCTGAGGAGCATGCCGCCGAGCTCAAGAAGAAAGGAGTCCTATACATAAACTCCGACTCCAACGAACGGGGCTTCCTGGGTGTAGGTGGCAGCCACGACTTCCAGCATCTGGTTAACCAGGTCGCCGCCGATGTGATCGATCCTGAGACCGGCGTTCCTATCGGCGATAGGCTGCGCGCGAAAATGCGCTTAGCCGCTCTCGCGCCTACTGCCACCGAGCATGCCAGGGCCGAGGCAAAGATCGCGGCGGACCCGGACAAGGACTTACCTATCGAGGCGCTGGGCTCAGGCTCCGACTTCTCAGCCTTTCTCGATCATCTCGGTTTGCCCGCGCTGGATGTAGGTTTCTACGAAGAGGGCCACTCAGGCGGCGTCTATCACTCACGTTACGACACCTTCGAGCACCACAGCCGCTTCGTCGATCCCGGTTTTGTGTACGACGCGATGCTGGCGAAGACGGTCGGACGGATAGTGCTGCGCGTAGCCGACGCCGACCTTCCCGTCCAAAACGCAAGCAGTTTCGCCAACGCGGTCTCAGACTATCTTGATCAGGTGAAGAAGCTAGCCGACGACGAACGCGAAGAAGCCGAGACGCAAGCCAAGCTGCTGCACGAGCACGCATTCCAGCTAGCTGCCGATCCCACAAAATCCAGCGGCCTGCCCACCGCGCTTGAACGCGTTCCACACCTCGAGTTCGCAGCACTGGAAGACGCGGTCGATCGCCTGAAGCGCAGCGCCAAGGCCTATGACGACGCGCTAGCGAAAAACTCCTCGCACCTATCCAGCGCTCAGCTAGCCCGAGTGCAAGCCCTGATGTTGACCATAGACCAAACCCTAACACCCGATGAAGGCCTACCAGGCCGAGATTGGTACAAGAATTTAGTCTATGCCCCCGGCCGCTACACGGGATACGAAGCAAAAACCCTACCCGGAGTCCGCGAAGCAATCGAAGACCGCCGCTGGTCCGACGCCAACCGCTACGCCAAGCTGACCGCCGAAGCTCTGAACGCCTACAGCGACCGCCTGAACCAGGGATCAGCAGTGCTCAACAGCCGCTGATCGGATCGACTTACACATAACAAAATGCGATAACTCTTTCGACTCGGAGGACACTCGGCTATGGCGCAACAGGTTGTTGTCGAAACCAATTGCGGAAGAATTCGCGGGAGCGCTGATAACGGCATCAACGTTTTCAGAGGCGTCCCTTACGCCGAATCACCCGAAGGCGAAGGTCGCTTCACGGCGCCGAGAGAGCTCCAGCCCTGGGCCGGCGTTCGCGACGCTTTTGAATTCGGCAATCGCGCGATGCAGGACGAGAATGCGTTTGCGATGCCGCCGGCGATGCTCAAGCTGTTCGCAGGGCGCGAGCTGCCTCCGATGAGCGAGAACTGCCTCGTGCTCAACGTATGGACTCCCGCCGTCAACGACGGACGAAAACGCCCCGTAATGTTCTGGTGCCACGGCGGCGCGTTCATCTCGGGCTCCGGCGATTCGCCCTGGTACGAAGGAACCAACCTCTGCCGCAAGGGCGACGTAGTCGTCGTGACGATCAATCATCGGCTCGGCGCATTCGGCTATCTGCACCTGGGCGAGTTTGGCGGCGAAGAATTCGCGGCGTCAGGCAATGCCGGCATGCTCGACATCGTCGCCGCGCTGAAATGGGTCCGCGACAATATCGCGGCTTTCGGCGGGGACGCAGGCAACGTCACGATCTTCGGCGAGTCCGGCGGCGGCGCGAAGGTCAGTGTGCTGATGGCGATGCCGGCGGCTCACGGGCTGTTTCACAAGGCGATCATTCAGAGCGGACCGGCAGTGCAGATGGCCAGCCGCGACGACGCTGCCGAGACTGCGCGTCAATTGCTTGGAGAGTTGGGACTCAGTGCCGGCAACCTGAGCGAACTGCGCAAGTTCCCTGCGCCGAAGCTCGCACAAGCGCAAGCCGCGGTCCTCAAGAAGGTCAGCATGATGTCCTTCTCCAACCGCCGCCGCGTAGGTTTCAATCCCGTGGTCGACGGCAAGTACCTTCCCGGCGGTCCGTTCGAGCCGGTCGCGCCCGCAATTTCCGCAAACGTGCCGCTCATGATAGGGACCAACAAAGATGAGATGACATTGTTCTTTGCATTCGCGCCGTGGCTCGAGGAGCTCGACGAGGCCGCGATGCGCAAGCGGGTCCAGATGTTCGTTGGTGACCAGGCCGACCGCATCATCGAACCGTACAGGCGCGCGCGGCCCAACGACTCGCTGCGCGATCTCGTGATGGCGATCGCGACCGACCATGCGATGCGAATGCCGTCGCTCGTCACCGCCGACCGCAAGGTCGTGCAACACGCCGCGCCGGTTTTTGTCTACATGTTCACCTGGGAGACGCCCGTGCTTGACGGCAGGCTCAAATCGCCGCACGCGCTTGAAATCCCGTTCGTCTTCGACACCGTGCAAAGCTCGGGGCTGACCGGCGATTCGCCGACGCGATTTCCGCTGGCCGACAAGATGAGCCGTGCCTGGCTCGCGTTCGCGCGCACCGGAAGTCCGAATCACGAAGGCATTCCGTATTGGCCTCAGTATTCAACCGAGCGGCGTCCCACGATGATCTTCGACGACGGGTGCCGCGTTGAAAGCGATCCGTATCAAGCAGAGCGGCAAGCCTGGGACGCCCGCTAGGATGCGATCGTAACGACGAAGCTCAGGCCGCCTTCGTCCACCGGCGCACCAAGCGATTTCGGGGAGTCATATGCCGAGCAGGCGGGGCGCGCGTATTTTTGACACCTCCTCGCCGTAGTCGTATAGTCGCATTGGCTGGGGGTGTGCATAATACGCACTGAGAGCTCCTGCGGGAGAACCCCTTGAACCTGATCCGGGTGATGCCGGCGTAGGGAAGCCAACGGCGCAACGTTCGGGCTGCGCCTGGGCCGCTTCCCACACCAGGGAAGCGGCTCAATAATGCCGGACTCCATCGCAACTTCAATCACGCTCAACGGCGATCCTTACCCGCTCAGCGCTGACACGCCGCTGATCGCGCTGCTCGAGCGGCTGAACATGCGGCGCGGCCGCGTGGCCGTCGAGATCAACCGTGAGATCGTGCCGAAGGCCAATTACGACGCGACGATTGTGAGGGCGGGCGATCACGTCGAGATAATCAACTTCGTCGGCGGCGGATAAGTCGCCGCCCGCAAGGAAAATATGCAGGACACTTCATTTGAACTGGGCGGAATGAAATTCAAGTCGCGGCTGATCGTCGGCACCGGCAAGTATCGCGACTTCGCCGAGACCAAGGCCGCCGTCGAAGAGAGCGGCGCCGAAATCGTGACGGTCGCAGTGCGCCGCGTGAACATCACCGATCGCGGCAAGGAAAATCTGCTCGACTATCTCGATCCCAAGCGCTACCAGATTCTCCCCAACACCGCCGGGTGCTTCACCGCTGACGAGGCGATTCGCACCTGCCGCCTCGCGCGCGAGGTCGGCGTCGGCGAGCTCGTCAAGCTCGAGGTGATCGGCGACAAGCAGACGCTGTTTCCCGACGTCGCCGCGACGCTTGAAGCGGCGCGTGTTCTCGTTAAGGAAGGATTCAAGGTGATGCCGTATGTCACCGACGATCCGGTGACTTGCCTGCGGCTACAGGAGATCGGATGCGTGGCCGTGATGCCGCTGGCGGCGCCGATTGGCTCGGGCCTTGGAATCCGCAATCCATTCAACCTCGCTATCATTATCGAACAGGCGAAGGTGCCGGTGATCGTTGACGCGGGCGTCGGCACCGCGTCCGACGCCGCCGAGGCGATGGAACTGGGATGCGATGGCGTGCTGATGAACACCGCGATCGCCGGCGCGAAAGATCCAATTGCGATGGCGCGAGCGATGAAGCTTGCGGTCGAGGCTGGCCGCCTCGCGTACCGCGCAGGCCGAATCGAGCGCAAGCTCTACGCGACCGCGTCGAGCCCGCTCACCGGCCTGATAGGGTAGGGCGCGCCTTGGGGAAGTCGTCACGACCGCGCGTCGGTTTTCGACTCTATTTCATCACCGATCGCCACGTTGTAAAGGGCGGCGATCTCATCTCCGCGTGCGAAGCCGCGCTGGCAGCCGCGCCGCCCGGCGCTGTCGCATTGCAACTCCGCGAAAAAGATTTACCCGCGCGCGAGCTCTACGAACTGGCGCTCCGTCTTCGCGAAATCTGCACGCGCGCCGGCGCGCCTCTGGTAGTTAACGATCGCGTCGACGTGGCAATTGCAGCGGACGCCGACGGCGTTCATCTGCCGTTCGACTCCATCGGCGTCAGCATGGCGCGCAAGCTGCTCGGGCCGAGTCGGCTCATCGGAGTTTCTAGTCACTCGCCGCCCGACGTTGCCGGCGCGGAGCGCGAGGGCGCCGACTTCGCGGTATTCGGTCCGGTCTTCGATCCGCTATCCAAGCCGGCCGCCGGGCCGGCGTGGGGCGCGAGCGGCCTCAGGGCCGCGTGCGGCGCCGGCGCTATTCCGGTGTTCGCACTCGGTGGCATCACGCCTGATCGTGCGCGCGAATTGCTTGCATCACCCGACCCGGCCGCACGCCCCGCAGGAGTCGCGTCGATCGGGGCGATATTCGGTGCCGACTCACCGGCGCTCGCGATTATGGCGATGCTGTCGGCGATTGACGCGTCGCGGCAATGACTGAATTGGCCGCGTCGAGGAGAGTGTCGGGCCGCGGGAGTTCACGGTTGTAGGTCGATGTGAAGATCCATCGCACGACGCCGTTTCGATCGACCACGAAGAACGCGGGGATCGCGTTGTCGGGCTCACCGTTGCGGTGATGCTGCACGAGTCCGAGCGGCCCGAGGATCGATTCGCTGTTATCGCTCAGCAGCGGAATCTTCGTGCGGAGAAAGCCCGAGAGCATCTTCGATCGTTCGACCTGATCGGTGCTGATGGCGAGCGTATCGATGCCGGCGCGGCGAAAATCATCGGCGTGCGCGGTCAGTTCTGCGAGCTCGAAGCGCGCGAACGGGTCGTAGTCTCCGCGGTATACATAAACTAGAGTTGCGCGCGCATCCGAAGACGTGGGTCCTCTGTGGATCGAGTCGTTTTGATCAGTGAGCGCGAAGCTTGGGAATTGCTGTCCCACGGCGAGCTTCAGCGTGAACGGCGGATTCCGCGTCACGCGCATCGCATAGCTGACGAATCGACCGCCGCCCGCTCCTACGACTATGCACGCGAGGAATGCGAACAGGCCGAATCCGAGCCTGGAGTGCGGCGAAGCGAGCCCCAGCGCGAGCCGCAAGCCCGCGATTGAGAGCACAATCGCAGCGGCCAGGATCGCGAACGCGGGCCACGGAATTCGGTCGTGAATGCCCATCCACGGCACCGACCAGAACGACACCAGCACGTATTCATAGAGCGCGAAGCCGCACGCAATCAGGATGACCGCGCCGATTGCGCGGATTGGCTGGAATGGCGGGGCGACCCAGGGCTCGTCGAAGAACTCCGGCGCGGCCTCGTCGCCTGGGCGCGGATCGACCGGTTCAGTTGTGGCCATCAGTTGAGCATTTGCAGCTTCAGCTCGTCGAAAGAGATTAGCTCGACGCCTTCCTGCTGCAGCTGCTCGTGGAAGATTGGTGATTCGCCGCCGATGACCGCGACGGCGTCGCGGACCAGGTGGAGTTTCGGGCCGAGTCCAACCAGCGCGCTGATCTCGCGTTGGACGCATGACTCCGTGTACACGCCGTACATCACGATGTCCTGGTACGGGCGCAGGACGAGCCGCAAGATGGCGCTCAGGTGAGTGTTGTCGGCGAGCGCCTCGAATTGCGGGCGCCGAAAAACGATCTCGCCAGAATGGTCGAGGATCTTCTGAATCTCGTCGGTCGCGTATTCCTTGTTCTCCAGCATCAGCGGATTGAGGGGCGCGGTCTCGTCGATTTTATCCTGGCCGGGCGTGCCTGCCATGCAATGATCGGGATACGGGCCGCCCCAACTCTTCAGGAGCGGGTCGCCGGGAACGTGGCAATCGACCGAGCAGACGATTTGCACTTTCTGATCACGTGCGAGGTCGGTAATCGCCTTCCACACCGGCACGATCTTCTCCGCGCCCTCGATGTGAAACTTGCCGTCGTGCAGGATGAAGTCGCGCTGCGTGTTGATGTCGTAAAAAATTGTTTTGTCGGTATTCATCCGATCAGAAATGTTCCGGCTCGTGCTCGCGGCGATTGTCGCGCTCGAGCTGCAAAGTCAGGTGGTGGATGTCGAACTTGGTTTGCAGCAGATGGCACATCTCGGCGAGCACTCGATCGCGATCGGCATCGGCCGCGACCACCGCGTGCGCCGACAGCGCGATCTGGCGCGTGGTTAGGCACCAGACATGAAGGTCGTGAACTTCCTCGGTGCCGCTGACGGCGAGCAGGTCGGTACGCATCTCCTCAAGATCGATATGTCGCGGGACCGATTCCATCAGGATGTCGACGCCCTCGCGCACGAGACCCCACGAGCCGTACAGCACCAGGCATCCGATCAATATGCTGACGGCGGGATCGGCCTGCATCCATCCGGTGAAATAATTGAGCGCGCCGGAAGCGAGCACGCCAACCGAGCCGACTAGGTCCGAAACGACGTGCACGAACACCGCGCGCATCGCCATCCCGCGCCGCGGACCGCCGTGCGCGTCGGTCGCGGTCATCCACGCGGAGAAGGTGTTCACGCCGATGCCGACGATCGCTACGGCCATCACGCCCAAGCCTGAAACCGGGCGCGGGTTCCGCAGCCGCGCGAACGCTTCGATCCAGATGAATACCACCAGCAGCCAGAGAAAGAGCCCGTTGAGCAGCGCGCCGAGGATTTCCGCCCGGAGATAGCCGTAGGTTTTCGCCGACGACGCGGGTCGCGTCGAGATCCACAGCGTCAACAGGCCCAGGCATAGCGCGGCGATGTCGGTGAGCATGTGGACCGCGTCGGAAAGCAGAGCCAGGCTGCCGGTCAGGTATCCGCCGGCGAGTTCGGTGAGGAAATAAACCGAGGTGACGCCGAGAACGATTAGCAGGCGGCGCTGATCCGAATTCGCAGTCGCATGCGGTCCGCGATTGTCCTTGGGTGTCGAGGTCCGCATCGCTCAATCATAGTGGATCAGCGAGAAGCAGTTGACCGGCGCCAGGCGCTCGCGTCCCTTGAGCGCGTCGAGCTCGACCACGAAAGCGCATCCGATCACGTTGCCACCGATTTTGCGGACCAGTTGCAGCGCCGCGGCCGCGGTGCCGCCGGTCGCGAGCAGGTCGTCGACCAAAAGCACGCGACCTTTGCCGGCGAGCGCGTCCTGATGCATCTGCAGCGTCGCGCTCCCATACTCGAGATCGTATGCCTGATCCACAGTGAGCGATGGAAGCTTGCCCGGCTTGCGCGCGATCGCGAGTCCCACGCCCAATCGATACGCCACCGGCGCGCCGACAACAAAGCCGCGCGATTCGATTCCGACCACGGCGTCAACTTTACCGAGATAAGGCTGCGCCAACTGATCGACCACAGCGGCGAACCCCCGCGCGTCGGCGATCAGCGGGGTGAAGTCCCTGAATATTATTCCGGGCTTGGGGAAATCCGGGACATTGCGAATCAGTTTTTTTATTTCTTCGCCGGTCATCGTTGATTCCATCGCACAGGTGTTGCAGGCAATCTCGCTTGCGGTGGTCCACGATACTAGCTGCCGCCAGCCGCGGCAAAGCTGATCCCATCTGAAGAAGTAGGCTCGGGCAGATAGGCGAGTGGGTCTTTGGCGATGTTGTCGCGGCGCACCTCGAAGTGGAGGTTCGCGCCAGTGGTGCGCCCGGAGTGCCCGATCTCGCCGATTTCCTGCCCGCGCGCGACACGGACGCCTTCGCTGACGAGGTTGCGTTCGTTATGTCCGTAGACCGTGGCGTAGTTGTCGTCGTGACGAATTATCACCGTATTGCCGTAGCCGTGAAGCGTGCCGGAAAAAATCACGACTCCGCTGTCGGCCGCATAGACAGGAGTGCCGGCCGGAGCCGCGATATCGACGCCGTCATGCATCGCGCCGTTGCGGATTCCGAATCCCGACGACACCACTCCACTCTGCACAGGCCACTGGAACTGGCGCGACGCCCGCTCGCCGCTGTACGGATGCACAGACGCAGTGCCGATCGACGCGGCTCGATAGGCGCCGGGAATCGTCAGCACCTGGCCGACGCGCAGCTCGCGCGGGTCGCTGAGACCGTTCGCCATCATCAACCGTCCAACGCTGACGCCGTATTCAGTCGCGATATGATAAACGGTCTCGCCCGCGACCACGACGTGAGTGACCGGGCGCTGCGCAACTGCTGAAGTGTAGGCCGAATCAGGCGAGCCCCCACCGCATCCTGCCAGCGCGATCGATACCACGAGCGCGATTGCCACGCTCGCGCGCGAAATCCAACCCCTCGCTGTCATCCACCGTTCGAACACATCACCCGCCGTCCGTCAGCGCCCCGCACCACATCCCTGCGGGTCCGCGAAATATCAGCGCGCTAATCCTGGAAGCCGTGCTTGCCCGTCATCTTCACGAATCGGCACTCGCCGAAATATTCCTCGCTCCAGTGGCCGGTCTTGTGGCTGATGCGCACCAGTGTCTGGAGTTCGTCTTCGCCGATCGGCGCAATCAACCGTCCTCGCGGCGTCAATTGATTCAGTAGCGGCAGCGCGATTCCGGGCATCGCCGCCGTCACCATCACGACGTCGAAGGGCGCCTCCTCGGGCCATCCGTCCGAACCGTCGGCGCATCGAAGATAGACGTTGGTGAAGCCCATCGAGCTGAGAATCGCGCGGGCGCGATCGTGAAGATGCGCGTTGAGCTCGACGGAATAGACCGCGCGCGCGAGACGCGCGAGCACGGCGGTCTGATAGCCAGAGCCGGTGCCGACTTCGAGGACTTTCTCGGCGCCGGTGAGCTCCGCGACCTCGCTCATCAGCGCGACCATATACGGCTGCGAAATAGTCTGCGAGTCGCCGATCGGCAGGGGGCCGTCATCGTAGGCGTGCTCGTGAAGCTCGGCGGGAAGGAATCGATGGCGGGCGACCGTGCGCATTGCGGCGAGCACGCGCGGATCTTTTATCCCGCGGCGTTCGAGCTGCTCGAGCACCATCCGCGCGCGCGCGTTTTCGAGGTCAATCGCCATCAGCATACCATTATACAGATGCGCGGGTCAGCGATTAAGGTATCAAATCAGGTAGTTCTCAAACGCGGGGAGATGGGAGAATGCCGTTTTTCGATTCAGCGGGCATCAAGATTTATTACCAGGACTTCGGCTCGGGTGAGGCCGTCGTTCTGGTGCATGGCTTTGCTTCCACGACCGAGCACAATTGGGGCAGCACCGGATGGTTTGCGACGCTGGCGGCGAAATATCGGGTGATCGCGCCCGACGTTCGCGGGCATGGACTAAGCGATAAGCCGCGGTCACCTGAGGCCTACGGCTACGCGAGCATGGGTGCGGACGTCACGCGCCTGATGGACCACCTCGGACTTCAGCGCGCACTTCTGATGGGCTACTCGATGGGCGCGAGCATCGCGATCGAGCTGATGCTGTCGCATTCTGAGCGTTTTCGCGCGATCGTTCTCGGCGGAATCGCTTACGACGACGGTCTGGAAGATAAGGCGGACCGCGACGCGATTGCCGAGGGCTACCGCGCTGACGATCCCACTACGATAAAGAGCCCGGTGGCCAAAGCGTACCGCCGATTCGCCGAGTCGATGCCCAACGACCTCAAGGCGTTGGCCGTGCTGATCGACGCGGAACGAGCACCATTCGATCCCGCAAAGCTCGCGGCGGTGGGGATGCCGGTGCTGATCGTCGTCGGAAGCAACGACAACGCTATCGGAGATCCCAAGCAGCTGGCAAAGATGATCCCAGGCGCACGGCTGGTGATGCTCGAAGGCCGCGACCATATGACAGCGCCGGCAGATCCGCACTTCAAGGATGTCGTGCTCGAATTCTTTGGTGTTGCACCCCGGTAGACGTTGGTGATGCGAGGCCTCCGCATGCGCCTATTCATTTGGCATTGCACAAAAAGTTTGCAGCAAGGATGACTGCAAGTCGGTGTCAGTCAACCGTTTGAGTAGAATTTAGAAACCACCCGCCTCCTCGAGTGCAGTGCAAAATGAAATTGCCTGCATTGTAAGCTGCATTGTCAAAGGAAAGATCAAAGTCGAGACTGCCTGCTCGGCATTTCATTTTGTAACGCACATTGCATCTCGCCGTTAGCCCGCCTCGCGGCTCATTTTGCTTCCTGAACGAACCGTTAGTGGCATAGTTCCTGCTGCCGTCCGCCTAGAACAACTGGCGATAGAATTTGCCGGGGGAGATGAGTGCAACGCGCAACGCTGCGCCCAACACAAAGGTGTAAGGATGGCCGAATCAACAGAAGCAAAGATGAAACCGACACTCGGATTAACCGGTGTCACTGTCAACGCGATGGCGCTGATTGCGCCGGGAGCTTTCCTATGGATTACGTTTGTAGTCCAAGCCGGGTACGCCTACCCATCCGGCATGGGAATGTGGGCAGGAATCTTTTTCGCCGTCGTGCTTGCCTACGCGACTGCGGTCTCATATGCGGAGCTCGCGAAACTCTATCCTGGGGCGGGTAGCTCGTATCTCTTCGCGGAGAAGGCGTTTCTCAATACCACGCATGCCTTCAGGTTCGCCCGAATCGCGAAATTCGTTACCGGCTGGGCGTCGCACCTTTACTATTGGGTTTACCCCGGCGTGATGGTGGCGACGATCGGCATCATGATCGGATACATCTTCGGCAGTGTAGCTCCCAACTATATGAACGCCGGAATTCCGGGACCTGTGTTCATGGCGATAGTCGCGATTATCTCCGCCTACGCAATCTCCTGGATAGCGTATCGCGGTGTGGTAGGCTCCACCATCGTCAACCTGGTAATCAACATAATCCAATGGGTCGCGCTGCTGTTTTTCACCGCGCTTGCGATCGCTTATCGCATGGGGCATCCGGATGGGTCCACCGGCATGGCGCTCGATGGCACCAGCAAAGTCTTGCACTATGCGTTTAGCGGCGACACGCCGGCGCATCCTAACGCACTTTCAGTGGTCTTGCCGCACAATCTCAACTGGATGATGCTGCAAGCAACGATCGCAATCCTGCTACTGGTCGGCTTCGAATCGATTACCTCTCTGGGCGAGGAAGCCAAGAACCCCACCAGAGATATCCCGCGCGGGGTACTGCTCTCGATCACGATCCAGTGCCTGTTCATGTACCTGATCGAATACTTCGCCGCGAACTATTTCATGAATAGTGCCTACAGTCTGTCCGACGCGAAAGGCTCAGCCGCGCCAATCGGCGACATGATGGTGATCATCGGTAATACCTTGCTTGCCGGCCATGGCCAGGCATTCATGCTAGTCGAAGCTCTGACAGTATTCCTCGCGCTGATCGGCACGACGCTAAGCTGCATCAACACCGGAGCGCGTGTCACTTACGCGATGGGCCGCGATGAAGAGGTGCCGGAACACTTTGGCATGCTGCACGGTGAGAATCTGACGCCGCATCGCGCGATCTGGACGCTCGCGACGATCTCGGCAGTGCTGGGTGCATTCGCGGCACTGTTTTTCTTCTGCGGCCCCGCCGCTCCCGATGACAAGACCATCGCCACGCTGCCGCACACCATCTGGTACGCTCTCGGCATCGGCTCGAGTGCGACCTTGGCTTCGCTCCCAAATGGACTGTCACTGGTAACGCTCATTTCCAACTTCGGAACATTCGGACTCTACGGGCTGACCAACGTCATCTGCATAGTGGCCTTCCGTGAGCACCACGAGTTTAGCGGCTTCAAGCACATGGTAGTGCCGGTATTCGGCGCGCTCGCGAACTTCGCCTGCATGGCTTTCTATGTCATTGGTCCACTGGAAGGACTCGGCAGTTGGAAGGAGCCGATCATCGCTGTGGTGCTGTCGGTGATTTGGGGAATATACGGAGCTTATTATTTCTCGACGAACTCCAAGAAGCTCGGAAGGGATACGCTGTCGGCCAAAGCTAAGCCTGCTTGATCAAATCTGTGCCTCCGCTGTGCGGGTCGGCCTCACCATAAGGTTTTACGGGGACCGGTGAGACCACTCGCACGGTCTTTTTTAGGAGCCCCGTAGAGACAGATGCACACAGGGAATTTGAAAATATCTGGATTCGGAATTGGTCGAAGTGGCCGGATTTGAACCGGCGACTAACCACGCCCGTGCTAACGATCGCGGCGGTCAGCGCCTTAGAAAGGAGTAGCTCTTTGGTGCGTGCTCTTTAAGGTACTCGCGCAGCGATTCGACTCCACGGTGGCGAACCGTGGTGTGCCAACCGCCCGGGGATCTCTCTTCGACCCACCATTGGTTGGCCGCGAGCTTGATGTAGGCGATGCGGTTGGTTCCGACTTTGACGCTGCCGCGCCCCCCAAAGCGGTTCAAACGCAGGCCGAACTCGTCAAGCAGGTCCTGCCAGTAACCCCAGTTTAAGCGAAAGACTGTCTTGGGCGAGGCGTCGCGAATATCCTGGGTGGTGATCGCGTAGCGCTCCATCAGCGCTCTCTGCAGGCGGTGCGCAGTCTCGGCCTCCGCCGCCACGGCTCCGTTATCGGTGCTGATCCTGCGCAGCAGTGCGATCTTTCGCAGTGCGTCTTCGACCGTCATCGACAGCCCCCTTGGTTGGCGATTCCGTGATGGACAATAGAATTAGCTATTTCGCAAATTCGTTTCAAGAACCCTAATACTAATTTATTGAGCTGCTTGAAATTGCGGAGAATTTGAAGTGGTCGGGGTGGCCGGATTTGAACCGGCGACCACTCGCACCCCAAGCG
>Ga0074046_10001947_pt1 | contig 18201 bp, 17 predicted proteins | sample BogForMeECP23OM3_FD_94441 | JGI IMG/M metagenome (GOLD analysis project Ga0074046, IMG submission 94441) | Bog forest soil microbial communities from Calvert Island, British Columbia, Canada - Bog Forest MetaG ECP23OM3 | ecosystem: Environmental > Terrestrial > Soil > Wetlands ... | reverse complement strand
GGTTTGCGAAAGAAACAAACCGTGTCCTGGATGGGAGTGGTACCAGCCAACGATTCTTCCATCGATCCTCCCCTCAACAATATCGGCTGCCACCTGTGCAAGACGTTGGGGAGGGAAGGCGCAGGAGACTTCACTAATCTCAGTCCCTCCCGGAATAGTGTCGTTAACCCAGAGAGACGAATCTTGCAAAGTGCCCATTAGAAGCCCAATCCGCTCGAAAGGTCGGTTGAGGTCCCGTGAAATGCGGTCGACTACACGGTTTGTAATGAATACCTTAAACACGACCAATCACGGGTCCGGGCGATAGGGAGCCGGTTGCAAGATAAGATTTCAACCTTAAACCCGAACGAAAAATGTTCCAAGACGCTTAGCTTTGACCATATATCTGTTCATTAAACGCTATCGATGGATGGGCCTTGTTCTAAAGTCTGAACGGCCTGTTCAAAACCATGGGGTTATTGCGTTGGCAAGCCATACTACGGCCTAAAGGAGGTTTGATTATTTGAGCGAAATTTCAGGTCGACGAGTATACTACCTAACCGCACTAGCCATAATCGCAATGGTGTTGGTGAGCGCAGTTGCACTAACGCGACCCCCACCGACCACGCTGACAAACTCCGCCACAAAGACAATTCAGGTCACGGGGACTGGAACAGTTTCCGCCCCGCCCGACGAGGCCATACTTTACCTGGGCGTTCAAACTCAGGCAGCCACTGCCACGCAGGCCACCTCAGACAACGCGGCAGCTATGACAAACGTGATCGCTGCTCTTACCAGCGCTGGAATCGACAAAAATTCAATCCAAACCGTCTCTTACACCCTGACGCCAACCTACTCCAATCCCGTCAACCAAAGCGTGCCCCCGACCATCATCGGATACATTGTCGTAAACTCAATTCAAGTAACTGTAAACGATTTAGCCTCTATAGGCAAAATCCTAGATCAAGCAATCTCCGCGGGAGCGAACCAAGTACAAGGCGTATCGTTCACGCTGTCAAGCTCCGCACTTGCCACATTGCAGAAGCAGGCGCTACAGGTTGCCTTAACGGACGCAGACGGCCAAGCCAAAGCACTGGCAACGACACTCGGCGTTTCGATTGTTGGCCCTATCTCGGTTACACCGGGATATGAATTCCAACCCACGAATTATAGCCGATTCGCGGCGACTCCACAGGCACAGACACCAATACAATCCGGTACACTACAAGTGACAGCAACCGTTCAAGTGACTTACGCGTTCAGCTGAGCAGACTGGCGCTAGCGGCCCAATAAGTGAGGCGTGATGAACGTCTCAATATACGCCGCAACAGCGAACAAGGCTACAGACAATATCGACAGCGTGACGGTATCCTTAACCCCCTCCAATAGAAGCGGCCGGTCAACGGGCTGGCCGCTTAACTTTGCGTATAACGCACGGGTCGTACTCACATGCCATCTTGCGAGCCCAACGAATTCAAGTATGAACGCAGGTATTTCGATAATCCCATGTGGGACTAATCCTGCTGCTGTATAGATGGGACCTTTTGTTATTCCTACGAAAGCTGCGACTCCACCTATCAGGACGGCGTTCAGCAGGAGCTCATATCCCAACTCGAATGCGCCGATGAATGGTATCCACACCCAAAGTCGTATGGGATTCCAAAAATGGCCGATATTATTCAGAAAAATGAGACGGTAGAGGCTATTGGTGTAGGGCGGCGGAATCGCTATGTAACTTCCCGCTGACTCCAACCATCCCTGTAACCCCGTCACCAGATTTGGCGATGTCAGCAGTACGGCATAGGTCACCAACGCCGCAATGATCATTATCGCAAAGAAAGCGACCGAAATCGCGACGATCAGAAGTCGGTTTCGCTGGAATGTTTTGCTTACTTTGCTCACGGGGCGCATAATCGCACCTAGGTCGTTTGGGCCTTTCCGCAAATCGGGCAAAACTTTGCGTTGCGCGGAACGCTAGTGCCGCATGCTACGCATGGTTTAGTGGCTTCTGGTGGTCTTAGAGAATTGAGGATTTGATCCTCGAACTTAGCTTGGTCTGTGAAATGGTCGTTATAGTCCTTAAGCAGGGCGTAAAACCAATATATCCAAAAAAGTCCAGCCGTAATTGCTGAAAGTATAATGAACAGAAACGGTTCTCTCCGGTGGAACTTGTAAGGAGAAAAGGTCGGCGGCTGAATGCTCGCATCGCTGAAAGCATTTGCGAGTGTGGTTTGGTAGACGGATTGAAGGTTCTCGTGTCTATGAAGATCTTGGGTTAGGTTGTATGCTGCCAATAGGCCGACTATCGGTGTCACGAATAGAGTGAGTAGCGCCCAAACTCCTGCAGGTCGATCACGTTCGTCGCAAGCTGAGTCCTCTGCAATGTGACCAAGTCGTGAAACGTTTTCGGAATCGGGTGCCTTAACGGCAAGGTATCTGTGCAGGGTTGAGAATAGCAATTGTTGCCTTACAAAATGGCGATTTCGACGATCGATCATATAATAGAAAGCCAGAGCTCCAATGAGTAAAACGACGTAGAAAATGACAATCGCTAACCCATAAACTGCGAATATTTCTCCGACAATTGGCGTTATTGCGTTCTGCGCCGTTTGAGGCTGAGTGATGCTGCTGATCCGTGGGAGAATTGAAACCAAAATGCCGAGCAGTGATGCTCCGATAACGACGGCTGCCAGTGCAGGAAGTAAGGGAACTATCATCCATATGTAACCCATTCTGCGGTCCGTAGAAGACCGCCTCCGGACGAGTTCCTCTATCCGTAGTAAGGTTGAATCGATCTGGGAAGCCACTTTTAAGCCGCCTGACATATTCGGCCAGAAATTAGGCATAATCTCATAATGGTCATCCTCACTATCCCTAGCAGGGTTAATTTCGATGCCAAAGGCTTTCGTCTTTATGAATATTGACGCTGGCTCAGAAAACGAGATTCTGAAGAGTCTCCGGGAAGTTCCTGAAGTCAAGGAATCCTACTTTGTCTATGGAGTATACGATGTGGTGGCAAAAATCGAAACGGACTCAATGGATCGCCTCAAGGAAGTCATTACGTGGAAAGTGCGTAGGCTTGACAAGATCCGATCGACGCTAACGACGATAGTGAGCGAAGGAAAATAGTCCCACAAGCACAGTCCTGTGACTAAGGTAGCTTAGGCTGCCGAGAATTCGGGACCGACAATCCTATACGATCAGCAGTTTCGTGTCCTTACTCACGGCTTTACCTGTATGGCAGGAACTCTTTGCCAAGGAGTTCTCGCGCCACGACTATCTTGTTGATATCGGTTGTTCCGTCTCCAATCATTGCTCCGCGAATTTCTCTCAAACGGTACTCGTCCATACACTCTGTTGTGTAGCCGATGGCGCCGCGGTTCTGAAGGCAATTATTCACAATTCCAAAGCACAGCTGGGGCACATACCACTTGATCATGGCTGAATCCTTCGTGATCTTGTGGCCCTTATCTTTCAGCCACAAGGTTCTGTAGGAAAGAAGGCGGGCTGCTTCAAGCTCAGTGTAGCCCTCTACTATGCGGGATTGAACAGATTCGTATTTTGCTATAGGGCGCCCGAATGCCGTTCGTTGTTTCGCATATTCGATGCCTTCGTCTATGGAACTTTCCGCCATGCCGATACACCAAACAGCGATAAGAGACCTCATTAGGTCGAAAGTTTCCATGACGTAGTGGAATCCTCGGTTCTCTTCGCCGATTAGATTTGCTGCAGGTATCGTCACGTCCTTTAGCACGATTCCTCCAAACGAGAACAGTTTCCATCCCAGTGCATCGAAATCGTACTTTTCGATCCCGGGTCTATTCATCTCGACGAAGAACATACTGACGCCCTTAGCCCCTTTCTCGGCATCGGTCTTGGCTAGGAGGCAATATGCGCCGCATTCGTTAACCCCGGTGATGAACTGTTTTTCACCATTCAGCACGTAGTTGCCTCCCTTTTTCGTTGCACGGGTAGTAATCGCCGCGGCATCGGATCCTGTTGACGGCTCCGTATTGGCTATGCCCAGCATCCTTTCTCCTTTCGCCATCGCTGGAAGCCACTCTTTCTTCAATGGCGCCGGACCATGGAGCGAGAGGATCTCTCCCATTATGTCACTGAGCGGAATCTGCCATCCTGCGCGAGCAACCTCCTCGACTAGGATACCCATCGTCACCGCGTCGCTTTCTTGACCGCCGAACTCCTTTGGAAACCTCAAGCCCAGAAGCCCGGCATTTCCCATCTTCCTATAGAGGTCCCACGGGAATTCTCCCTTTCTTTCATAGCCTCGAATCTTCGGGGCGATCTCTCTCTTCGCGAACTCGCGGACCGTTCTGCGGAAAAGTTCCTGTTCTTCGCTGAAGTCAAAGTTCAACGGCAAATCAGTCACAACGCGAAGGTGTCTTAGCTTTTCATCACTTCTTAAGCTTGACGAGAACTACCTTTGATTATTGGAACGAGGAGATTTGACGATGTCCGTTGAGGGTGTTGCAGGGTAGCTTTATAACAAGAGAGAACTTTTCGCAGACGCTCGTGGACGAGGCCCAGGTCTTGGATGAGCTTGAGCAGATCCGAGAAAAAAGAATGCGAGAGTTGAAAAATCAAATGTCGACCCCCAAAATTGAGAAGCCGATCGAGGTAAGCGATCGAAACTTCGATCAGACCGTGAAAAACTACCCCTTGATAGTAGTTGATTGCTGGGCGGCCTGGTGTGCCCCTTGCCGAGCAATCGCTCCGATAGTTGAAGAACTAGCGAAGGAATACAGTGGCAAAGTCGTTTTCGGTAAGCTTAACGTCGACGAGAATCCCGAGACAGCCCAACGATACGGCGTGATGGCAATTCCAACCTTGCTTGTGATGAAGGAAGGTAAGGAAGTGGACCGTGTCGTAGGGGTGCTTCCAAAGAACCAGTTGGAAGCCAAAGTAAACGCTTACGCGTAAGCAAACCAAGGCGTCACAGGGTTTTCCGGCGGACACCTGTACCCAAACCTAATGCATAGTGAGCGTGCAAAATGATCTGGTGTTATTTCCTCGCTTCGCCCAATTGTCAGACAATCCACCAAATGTTTTGTCTCGTGGAATATGATATATTCGCGCATTTGTGAATAAGCCTCTTCAGAGATGTGAATGCTATACGGATCGGCTGTGAAATAGAATCCCCTCAACGGTCCCGCCCCAGGATAGATGTCCACTCGAATTGTTTGCCCGAGGCTAACTCCTAATTCCGACAAAACAAGGTTCACGAGCCGACAGGTTTCGACATTGTGGGTTACCGACTCGTCCTGCGAGTGAGTTTGTGAAACTGGAACCCCACACGTCGAACAGAATTTGAAACCCTCATCAGCTTTTCCAATTCCATCCCTGCGACTGAAGCTTTCCACGACTCTGAGAAGAGTTTCCTTTGCGATCACTGGGGACTCTGCCACCTGATGCGGCTGAAATCGATCAGAGTTAAGAGGGTGTTGCATCATGTTGCATTGATCGCGTAAAAACGCGTGTTGGGTGGTCTTAATGGCGATCTATGAATTCGAGGGGCGCGTGCCTTCGATCGCATCGAATGCCTATGTCGACGAAGACGCGAAAGTTTTGGGTGACGTAAGGATCGGCGAACAATGCTTCATTGGCCCTGGTGCCAGAATCAGGGGTGATTACGGGACTATCATGATTGGTAACAAAACCAGCATTCAGGAAAATTGTGTCCTTCACGCACGCATCAACGAGACATGCTCTGTAGGAAACCATGTTCAGATCGGACATGGAGCGCTGCTTCACAACTGTACCATCAAGGATTATGCTGTGGTTGGAGTGGGCGCGGTTGTAAGCGACTATGCGTTAGTGGGTGTTTGGAGCATTGTTGGAGAGGGTGCCGTAGTTGTTAGTAATCAGTCGATACCGGACGGCAAGGTCGCGGTTGGAGTACCTGCAAAAGTTATTCGGGACGTCTCTGATTCTGACAAGTTACTCTGGAGCAAGTACAAGGACGCTTACGCGGATCTCGCACTGAGATACCCAAAGGGCCTGAAAAGAATAAGATAGTTCGCATCAGCGCTCATTTCTGTGCGGTCGGTAACGTTAATCTAACCAAGGCCATAATCATAACTGATTGGCGATGCCCGAAGAACTAATCGCCGTTCTAGATTTCGGCGGCCAATATTCTCATCTGATAACGCGCCGGATCAGAGAGTGTGAGGTTTATGCGGACCTTTTGCCGTTCACAGCTAAACCCCAGGAATTGATGGAAACAAACGCGAAAGGGATTGTTCTTTCCGGGGGCCCAACAAGTGTCTATGATGACGATGCCCCAAAGTGCGATCCTGGGATCTTCAATCTAGGTGTACCTGTTCTTGGGATCTGTTATGGTCTCCAAGTAATGGTCCAAATGTTAGGTGGGCATGTCAAGGCGACAAAGCGGCATGAGTATGGAAAAACCAAGCTAGAGATCAGGGACGACACAGATCTCTTCAGAGGTTTAGGGAAACAAATTGTATCGTGGATGAGCCATGGCGACTATGCGGACACTCTCCCTAAGGGTTTCGATATCATCGCTACATCTGAGAACTGTCCGACTGCGGCGATCCGCGATAGAGGTAGGAAACTTTACGGCGTTCAATTTCATCCTGAAGTCTCTCATACCGAACATGGAAACGATATCATCAGGAACTTTACCACGATAAGCAATTGCCAAAGGAACTGGACTCCTCATTCTATTGTTGAGTCGGCAGTGGATGGGATCAAAGCGCGAGTTGGTAACCAGCATGTCTTGTGTGCTGTCAGTGGAGGGGTTGACTCCACAACTGCTGCGGTTCTTGTTCACAAGGCTGTAGGGAGCAAACTCACGTGCATCTTCGTCAATCATGGTCTTCTGAGACAGAACGAAGAGGAGAGGGTTTTCAAGATGCTAACTGAAAGCCTCAGAATGAATGTCAAATATGTAAATGCGTCAACCCGATTTCTTCAACAGTTAAAAGGCATTCGTGACCCGGAGGAGAAGCGCAAGGTTGTGGGTGCAGAATTCATCAAGGTCTTCGAGGAAGAGTGCGCCAAGCTTGGAACCTTTGAGTGGTTAGCTCAAGGTACACTCTATCCCGACGTAATTGAAAGCGCTGGAACTGGAAGCCCTGCTTCTCGAATCAAAACCCATCACAATGTTGGAGGAGTACCGGAGTGGTCGAAATTCAAGATCGTGGAACCACTGAGGACTCTATACAAGGATGAAGTGCGCCAAGTCGCGAAGGAACTGGGCTTGCCTGATTCCATTGTACACACGCACCCATTTCCTGGTCCCGGCTTGGCTGTTCGTGTAATCGGTGAGGTCACGGAGGATAAGCTCCGGGTTTGCCGTCATGCCAGCGCTATAGTTGAAGATGAGTTAACAAAGAGTGGATTTTACGACAAGGTCTGGCAAGCGTTCGCAGTCGTTGGAGATGATATGGCTGTCGGCGTGTTCGGCGACCATCGACAATTAGGCCACCTCGTTACAATTCGAATTGTAGAGTCCTCAGATGGAATGACAGCTGATTGGACAAGGATTCCGTACGATGTGTTAGAAGTGATTAGTAACCGAATTACTGGCGAGGTTAAGGGGGTTACGTGGGTGACATACGCAATCTCTTCCAAGCCACCCTCAACAATAGAGCCCTGCTAGGGTCTCGCAGCAAGTGACAAAGAGTTCGTGGAAGTTTTCTAAACGGCATTAGAAAACTGGAGAATTACTTGGGTTTAAACGAGTGCCCGCAGCCGCATGTCTCGGTTGCGTTGGGATTGTTCACTTTGAATCCTTCGCCCATTACTGATTCTACGTAGTCAACCTCAGACCCGTCAATGTATTGTGCGCTCTGTTCGTCGATTAATAGGGTGACTCCGTGTGAGTCGATTACGTGGTCGCCATCGTTCTTCTCGTCCACGGCTAGGCCATATTGAAAGCCGCTGCAGCCTCCGCCTGAAACATAGAGGCGTAATCCTGCATTCTGCTTGCCCTGTTTCTCTATCACAGTCTTGACTTTCTCGGCCGCCTTTTCAGTGAGCGAAACTTTCAACGTACTTGTTGGGTTAAGCAACCTTTTGCACCATCGATCGATATTACATATGGATTATTTAAGCTTGGGTGATTCGAAGAAAGTTCAAGTTCGAATGTATGACCCAAATCCATAACAAACGGATCCATCACAACCCATACAAGTCGAGGGGCCTTCTCTGACACAAACGCTCGGCATAGTCTACAGCGACATATTCCAACATTACGACTTCGGCCCAACGCACCCACTCAAACCTACAAGACTGAAATTAACTTATGAATTGATGCAGGCAACTGGCCTACTCAAATCTTCGAATGTTAAAGTGGTCGAGCCCCGAGTCGCCAGCCATGAAGAACTTCGTCTCTTTCATGACCAAGACTACCTAGATCTCGTGAAGAGTGCTGACAAAACCGGTACTGGCTTTCTTGACAACGGTGACACGCCTGCGTTCAAGGGATGTTATCAAGCGTCGGCGCTCGCCACTGGTGCGTCTTTGAGAGCCGTCGAATTGGTGATGTCGGGTGAAGTCGCTTATGCCATGAACATTTCTGGTGGTCTTCATCATGCTCATCCTGGTCGAGCGTCAGGTTTCTGCATATTCAACGACCCTGCCATTTCAATCGCATATCTCAAGAAGAAATACGGACTCAAAAGAATCCTCTACCTGGATGTGGACGCACACCATGGGGACGGGGTCATGTACGGTTTCTATTCTGACGGCGGAGTTTTAAACATCGACTTCCACGAGGACGGGCGTCATCTTTTCCCGGGAACAGGCTCCACAGACGAGACTGGAGAGGGAGCAGGTGCGGGTTACAAGATCAATGTGCCTCTGCCACCCTTCACGGATGATGAGCCATATTTGTCGTCGTTTCGAGAAATCGTTCCAGATGCGGTGCGAAAATACCGCCCTGAAATTTTGCTTCTTCAGTGTGGAGCAGATGCCCACGCCAACGACCTTCTCGCACACCTGCAGCTAACTACAAAGTCGTACGTGGAAGTCGTTAAAGTCGCCCGCGAACTAGCGCAAGAAGTTGCCGAAGGCCGATTGGTCGTATTTGGTGGAGGAGGGTACAACCCAGCCAACGTCGCAAGAGCATGGACGCTGGTGGCAGCTTCTCTAGTTGATCTGCCAATGCCCGCCGCATCTCCACAAGTTTGGCAGAAATTATTTGAAGCGCTCGTCGGTGAAGCTGCCCCAAAGAGTATCGTGAGTGAAGGAGAGGGTCGAAAGGAACTTTCCAGTCATGTAGACCGCGAGGAGATTCTTAGGACTCTCAAGGATCTAAAACAGCGGTTGTCTATCCTATCCTAACGACCGACATCGTTCGAGTCCATTAGGCGCTCTGTAAGCCTTCTCGGGGTTTGAAGGCTCCGGTAAGAATGTCTCGTTGGACTCGAAGGTAATCTTCGGGTGTTCCCACGTCAGCCCAATAGCCTTCGTGCTTATAGCCGAATATCTTACCTTCACGCATTAGCTTTGGGAATATGTCCAGCTCTAAGGAGGCTCGTTTAGCCTTCGTGATCTTGCCCAAGACTGAAGGTCGAATGACATACACTCCTGCGTTTATCCACGATTCACCAGCGGGCTGTTTACGTGGCTTTTCGACGAAGCTCACGACCCGGTTTTCAGCATCGAGTTCCACGGCGCCGAAGCGGGCGGGAGTTCTTGACTTCGCCAGGACTATGGTTGCCATTGAATCGGATTTCTTGTGTGCATAAATGAGCTTGTCAAGGTCTAGATCCGAAAAGATCACGTCTCCGTTTAGGGTTAGGAAATCTGAATTGATCATCAGTTCCGCATTTTTGATCGCTCCCCCTGTATCGAGCGGTTCTTTTTCGAAACTGTACTGTAACTGAACTCCGAGCTTACGTTCATCCAAGTAGCGAACAATCTGTTCCTGAAGAAACCCAATGGCTAGGATGATGCGGTCGAATTCGAATCGTTTCAGATACTCTATCTGGTACTCAAGTAGTGGCTGATATCCAATTGGTAGAAGGGGTTTCGGCGTAGCGAAGGTTGTTGGTCTGATACGCGGTTCAAGGCCTCCGCATAGAATCAGTGCGGTTCTCTCGGGACGAACCTGTTCCATGCCTAGCTTGAGAAGAAATTCAGCCGTTTGCGAACGGTTGGTGAAACGTGTGCCGTCCACCAAAAGGTCGATCTTGTGCATCAGAGACGGGTCGAGCGTCATACTGAATCGGCGTTTCATAGCCTCCAAGTATTACTAGATATGCTTTAATTGTATTACTCACACCTACTATGGATGGTGAACAGCGATGGAATACTGCCCAGCGTGCGGCCATAGAGGCCTAACCATAAGACAGAGGGAACACTCAGATACACAAGCCGATCCCTTCGGTTTCCCGGAGGTAAGCCTCATCAAATGCGCTTCCTGCAGAAGCGTTTGGTGGGAACGCAACTAACTCTCATGCCCTTACAAGACCTGAATCCCCCCGCCTCAATCGGGCGGATTACTTAAATGATTTTCAGAGTAACCTGTTGAGAATGCGTAATCTCCGACGCATAGGCTAACTTGGTCAGATTTCCGCAATTTCTAGTTCTGCAAAACGGTCTTGTCCGATTCCTTCCCTCTAAACCTAAGTTTTGTTGGCTAACTCGACTTACTAGCAGTTCTAGGTACGAGAAACCGACTTAATATGGAGAATTGGGGGGGCATTCGATCTAAGGTAGGAGCATCGTGATGTACGTTTACCTGTTTGAGGAGGGCAACTCCAAGCTCAGAAACCTCCTGGGCGGAAAAGGTGCCGACCTAGCTGAGATGAGCGGGCTGGGCTTGCCAGTCCCGCCTGGCATGACCGTGACAACGGAGGCTTGCAATTACTACAGTGCTCACGGCAAGTTCCCTGAGGGGCTGGAAAAGGAGATGCTCAACAAGATGAGCATGCTAGAAAAGAAGACTGGGCGGCATTTCGGGGATGGAGAGAATCCCCTTCTTGTTTCTGTTCGTTCAGGGGCACCGATATCTATGCCCGGCATGATGGATACTGTTCTCAACCTCGGTCTAAATGACAAGACTGTTCAAGGTTTGATTCGTCAAACCAACAACAAGCGGTTTGCATACGACGCGTACAGGCGCTTCGTGCAAATGTTCGGAAAAGTGGTTATTGGGATGAAGGCTGAGGATTTTGAGGCAATCATCACTAAGCACAAAACAAGATTGAACGTAAAGTCCGATGTAGAACTCGACTCGGAGACGCTTGTCCAGATCGTCAATGATTTCAAACAACTTGTGGAGCAAGCGACGCAGAAGGGGTTTCCAGAAGATCCTTCGGACCAGCTCAGAATGGCCGTGGGTGCGGTTTTCGAATCTTGGAACGGACGAAGGGCAATCATCTACCGAGAGGCGAACAAGATCGCCGACACTCTGGGGACTGCTGTGAATATTCAGACAATGGTATTCGGAAACCGAGGCCCCAATTCTGGCACAGGCGTTTGTTTCACAAGAAACCCGTCAACGGGTGAGCCCGTGCTATTCGGGGAATTTCTAATTAACGCTCAGGGTGAGGATGTCGTTGCAGGCATTCGAACTCCCAAACCGATCTCTGAGCTGAACAGAGAAATGCCGATAGCGTATCAGCAGCTGCTGGATCTATGCAGGCTTCTAGAACGACACTTCAAGGACATGCAAGACATCGAATTCACCATTGAGGAAGGCAAACTGTACATCCTGCAAACTCGATCAGGAAAGCGAACCGCAGCCTCGGCAATCAGAATTGCGGTGGATCTAGTTAAGGAAGGCCTTATCACGAAAAAAGAATCCGTCCTCCGAGTACTGCCCGCCCACTTGGAACAGCTCGTCCACAGACAGATCGACCCGAATTATCAGACCAGACCAATCGCAACGGGGTTACCTGCATCACCAGGCGCAGCTACTGGCAGGGTCATCTTTGACACGGACGAAGCCCATAGACTAGGTGCCGATGGAGAAAGCGTGATTCTCGTAAGAGAGGAAACAACCCCAGAAGACATTCACGGTATGATCGCCGCTAAGGGGGTGCTCACCAGCAGGGGAGGAATGACTTCTCATGCCGCAGTCGTCGCTCGTGGAATGGGAAAACCTGCCGTCGTGGGGTGTGAGCAGATTAAGATCGACCCATCTTCAACGAGTTTTAGCTCTGGACGAAATACGGTCAAGAAGAATGACATAATAACAATTGACGGGACAACAGGAAACGTTCTCCTAGGTGTCGTCCCCACCGTGGAGCCGAAGTTAGGATCCTCCGCACAGCAGTTGCTAGGTTGGGCCGATGAAATACGCGTCCTCGGCGTTAGAGCCAACGCGGACACACCAGAAGGGGCAACGAAGGGTCGGGAATTCGGGGCAGGCGGAATCGGCCTATGCAGAACTGAGCGCATGTTCAACGCGCAGGACCGTCTACCGATTGTCCAAAGCATGATACTTGCAGCTACTGACGAAGACCGACTTGACGCGCTTGAGAGACTCCGGCCACTACAGAAAGGCGATTTCAAGGAAATATTCCGAAATATGCATGACTTACCGGTGACCATCAGGCTGCTCGATCTTCCGTTGCATGAGTTTCTGCCCAAGTATGAGGAACTGGTTGCCGATGTCGCCTCGCTCAAGGCGACGGGGACAAACCCAGACCTGCTCGATTCAAAACAACGCATGCTGAGGAAGGTGATAACTTTGAGCGAGCACAACCCGATGCTTGGACATCGAGGCTGTAGGCTGGCAATCAGTCATCCTGAGATCTATGAAATGCAGACTAGAGCGATTTTCGAGGCAGCCTCCGAATTAGTCAAGGAGGGAATTAATGTTCATGTAGAGATTATGCTGCCGTTGGTGGGAGAAGCGAACGAGGTCCGGTTTCTCAGAACAAGAATTGTAAAGACAGCGGATGAGGTGATGGAGAGCACCCACAGCAAGGTAGACTATAAAATCGGCACGATGATAGAAGTTCCCCGAGCTGCCTTAACAGCTGAAGAAATCGCACAGTACGCCGATTTCTTCTCATTCGGCACCAACGACCTCACTCAAGCCACGTTCGCCTTCAGCCGCGACGATGCCGAAGGGAAGTTTCTGAAGGACTACACAGACAATGGAATACTCAAGGTTGATCCGTTTGAGGTTTTAGATCGAAAAGGAGTGGGAAAGTTAATGCAAATAGCTACCGAAGCTGGCCGACGAAGCAACCCGAAGCTCAAGGTTGGAATCTGCGGAGAACACGGAGGAGAACCCAGCTCGGTCGAGTTTTGCCACCAGTTGCGCCTTGACTATGTCAGTTGCTCACCGTACCGGGTGCCGATAGCTCGTCTAGTCGCCGCTCAAGCGGTAGCCCGAGAAAAATCGGGCAAATCCAAGGAAAATCTATAGTGCCGCGAATGTCAGAAACTAGGCCCATAATTCGCGGAACTAAAGGATGCGTTACGACTTCAAACTACTTGGCAACGACGGCCGGATTCGAGATCCTGGTCGCGGGAGGGAATGCGTTTGACGCGGCCGCCGCCACAGGGTTAGCGTTACATGTAGTCGAACCGCACATGAATGGTATCGGCGGCGAAGCACCAGCTCTCGTGTATTCATCCAGGCAAAAGAAAGTTTTTGCGATCTCAGGCCAAGGAACAGCCCCAGCGGCTGCTACTCCACAATTCTTCCTCGATCAAGGAATCGAATTGATCCCTGGGGACGGATTTCTACCAGCAACTGTTCCAGCTTCATTCGATGTTTGGGTAACCTTGCTCGCTAAATTTGGGACCATGAGTCTGCAACGAGTCCTTACTCCTGCAATCCGACTAGCAGAACGTGGCTTTCCAGTGTACCCTACTCTGGAGAGAAACATCAACGCTCACGCAAAACGTTTCCTCGCAGAGTGGCCAACAACCGCACGCATCTACCTTCCGAACGGTAAGCCTCCCGTCACAGGCGAATTACTGATCCAACCAGATCTAGCCCGAACACTTCACGGGCTCGCGGCTGCAGAGAGGAGAAACGACGGTACTCGTCTTCAGGGTCTCTTGGCTGCTAGGAGGCAATTCTATTCAGGCCCCATTGCGAGGCAGATCGTGAAATTCGCCTCACAGAACGCCGTGATAGACGCATCCGGCGAACCACACACATGCCTTCTCGATGCTAGCGATTTCAGTGATTACGAGACGAGAATTGAGAAGCCTGTCTCAGTTGAATTCAGAGGCATGAGGATTCACAAATGTGGACCTTGGAGTCAGGGGCCAGTCTTCCTGCAGCAGCTTCGGCTCCTTGAGGGCTACGACTTACGCCGAATGGGACATAACTCGGCCGACTACGTTCACCTCGTTACTGAGGCGTCCAAGCTGGCGTTCGCTGACCGAGAGGAATTCTACGGTGACCCATTATTCGCTCGCGTCCCGATGGAACTGCTTCTCTCCAGAGCGTATGCGAAGAAACGGCGGAGACTGATCAACATGAAAAGAGCCTCACTCGAAATGACGCCCGGAACAACCACCAATTCGCATAACCGATCCTCGACGGGCCTTCGGGGAGATACGACTCACCTTGATGTTGCCGATGCTGACGGTAACATGGTGTCAGTAACGCCTAGTGGGGGCTGGATTTGGAGTTCTCCGGTAATTGAAGGGTTGGGGTTCCCGCTTGGTACAAGGGGGCAGATGTTTTCGTTAGATACATCCCATCCCAATACTGTGGCCCCTCGCAAAAGGCCACGGACAACGCTAAGCCCAAGCCTGGTGACAGTTGACAACAAACCTTTGATGGCATTCGGAACTTCAGGAGGGGACCAACAAGACCAGTGGACTCTCCAATTCTTTCTGAATTTCGTAGAATTCGGAATGAACTTGCAGGCGTCGATCGACGCCCCGACGTTTCATAACTCTTATTTTCCAAGTTCATTCTACCCGCGTGACTCTCATCCGGGACGCTTGCATTTAGAAGGAAGGATTCCGTCTGAAGTTGGTCGTGAATTGAAGCGAAGAGGGCATCGAGTCGTGTTGGAGGACGACTGGGTGAACGGAAGAGTGACCGCCATTCACTTCAACAAGCGCGAGGGAGTCATTAGTGCAGCCGCCTCGTCTAGATACCAAACTCCGTATGCAATGGGCATGTAGCAAGCCTGTAGTTTGCGAATCGCCGAGCCCGTACGGCCTCAATCTAGAATCCATGATTGAACCTTTATCGGCAGAGAACCGGTTGCACATTCCAAGCAACACGTGAGATGAGGGCGGTCTTCCAACGGATAGATCAAATTACCCAGTGGTTGAGGCGAAAGGCCTAGAGAAACGCTTCGACGGAGTCGAAGCCGTTCGGGGAATTAGCTTTACTGTCGGAAAAGGTGAATGCTTTGGTTTTCTCGGCCCAAACGGGGCAGGGAAGACTACGACTATGAGGATTATTGGCTGCGTTTCGCCATCAACTGCTGGCTCGTTTCACGTCTTCGGTTTAGATCCCAGCCGATCTCTAAGGGAAATCAAGAGGCGGATTGGAGTTGTACCTCAGGAATCAAACCTAGACGAAGCATTGCCGGTTGGGGAGAACTTGACCGTGTACGCTCGATTCTTCAATGTGCCTTCACAATTAGCCAATCGACGTGCAGAGGAATTGCTCAGTTTTATGGAGTTAACTGAGAAGAGGAATGCAAAGGTCGCCGACCTGTCGGGAGGTATGAAGAGGCGATTATTGATTTCTAGGGCACTGATGAGCGATCCTGAACTGTTGATTCTTGATGAACCGACAACGGGGCTTGATCCCCAAGCGCGGCATCTTGTCTGGGACAAGTTATTTGAGTTAAAGAGCCGTGGGGTCACCCAGATAATAACCACACATTACATGGACGAAGCTCAACAGCTGTGTGATAGGCTCGTTATCATGGACCGAGGGCTGATAATGGAGGAGGGTGGGCCGAATGAACTGGTCGAGAAGCACATTGGCCGGGAAGTCCTCGAGATGCGGTTGCCTGAGAAACTCATTTCTGAGTTACCGAAAGATGATCCTTTGATTCGCGGATTTGATGCTTACAGAGATCTATTGATCCTATACTCGAACGAGGCTGATGCTCTATTAGATAAGATCCAAGCGATGGGTGTCAAAACAGATTACGCAATCGTCAGAAGAAGCACGTTAGAAGATGTTTTTCTCAAGTTAACTGGGAGGCGTTTGACCGAATGAACCCATTCAAGCCCGTGAGGTTCTCGCCACGGCAAGCGTTTAGAGTCTGGCAGCGAGAGGTCAGCGTCTACAGACACGTCTACAGGTCAACTATAATTTCCAATCTTATGGACCCGTTGATATATCTGCTCGCTTTAGGTTTCGGCTTGGGTGCGTACGTTACACGAATTGAAGGGTTATCCTACATTCAGTTCATTGCACCCGGGCTGATTGCATCATCGATAATGACCGCTGCATCCTTCGAGACAACCATAAACACGTTCGTTCGAATCAACTTTGACAAAGTGTATGAAGCCATGATGGCTACCCCTGTAACTGTGGAGGACATCGTCGTCGGCGAATTGCTTTGGGCAACAACGAGGAGCACAATTTACGCAACCGTCATGCTCGTGGTTGTCGTCGCGCTCGGGCTCGTGTATTCTTGGTTTGCGATATTCGTGCCTTTCATGGGCGTATTAGGGGGTTTGATGTTCGCAGTTATCGGCTTAACCTATACTTCATTCTTGAAGAGCATATACCACGTCAACTACTTCTTCACCCTCTTCGTCACCCCGCTCTTCCTTTTCTCCGGAGTTTTCTACCCGCTGGATCCGCTGCCGCAAGTTGTGAAGGACATAGCATTCTTCAGTCCCCTATACCATCTAGTTAACGTGGTTCGACCGCTAGTTCTCGGAAATATCGGAGTACCCGTCCTCTTGGACCTCGCGTGGATCCTCATATTCCTAGCAATATTCACAGCCGTCCCAGTGAATTTGCTCCGAAACAAACTAGTCAAGTAGCTCAGTCGGTCGAGTCCGCGTCTACGCACAGAGTTGGTTCAAGGCTCCTGTGTGCAAAACATCACTGGCTGTTGAATGGTGGGCCGGGCCGGACTTGAACCGGCGACCAGAAGCTAAGCACGAACATTTCTTGTAACGATTTCGGAGTACTTTGATTTACCTCAGTCGCTTATACTGCTGTTTAGTCAGTCATTTCTGACTGGATTTGGGCAGTAAAGGTCCTGTTCTTCCTGTGGATCTAAGGCTGCAACTATACCGAGAAACCATGCAACTTAAGGCCGAACGTAAGTGGGGATACAGAAGAATTTCCAAATTCCTAACTGAGGTGCATGGCATCCATGTTCCGAACGGTACGGTTCAAAACTGGATCTTGGGAATTCACAATCCGGTTAGAAGACTCCACCGATATTTCGTCCCTACCCCTTCGGCAGAACTCTCCTACATCATCGGAGCAGTGCTGGGAGACGGATATACAACTGAAGACCGAGGTAATGGAATAGTTGGCTTCACGAACAAAGATCAGGACTTACTAATGCACTATCTTTCTTGCCTTTCAAAAATACTTCGCGTGGCTAAAGCTGGGAGAATCACTAGCGGTTGCTACGCAGTCTCAAAAGCAACCATAAAATGCAGATTGCTCGCGATTTTTCTTCGGAAGCCATTGTATGAATCAGCCCCATTCATAGAGAAGCATCCCGCTTCGTTCATTAGAGGCTTCTTTGATGCTGAAGGATCAGCCATAATCACAATAAGCCGAGGGAGATTGAGCGCTGGCGTCAGCGCATCAAACACCGATCTCAGATTGTTGCGGTACATCTCTAGGCTGCTTCGAGGCAGTTTTCATATACACAGTTCGATAACGGTTCAAAGGAAGCCTTGGCGAACTGTAATTCACGGAAAACCTGTGCAGTTCAAGAAGACCGTTTTCGGCCTAAGAGTGCGAAGAATGTGGGGTGTTCAAGTTTTCGCATCAAAGATTGGTTTCGCCTCCGCGAGAAAACAGATGGCGCTCGAGGAAGCGCTTGCTCTAATTCGCGCGCACGGAAGCCGGGAAGCTGCTTTCTACTGGTCACGTAACTACAAGAAAATTGGTACTAGGTGGCACCCGAACGCGCAGATGCAGTCAATGGTTGTGAATGGTGGGCCGGGAGAGACTTGAACTCTCGACCATCTGCGCTCGGAACTTTTGTGTTTGTCAGGCAGATATCCTAACCAGGCTAGACGACCGGCCCAAAGCGTTCGGTGAATTCGGGGGCCGAGAAATAAAGGCTACCGGCGGGGTCGGTT
>Ga0074046_10001946_pt1 | contig 18204 bp, 9 predicted proteins | sample BogForMeECP23OM3_FD_94441 | JGI IMG/M metagenome (GOLD analysis project Ga0074046, IMG submission 94441) | Bog forest soil microbial communities from Calvert Island, British Columbia, Canada - Bog Forest MetaG ECP23OM3 | ecosystem: Environmental > Terrestrial > Soil > Wetlands ... | reverse complement strand
TCGTTTGTTTTGACCGCGAACCCGCAGGATTTAAGGGCAGTGTGGTGGTGATTGACAATGTCCTGGCAAGTTATCAGGCCACGCGCTATCTGATTGAGTTGGGTCACCAGCGTATTGCCACCATCGCCGGCCCGGAAACGACCTTAACGGGTTCCGGGCGTGTCGAAGGCTTCCGCAAGGCACTTCAGGAAGCAGGGATGCCCATTCGCAAGGGGTATATTCGACCTGGAGGTTTCACGTTGGAGGGCGGATACCGTGCGGCGGTGGAAATCCTTCGGCTTCCGGACCCGCCCACGGCCATCTTTGCTTGCAACAACCGTATGACCCTGGGCTTAATGCGCGCTCTCAAGGACCTCGGCCTCGCCTGTCCCCAAGACGTGAGCGTCTGCGGCTTTGACGATTTTGATTGGTCTGAACTCTTTACTCCAAGGCTAACGATGATCGTCCAGCCGTGTTTTCAGATCGGTGAGCTGGCGACAGAAATGTTGCTCCGGGTGATCAAAGACCCGGATCATCCTCTTGAAGGTGGCGAAGAAAACCGCGTCGTGCTCCAGGGGGAACTGCGCGTAGGTGAGTCGACCGCCCCTCCTGCGTGTTGCCCAGCGCATCGCCAAAGCAACTCGATTCTATCAAACCCTGAACCGTCGGACACCACAGAACCCGCGGCATAGCGCCCGCGAATCCGTCATCGGTCATGGACGGACACATTACCATGCATGGCGACGCATCTGAGTCACGAGACGATCTGTAGGAAGGCAATTTCCGCTTTCGGACACGCTCAGGCAAGCCAGCTCCGCAGCACAGCAGCGATCCGCTCGGGGGGGACGGGTTCCTTTTCTTTCCACAAAGGAAATTCCGTGGGTCCCGCCACCAAGGCATAGGGCACGTCCTCAAACAGACAGAGGCAGGCGGTGCGCTGATACTCGACATAGCGAGCGGCGCCCAGCCACGTGTAATATGCCAGCATCACCGCGTCCAGCGCGCTGCCCTCGGGGTCGGGAACGGGCGCTTGCGGCGTAGCTTTTTCTTGATTCTCAAAAACCGCGACGCTGGTAAAAGGCTTGGGTTTGTTTCGCAACCCAAATTCCGCGAGGACCACGGTTGGGCGGGCATGAGCCATCGCCTCCACCGCTCCCCATTCCACAAAGGCATTGCTGAAAAGCGGGGATCCGTTACCGGTCAGAAAGAGCGAGCGAATAAACTCGCGGACCGCCGGGATATTTCCAACCTCCGGCGGACACCATTCGCTAACGTCCATTGACCGCAGCTTCGCGTAAATGGCATCGGCGTCGGAAATATCCCGCGCCATGGACTTGATATGGTCCAGGACCCCCTCACGAAAAGCCTTCAACTCATCAAAGCTGAGAAGCGTGGCCCGGGGGGGCTCCGGTGGAGCGCTCTGAAGACCGCTTAAGAGTGTCCGCAATCGGATCCCGGGCTCCAGCACCCAGACATCGGCGAAACTCCGGCCCGGCCTGCCGACATACTCCTCGAGAAACCCGGGCCCTGACTGTTCATCGGCCTGAGGGAGGCCCTTGAGAATGCCTTCCACAATGGACCGCGGGGGAGAATCATCGGCAGACCAGTCCAGACGCAAGAGGCGGCCGCGCTGCCATTGTTCCATGACGCTTTGGGGATCGACCGGAAGGGCCGCAGGAAATATCAGCAAGAGCAGCCGCCTCAGCCGGCTAGCGCGCGCTTGCTCTTCAGCAAAAGCCGAATGATCAACCTGCTGAAACACCCGTTCGATTTCTTGCCGCCACTCGAGGTAGTGAGGCGAGCGCGACAGAATGGAGGCTTCGCGCATTGTCTGTTCCTGCGCGGAGAACTGGTGCTCACTGATCCCCATGGAGGTCTCGAGTCTCCGCACTCCAGCAAAAAGGTCCGCCAAGCCCTCAGGGGAAAGGCTATCGATGAAGCCTATGAGGCTCTCCAGGTACCGCTGCTCGTAAGGGAATTTGGTGTCCCAACGGCTTATTTCCTGGTTCAGAAACGGCTGGAAGGTAATAGGTAGTCTTTCGATCAGGCGGTCTTCCTGCGCCTTGCGGAGGATGGCAGGCAAATTCTCTTGCTGGTTCATGGCCGATGCTCAACAGACACGATAATTCCTGGCTTTCTTCGATTCACCCGCGCAGTTCGGCCAGCGTGGCCCCCGCCGATTCCGTTGCTCGGCATCCCATCCACACTGCCAGCGAGGGACAGACGTCGACTTGCCGCACAGGCCGGTCAATCACCTGGGGGCGAGACAAGGGCTGTCCAAGACACATGATCCAAACGCGCCGGCATGTGTCGTCGTTAGAGCGGTGATTCAGGAAGCCATTGGTGTTAGAACCATCCGGATCGCGGCCGAACTCTGGCAGAATCACCATCAAAGTATTTCCGCGGTACTCATCATTCAATTGGGTTTGTTGCCAGAGTTCGTAAATTAACCGGTCTGTGTTGCGAATTCCGGCAACGTGCATCGAGTACGACCCGAAATGCGCAGCTTCAATATCCGAGAAATTCACGAATAGAATGGAAGGCGCGTACTTCCGCATGATCTCGAGCGTTACAAAGTAAGTAAGCTGGTCTCCGGTGGCCGGCGCATTGGAGCGAACGAACTGCTGGATGGCGTTTTCGACAGGCGCCAGCATTTCCCCACTTTGCCGCTCGCCTATAATGTTCCAGCCCAGGCCCTCGTAATTAGAGCTCCGCAGGACCGCCTCGATTTCCTCCTGCACTTTTGAGCGGTCCGCCATGTTCTGCTGGCGGCCTTTTCCGATGGCCTCCTCCACCGCGGCGACCAGGAGTTGCTTGGGGAAAACGACGTTGGCTCTGTAACTTGGTCCATAAGCTGTAGCGCTGCTCACCCCAATCTGCTCGGTCACGACCTTGTTACTTGAAATCAGCCAGACTTCGCCAGGATCGAGTCCCAATTGCTTGCGCGCGTACTCGAACAGGGTCGGTGTCGTGGGCGGCTGCATTCCCCAATCATCCACCCGCTGCCAGTTGCCCGTAACAATGCTCGAGATGGAGTTGAAATGGGACGTTACCCCGTCGTTCCGCACGTTCGCGTAGAAAACCGAGGAAGGCAGCAGGTTCTGGTAGAGGTGAGGAATATTCTTCTTCCCCGTTTCGGAGAAGGTCTCCTGGCGCCGTACACCTCCAGGGACGACGACAATCAGTCGCCGGTCTGGCCGATTCCCTTTCGCGGCGGGGGATGCGTGGAGAGCGCCTGGCACCAGTTTCGCTACGAGGGAAGAAGAGATCACCTGCAGGAAGGAGCGCTTTGAAAGGTCAACGCCGGCGCTTTTGTTGCCATTACAACTCATTCGCGGGATTTTACTAAACCCGACATCATGTGTCAAACCTCCCTCCTAGATCAGGAGGGAAGTTCCTCTCCACGGGTTTCATCCCTGGCTAATGGCCTTCGGCCCCTGCGGGGCCGGCACGTTGCCTCGACTTTGACGGGACCCTGGGGCTCTCCCAACGGTTGGTTGACTGCTCGGTCCGGGAGGAGTATGGTCATGAGCAATATGACAGCACGCACCAGCAAGCCTGCCGCCATGGTTCCATGCCTCTTGGGATTCATCTTGTGCGCGCACCTGGCGGCGCAGGAAGGGAAAGAAACTCAGAACCTACCCTTCAAGATTGAAGTCAACGTACATGCGGTGCTGGTGCCGGTGGTGGTTCGCGACGCGCAAGGCCGCGCCGTGGGCGACCTGAAAAAAGAAGACTTCCAAGTCTTCGACCAAAACAAACCACAGACGATCACAGGGTTTACCATTGAGAGGCGGGCAGGAGTGGCGAGCGGCGCGAGCGCTCCCGCACCAGCGCCGGCCGCTTCAGACGTGGCGCCGCCGCGCGCTGCGGCTCCAGAACGTTTCCTGGTGTTTCTGTTCGACGACATACACCTGAGCGCCGCCGACCTGGCACACGCCCAAAAGGCGGGAACGGAAATGCTCGCCGCCTCGCTCTCCGATGCGGACGTGGCCGCCGTGGTCTCAACTTCAGGGAGCAATAGTGGTCTGACCCGCGATCGGGCAAAGTTGGAAGAAGCGATGACGAAGTTGAAGCCGCAGCCACTCTTTCGGCAGGAGGATCGCGGCTGCCCCAATGTCGACTATTACCAAGCGGATTTGATCGTGAATAGGCATGACAACACGGCGCTGGATGCGGCGATCAACGATGCGCTCGCTTGTGCGAACCTTGATCCTCGCACCCAGCGCGCCGTGGCCGAGCAATGGGCCAGACTCGCGGCGAGAAACGCGTTGGCCCTGGGCGACCACGACGTTCACGTGAGCTTTGCCGCACTCGGGGAATTTGTGCGGAGCATGGGGGCCCTGCCGGGTCAACGCACGCTGGTCCTGGTGTCGCCCGGATGGCTCACCGTTACGGCGGACGCGATGACGGAGAAATCTCAAGTCCTGGACCTTGCCGCTCAGTTTAATGTGACTATCAGTGCACTCGATGCACGCGGCTTGTACACCAGAGAACTGGATGCCAGCCAGCCGGGCCCGAGTTCCCCAGTGCACGCGGGTTATGAGCTGCAATCCCACCGGGATTCGACATCTCGCAACGAGGACGTCATGGCGGAACTCGCGGAGGGGAGCGGCGGCACTTTCTTTCACAACAGCAATGACCTGCGAGGGGGATTCAAACTCCTGACTGCGGCGCCGGAGTACGTGTACCTCCTCGAGTTTTCACTTCAGAACGTGAAACAGGATGGCACCTATCATCACTTGAAGGTGAAAGTGGATAAGGAGGGCCTGCGACTGCAAGCGCGCCGCGGCTATTTTGCACCGAAGCTGGAGAAACAGAAGGGATAGGAGTCCGGCAATGGGGAGGGACCCGCAAAGGCCGTCGAGGAACCTTGAACAGCCTGGAACTGGTCTCCGGGGAGCTATCGGGGGCTATGGGAAGCTATGTACCGCCGTTCTAAGTGTGGGTTTGGCCTGGGTGCTGGCGAGCGGCCTGCTGATTCGACCGGGTTTGCTGGCCTCGCAACAACGAAAAGACAAGCCCGGAAAAATAAAGGAACGAAGCTTCGATTGGGCCCCTCCCCAAGTGGACACCCCGCTCCACAATTTGTCTTCCTCACCGCCCTGCGAGATTTCCCGTGTGATCGAACAAGCGGGCACGCAGGCCAATGCGCTGTTCGACAGCCTGCAGAGCTTTTCCGCCCGGGAGGAGATTAGATACAAGGCGTCGGATCACATGGGCTATGCTTTGGATTCCCAGGTTGGAACGTTTGACTACGTCGTGGTTTTCAAGCAGGACGCCGGAGGACTGAGCGTTCAAGAGAGCCGCAACCCCGAGCACGGAAGCCGTCTGTCACCCGCTTTCAGCCAGGACGTCGGCTTTGCCGGGATGGCCCTGGTGTTTCTTCCCGAGATGCGAAACGACTACGAAATGAGATGCGAAGGCACCACGGAGCGGGATGGGCAGCCCACCTGGGTGGTGCATTTTCAGCAGCGCGAAGACCGGCCCGGTCGCTCCCTTTCATTTCGTGGCAAGGACGCTGTATATCCCGCCAAGCTTAAAGGGCGCGCATGGATCTCCGCAGAGTCGGGCGAAGTCAGGCATATCGAGATGAGCTTGATGGATGAAATCCCCGAGGCGCTGGTGCGCCATTGGTACCTCTCCATCAACTACGCTCCCGTCGAGTTTCGCACCCAGCATGGGCGCCTGTGGTTGCCGCAGACGGTCGACGCCTATTGCGACTTTGAGGAATACCGAACGATTTCCTATCACACCTTCACGAATTTCAAGCGCTTCCTCGTCCAGACCGGCGAAGTGGCCGACCAGCCAAAGACCCCTTGACGCCCCGTATGCGGGTTGTGCGCGTTTGGAGCGAAGAGCAGAGCAGGATTATTCGCATGGAACTTGCCCGTTATTTCCCCGCGACAGTTTGGATTTGGCGGCGCCTGACTTCAAGTGTCGCGCGGCGCATCGGCTGCGGGGTAAGGAGTCGAATCGGCGCCTGCCGGAGAGTCTGCGCACCAAGGTGCTGAAGTTGGCGAAGGCGAAGTACCGCGAATTTGGCCCCACGCGGCGTGTGAATACTTGGCCCAGGATGACAGGGTGGAGTTGAGCAAGGAGACGCTTCGGCAGATGCTGATCGCGGCCGGACTGCGGCGGGTGGAGCAACGGCTGGACAGGAGCCTGGCGGTGAAGTTTCGCCTGTACCGCCTGCGCGTGGTGGAGTGCCCACCGCGACCGAAAACACCCCCACCTCCGAAGCCGGCCAGCGCGCCCTGGAAGCCATGAGGAAGCACTTGGGACTTTTCCCGGAAGACGCCCTGATGCGGGGCGTGATGAAAAAGGTCGAGGGATATGAGCCTTGAGGTGGGCTCCCATTGCCAGACTACAATGACCAGAACTTCGTGATGGAATACAACGATGACCGCGACTCTAAGTAGCACTGTCCGCGACAAGTCGCGCGGCGTTGTGGCCGGTGCTATACTCACTTTGTCCAGTCCCGAAAAAGGGTTTACCCAAACTTTCGCTACAAAACCCGACGGGACGAATGTCTTCAGTTTATTGCAACCAGGGACATACACCCTACGGGTAGAATGAGCGGTTGAAATGCGAACACGTCGAAAGGAGACTCGTACAGATGCAGCGAAGGAAATTCTTTTATGTACTCGGCGGCCTTGCCGCCCAGTCGGCCGCCATGTCTTTGCCCAGCGCGAAGCAGGCCGCGTTTGGTTCCTCGTTACCCGCCACCGCACAGACTGCCGGCGAGGAAGCCGGTGGTAAAGTGGTCGCGGCGGGATTTGGCAAATACACGGAGGACTACGCCGCGTTTTGCGCCAGGCCGCGAGACCAGCGCGTCTTTTACGCCCTGCGCAACGGGAGCATTGTTGCCGACCACGTAAGCGCCCAGAACTGGAAGCAGACCGGCTGGGGGAGGCCACCCGAACTGCCCGTGCCGGGCGGTTCACACGACGGCGTGCCCATGATCTCGCCCATCCCCGATTTGGCGGGCGGCGGCCCTTACAAACCCACCTGGGAATCGTTGCTTGAATACGAATGTCCCGAATGGTACCGCGACGCTAAGTTCGGCATCTGGGCCCACTGGAGCCCGCAGTGTGTGCCCGAAGCCGGTGATTGGTACGCGCGCAACATGTACGTTGAGGGGTCGCGGCAGTACAAATATCACCTCGAACATTATGGGCCACCCTCCCGGTTCGGATACAAAGACCTTTGCGCACAGTGGACGCTGCTGAACTGGGAACCCGACCAACTCATCACGCGCTACAAGAAGGCCGGCGCGAGGATCTTCATTGCGCTTGCCAATCATCATGACGGTTTCGACGCTTGGGACTCGAAGCATCAACCGTGGAACGCTGCCGCGATTGGTCCGCATCGCGATGTCATCGGCACATGGGCCGCCGCAGCGCGAAAGCAAGGACTACGGTTCGGCGTCACGGTGCATCAGGCGTTCAACTGGTGGTTCTTCCAGACCTCCCACGGCGCGGACAAATCCGGGCCGCTGGCCGGAGTGGCCTATGACGGTGACCTCACCCAGGCCGAAGGCAAGGACCAGTGGTGGCAGGGCTACGATCCGCAGCAGCTTTACGCGCCCAAGCATCCCCACGATGCGTTGCCCGACGTTTCCTACGTCAAAAACTTTTACGATCGCACGCGCGACCTGATCGATCAGCACGGTCCCGACCTCCTCTACTTTGACAACACGCTGCTGCCGCAGGGCTGGGGCGGAATGAACATCGGCGCGTACTACTATAACAACAGCCTCAGAACCCACGGCGGCAAGATGGAAGCTGTCCTGAACGTAAAGGACGTCCCCGATCGTCTGGCCAAAGCTGTGGTCGCTGACTACGAGCGCGGGCTTACCAGCGAGATTATGAAGTATCCCTGGCAGTCGGAAACCTGCATCGGCGAGTGGCATTACGAGCGCGCTCTTTACGAAAAGCCAGGTGAATACGGCGGCTATCTGCCCCCGCGCGAGGTAATCCACTGGCTTATTGACACCGTCAGCAAAAACGGCACCTTCATTCTTGACATCCCGGGCAAGCCCGACGGTACCATCGACAGCAAAGAAATCGCCGTGCTCGACGGCGTGACCTCGTGGATGGAGGTCAATGGTGAGGCCATCTACGAGACTCGGCCATGGAAGATCTATGGCGAAGGGCCTAATAGCGTGAAGGGCGGGTCCTTTCAGGGAAACAGCATCCGTAACCTCGGGCCGAAGGACATCCGGTTCACTCGCAACAAGGCGAACAACGTAGTCTATGCGCTAGTGCTGGGCTGGCCGACGGAGGCAATCGTCGTGCAGGCTCTGGGATTTTCGGCTACGACGCAACCGGGCAAAGTGGCCAGGGTAGAACTTCTCGGAACGGGCGACAGGGTGAACTGGAGGCAGCATGCCGATGGTCTGCGGGTCGAGCTTCCGAAGCAATATCGACCCAGCGTAGATTATGCGGCTGCGCTCAAAGTGACTTTGGCCTGAAAACCGATGCCCGTCATGAATTCAGCTCGCGTTGCTTGACACCCGCGTTTTTCATCGGGTGTATCATATCTTCGACCCATGGAGGCCCTTATGCCGCACATCTCTCGCCGTGATCTACTCCGTTCCGGACTGGCTCTCTCCGTCTCCTCCTTGGCCGCCCGCTCGGCCTGGGCGCGTACTGCCGCGCTGCTCGGAGGCGATATACCTGAAGGCTCGGCGACGGCTGTTCCCGCCGTTGCGCCGCGAGAACAGTTGCTGTTCGACTTCGGCTGGAAGTTCACCTTTGGCCACGGCAGCGATCCTTCCCGCGACCTGGGATTCGGCTTCGGCCAAGGGGACTTCGCCAAGACCGGCGAGTTCGAGTTTGCCAAGGCCAAATTCGACGACTCCAAGTGGCGGACGCTCAATCTGCCACACGACTGGGCTGTCGAGCTGCCTTTCGTCCATGATGACGAGCAGAACTCGCATGGTTATAAGCCGCTTGGCCGCCGCTATCCCGAAACCAGCGTAGGCTGGTACCGGCGTGAATTCGACATTCCCGAGAGCGACTTGGGCCGCCGCATCTGGGTCGAGTTCGACGGTGCCTTCCGTGACGTGCTCGTTTTCGTCAACGGCTGCTTCGTAGGTCGCAACAACAACGGCTATGCTCCGTTCCGCTTCGACCTCACCGACTTCCTTGCCTATGGCGCGAAGAACTACATCGTCCTCCGCGTCGATGCCAGCTTCGGTGACGGTTGGTTCTATGAAGGTGCGGGCGTCTATCGCCACGTCTGGTTGACAAAGACCGATGCCGTGCATCTGGGAAAGTGGGACAGCACCGTGCGCTCGACCGTGAACAGTAACTCGGCGACGCTCGCGCTTGCCACGGTCGTGCAAAACGAGGGAAAGCAAGCCGCGAGCGCCAAGGTGAACTGGAAGATCGTCGATGCCAAGGGCGCGACCGTGGCGACCGCCGAAGCGCCTGCGAAGTCCATCGCCGTCGACGGCTCAGCTACCTACACCGCCACCGCAAAGCTTCCGAACCCCGCACTCTGGTCGGTCGATGAGCCGAATCTGTACTCTGCCATCGTGACGGTCGAGTCCGACGGCAATGTGCGCGATGCGGAGCGCGTCACGTTTGGCGTCCGCACGGCCGTCTTCGATGCGGAGAAGGGCTTCTTTCTCAACGGCAAGCCGCTCAAGATCCAGGGCACCTGCAATCACCAGGATCACGCGGGTGTGGGCGCGGCCCTGCCCGACCGGCTGCAATGGTTCCGGCTTGCCGTGCTTCGCGAGATGGGCTGCAACGCCGTGCGGACCTCGCACAACATGCCCACGCCTGAGTGGGTGGATGCCTGCGACCGCATGGGCATGCTGATGATGTGCGAGACTCGCCAGATGAGCTCGAATGGCGAGGGCATGCAGCAACTGGAACTGGTGGTCAAGCGCTACCGGAATTCACCCTCCATCATCATCTGGTCCATCGGCAACGAAGAGTGGCTGCTGCAAGACGCAATGGCGGAGCAGGGCGCCAACATCGCTGCCAGCATGGTGCACCTCTGCCACGAGCTCGACCCGACGCGCGTGGTCTCCGCTGCTGTCAACGGGGAAAACGAAAAAGGCATCTCCAAGGCGTTCGACATCGTGGGCTTCAACTACAACCAGCAGTTCCCCGACGCGTTCCACAAGAAGTATCCCAAGCGCCCGCTCTACGGATCGGAGACGTCGAGCGCCATTAGCACCCGCGGCGAGTACGCCACCGATCCACTACGCAACACGGTGAACTCCTATGACGGCGTGGTGCCGTGGGGCGAAACGCCGGAAGGATGGTGGAGGTTCTACGGCACGCGGGATTGGGAGGCGGGTGGGTTCGCCTGGACAGGCTTCGACTATCGCGGTGAACCGACGCCCTACGGCTGGCCCTCGATCAACTCACAGTTCGGCATCGTGGACATGTGCGGTTTCCCGAAGGACTACTTCTACTACTACAAAGCGTGGTGGGGCAAGGAGCCCTCGCTGCATCTCTTGCCACACTGGAACTGGCATGGGAGAGAAGGCGACGAGATTCCGGTCTGGGTATACTCCAACCTGGACGAGGTGGAGTTGCTGGTAAACGGCAAGAGCCTGGGCAGCCAGAAGGTCCCACACCTTGGACACGTGGAGTGGAAAGTGAAATACGAGCCGGGCGTGATCGAGGCGCGCGCTTCGAAGGACGGTAAGGTCGTTCTGACCGAGAAGCAGGAGACGACCAGACCGACCGTTTCCATCCGTCTGACGGCGGATCGTACCGAGATCAACGCGGACGGCGAAGACGTGGCGATCCTCAAGGTGGAGGCTCTCGACCAGGAGGGTCGGCCAGTGCCGACCGCAAACAATAAGATTGCGTTCAGTGTCTATGGGGTTGGAACGTTGATCGGAGTAGGCAACGGCGACCCCAACTGCCAGGAAAGCGATAAAGCATCCAAGCGCTCGCTCTTCAACGGTCTTGCCCAGGTGATCATCCAAAGCACGAAGCGGCCAGGTGAGATTCACATCGAGGCGCTGAAGGACGGCTGGGAAGGTCCGGAATTGATGTCGGCTAAGCTCCTGATCACGACCAAGCAGGTCGAACTGCGGCCCTCGGTGCCGGTGGTGCGCGAATCGTGAGTGTTTTTGCGCAACAAACGAGCTTGCGCTGAGAGGGCTGCCGGACCTCTGCCGTTTGAGAACTATGGGCACGGATCTTGAGGCAAACAATTACTATGCAGGCTCGTGATCACAGGAAATGAAGGGCATATGCGGTTGAGACGCATTGTCTTTGGAAAGGGCCTTATGCGCAACGTTCTCCTCCGTCCACTTCTCTTGTGTATTGTCGCTGTAGCTCCGCTCTCCGCCGCCGATCCCGTGCTCTGGTACACGCACTCGGCCCAGCGCTGGGGCGACGCTCTCCCTGTCGGCAACGGCAGACTGGGTGGCATGGTATTTGGCGGCATTTCAAAAGAGCGCATCCAACTGAACGAAGATACGATCTGGAACGGCAAGAAGCGTGACCGTGTCAATCCGGAGGCGCTCCAGGCCTTACCGGAAGTACGCCGTCTGCTCTTCGAGGGCAAGCCCCGCGAGGCGGTGGCGCTGGAAGACCAGAAGATGATGGGCATCCCGAATCGCCAGCCGCCCTATCAGCCGCTGGGGGATCTGAACATCGAGTTCTCAGGCCAGGACAACGCCGTCGACTACCGCCGTGAGCTGACCCTCGCCACAGGCATCGTCCGCGTCACTTATCGAATCGGCGACGCGACCTACACTCGCGAAGTGTTTTCCTCCGCGCCGGACCAGGCCCTGGTGGTGCGCATCGCCTGCGACCAGCCCGGCCATCTGTCGTTTCGCGCCACGCTCACGCGCGAGCAGGACAGCCAGACCACGGCCGCTGCGCCAGATCGGGTCATCTTGCAAGGCGAAGCGATTGCGCACACCAATTTTTGGATGCGCGGGAACTTGACTCCCGAGCGCCTCAAGGCCGAAAAGGATCAGCTCGAACCGACGGGCGTGAAATTCCGCGCGGTCCTGCGCGCCTTGAACGAAGGTGGTCAGGTGGAGGTTTCCGGCAGTGAACTGATCGTATCGAAGGCCAACGCCGTGACCCTCTTGCTCGTCGCCGCCACGGATTATCGCGGCGGCGATCCGGCCGCCGCTTGCGCTCAATACCTGGCTGGCGCCGCCAAGCCTTACTCCGCGCTCAAGACCGCGCACCTGGCAGACCACGAGAAGCTCTTCCGCCGCGTGGAGCTGGAACTGACGCCACCGGCCGGCGATCCTTCGATCGAGAGCCTGCCTATCGACGAGCGTCTGGCCCGGATCAAGAAAGGCCAGGACGACCCCAGCCTTTCCGCGCTCTACTTCCAGTTCGGCCGTTACCTGCTGATGGGTAGCAGCCGCCCCGGGACTATGGCTGCGAACTTACAGGGCATTTGGAACGACAGCATGGCGCCGCCCTGGGACAGTAAATACACCACGAACATCAACGTCGAGATGAATTACTGGCCAGCCGAAGTCGGGAACTTGGCAGAAACCACCCTGCCTTTGTTCGACTTGGCGAAGATGTCCCTCGACAGCGGCCGCCGCACTGCCAAGGAGATGTACGGCGCCCGCGGCTTCGTGTTTCATCACAACCTCGATGCTTGGGCCGATACCGCACCCGTCGATTACGCCTATTGCGGCATCTGGCCGATGGGAGGCGCGTGGCTGGCGCTGCATTTCTGGGATCACTACCAATTCGGCCTGGATCGCACATTTCTCAGCCGTGAGGCCTACCCGGTTATGAAAGAGGCCTCGCAGTTTCTTCTCGATTATCTGATCGATGACGGCAAAGGCCACTTGGTGACCAACCCTTCCTATTCGCCTGAAAACAGCTATCGGATGGCGGACGGAACAGTTGGGCAACAGACGGTAGGCGCCTCGATGGATTACGAGATTATCTATACGCTGTTTAATGCCACCATGCGCGCTTCCGAGATCCTGGGGATCGATGCGCCGTACCGTGCCCGTCTGGAAGCTACGCTCAAACGCATCCCGGATCTCAAGATCGGCAAGCACGGTCAATTACAGGAATGGAGTGAAGATTACGACGAGCCCTCGCCGGGCATGGGGCATGTGTCGCATTTGTTTGCGCTTTACCCGAGCGATGAGATCACCTTGCGGGGAACGCCCGAGTTGGCGCGGGCAGCCCGCGTCTCGCTGGAACGCCGGGTTCAGAATGGTGGCGGGAAACGCGACTGGCCGTCAGCCTGGTACGCGAATTTGTGGGCGCGGCTGGAGGACGGCGATCGCGCCTATGAGCATATCCGGGCCCTGCTCTCCACTTCGGCCGAGAGTCTGCTGAACGCCCAGCGGCTGTTTTTCCAGATCGATGCCAATTTCGGCGGGGCTTCGGGGATCGCCGAAATGCTCTTGCAGAGCCACTCGGGAGTGATTGCGTTGCTTCCCGCGTTGCCCTCCGCCTGGCCGGAAGGCCATTTCCGGGGACTGCGGGCACGCGGTGACGTGGAAGTGGATGTGTCCTGGAAAGCCGGGCGGGCCACCTCCGCCGCGTTGCGTCCGGACGTTTCCGGTGAATACAAAGTGCGTCCACCGCACGGCCAGCAAATCTCGAAAATCGAGTCTGCCGGCCGGACAATTCCCATGCAGGAGTCCGGCGGAACCTGGTCGGTCCGGTTGGAGCCGCACCGCGAATACTCGATATCGTTCGAGTGAGGAAGCCCCTCCCTGCACGAAATGGAACTGCGTTCAAACCGCAGCCGCGTGGCGCAGACCTGTCCTCCAAGGTCTGCGGCTCTTCTCGCCGGCTGTGCCTTAGTGCCGCGGACCTTCTATAACAGGTCCACGCTACAGTTGCTACTCGCTTGCGCTCGACAGTCGAACTGAGTCCTCAGCAGATTGACTCCCTGAAGGTGGCGGGTAGGCTTGACCCGTACCTGCAGGCGGAGACCATGAGAGTCGTCACCCCGTATCTCGTGCTGGGGGCGATTGTCTTTGCCTGGGCGCGGGGTGCACGGACAGGCTGATGAGAACGGCTCGCGGGACGCATGCCTCTGAAGCCGAGGCCCGGGAAGCGCACGAGCATTGCAAGGCCAGACGATTCCTTTTCAGGGAGGCAACCATGAGCAAGCGAATGACTCGCCGGGAGCTCTTTAAGGATGTGGGTGTAGCGGGTGCGACGACTATGTTGGCCGTTGGTTCAGGGAAGGCAAAGCTCCCTGCTGATCGGTTGGCGCAGGCGGCGCAGGGTGGGGACCCGCCCGCTCGTCAATTGGCAGAAGCGGTCCAGCGCGCGGAACCAGCTTCCCTCACTTCGCACGCTCCCAGGGGCCCACACGAAAATCATCTTGTTGAACTGACCGCAGGGGACATGATCGTCGCTTTCGATCGAAGGTACGGTTCGATTTCGTCGATCACCAAGAAGGGCGACCCGCTGGGGACGAACTTTATCGGGAACGAACACAATACGCCCGGGGTTGATGTCTCGAACTCCAGATGGACCGGAGATCTGGTGACTCATGTTTGGGATGTCACCGATACCAACGCGGCCCATCGCAATTGGTCCCCACGTTCGAACTTTGTCCTGAAGGGAAAGTGGAGGTCGGAGCTGACCGGAAGGTCCGGCGATATCCGGCGGGTGAGCTTCGACGCAGGAACGTTCGCGGTGAACCACGAGGGAACGTCGAAGAATGAGGATGCCATCCGGAGTTTCAGTCTTGCCATGAAGTATCGCAGCGGAGAAGGCCATTCGCTGCTCTGGGATGTCGAACTTCACAACGTCACGGATCACGTCCTGGAGATCGGCGACCTCGGATTCCCTCTGATGGTGAACGATGACCTTGGCGAATTCTACCGGCATCCCAAAACTGGCCAGCCTTTTCCCCCTGACGAGACGGAGCACCCGCTGAGAGATCCTGCCGATTCCTTCTCCGTCTACCTCGAACAATACCCTCGGATCCAGAAACAGTACCACGAGCAAAAGGTCGTGGCTCACCACTACATTGGAGGGCACAGCTCGTACGTGCTCATCGAACGCCCTTTGGGCGATGCACCGTTTCTTCTTCTCCATACCATGCAGAACACGGCATTTGAGTGCGTCTATCGTGACGGCAGTTCGTTCGGAGAAAAGGTGTACTGGTGGGACGGGCCGAATATCCTGGCCGTCCATTCTTGGGCCACAAGGATCTTGCGGAATTGGGACAAGAATCCCTGGATCAACGGGCATACCTCGCTGGTCTTGCAGCCGGGAGAGAAGTGGTCTTGCCAACTGCGCTTCGCCTTCGTGGAGAGTTATGACGCGATTCGAGAGGAGCTCTACAAAGCGGGCAACCTCGGCATCCGGGTTCTGCCCTCCATGGTGGTTCAGGAGAATACCGATGCCTACGTAGAGTTACGATCGAAATCCGACGTGGAGAAGATCGATTTCCTTTCCGACAACATTACGGTCAAAGAAAAGAAGCGCGTCGATGACAAAACCTTGCTGACGCTGTCATTCAAGGGCCGAGGCCAGAAGAGCCTGAAACTGCACTATGGCGGCCGCTGGACCAATCTGCACTTCTACTGCATCGAGGACATCGCGCAACTGCTGAAGGCCCGGGGGCGGTTCATTGTGGAACGGGAATTCTACGAGAACCCCGAGGATCCCTATCACCGGCACCACATGTTCTTGCCCTTTGACCATCGCATCGGGAGCACTTTCCTCGACTCTGATGAAGTGTCGGAGGTGGGCGGAAGCGACGCCGAATTCGGCTTTTCAGAGCCTTTATTCCTGGCCGAGAAGAACGTCTACTATCCTTCCCCCGAAGAAGTGGCGACCCTGGAAACCTACATCGCCGATTGCCTATTCAAGTACATTCAGAATCCCGAGACGTACGCCGTCCGCGCCTCGCTCTATTGGAAGGAAAGGTATCCATCGAGCCCCTGGAGCCATTGGACGGTGGAACGCGCCGAGGCGACCTATCGATCGTACAACTACGCTCACGTGATGAACATTTATCACGCCCTGTACCGCATCGGCAAGCGCTATGGGCTGCTGACACGTAAGAGCCCGGAGGAATACCTGAGGATGTCGTACCGGACCTGCCTGCAAATGTTCCAGACGGAACCTTGGGGGCATGTCGGCGTGATGGGCGGCGGGAACGCTGTGAACATTCTCGAGGACCTCGGGAAAGAAGGCTGGCAGGAGGAACACGGCAAACTGCGGGAGGAAATGCGGCAGTGCAACGAGGTCTTCCTCAACGACCCCTATCCCTACTCCTCCGAGTACCCCGCGGACACAACCGCCCAGGAACAGGTCTATTTCTTCACTCGCTACTTTGGCAATACTGAGAAGAATCTCAAGACGTTGCAAATCATTAAAGCGCTCCGAGGCGGGAACCAGCCAGTCTGGTTTCAATATGGCAATGACAACAAGGGCGATCTGACTTGCTGGTACACCGAGTCGACCAATGGCTGGGCCTTGCTGCGCGGGTTCGAGGACACCGGCGACCTGGATACGTTGATCAAGGGATTCGCGGGCGTGATGAGCGTGGAAGTCGACCTACTTCCTGACGGCATGTGCTTTGCGCATTTCATTTCCACGCCGGGGGTGTTGGACTTCACACCGCCAAGGACCTTGGACGGCGGGATCGCGCAGTTCGGTTTTCTCGAGGCCGTGAAGTCCTATGTCATACAGGATGATTCCTTTGGCCTGATCGGTATCGGCTGCCGGGTGGAATCTTTCGAGAAGGAGGTCCGCGTCTATCCCCAGGATGGCCTGAAAAAGCGGCTGAGGTTCGTGCCGCACAAGATCGATCTGGAGGCTGCGCAGGGAGAGATCGACCAGGTGGCCCTGAGCGATGCCGGGAAGCGGTTGGAGCTCGGCCTGAGTGACTCGACAGGAGTCGCGAAAAAGGCCGAGCTGGAGCTCAGAGGATTGGAGAAGGGAGAGTATCTCGTTCGGTACGGGAGTTCGGCGGACCGCATGCGCGTTTCCGATGTCTTGCAACTCTCCCTTCCCATTGCCGACGCGAAGCTGATCAGAATCGAAAAAGTGTAAGCAGCGTTTTGCTATAGGTAAGTATCCCCCGGCAAAGCCGGGCTGAGGCTAGATCAGACCACGTTCCCAGAGATCACGGAGGCTTTGAACGCCTTCTTGATGCCTCCCACCCTCGCAGTTGTTCGCGGGGTCCAGACAGAAATGCGCTGGCCGCCCGGGGGACCTTGGCATGACAAAGGTGGAGCACAAGGGGTGGCTGGTTGATTCTCACCGGGCTGGCGTAGTTGATACCCGGGCGTTCGCTCTGCGCGTTGCTTCGCGTGGCATACGCCACACCTCAAGCCACTCGCATCATCCGCAGCGAACAGTCGCCACAAGCATACAAAATGACAGCGAAAGCCAGGCGAAAATGCGACGACACTTACGACGACAACGACGACAGTTTTGAGACTAAAACCGACAAAATGGGATAAGTCCGAGGAGAGAGGCGCTAGCAGAATCAACAGCCTACGGAAGGGTGGTGGGCAAGCAACGAATTAGCAAACCGCCGCCTTAAGCCACTCGGCCACCTCTCCGTCGTTTTGCATTCAACAGCTTACTATGGGTTCTCCCAGTCGACCAACATTTACGCCAAAATCGTGGATTTCCACCCACCGACGTGTATTCTGGCACTTGGGTTGCCCGTATAAACGTGAGGCGCCACAGAGGTCCCCGTAGCCTTTTAGAAATAAAGGACTTATTCGGGAGAATCGCAGCTGATTCTTGGCCCTACTGTTGCTCCGTCTAAACATGGAACATCACTAATGTCACTTAGGCTTTGCTCTGGAAACCGGATGGTGGCCGAAGGCGCGCTCGCTTCCGGCTGCCGCTTTTTTGCCGGTTATCCCATTACCCCCGCCTCGGAAATCTACGAAGTCATGATGCGGGAACTCGTCGCGCAGGGCGGCTTGGCACTCTCCGCGCCGGACGAGATATCCTCATTATGTTACTGCGTGGGAGCGAGCCTTCGGGGCCTCAAGGCCATGACAGCGACCTCCGGCCCCGGTTGGGCTTTAATGACCGAGACCGTCCAATACGCGCTCATGACCGAAACGCCGGTGGTGATCGCACTGGTCCAGAGGCTTGGTCCGAGCACGGGAGGGGCAACCCAGGGAGCGCAGGGCGATGTTTTCCTGGCTGAATTCTCAACTTCGGGAGGCTACACCATACCGGTTTTCGCCCCCAGCAACGCCGCCGAGTGCTACGAACTTGCTCAGCACGCGTTCAATTGGTCGGAACG
>Ga0074046_10001945_pt1 | contig 18206 bp, 20 predicted proteins | sample BogForMeECP23OM3_FD_94441 | JGI IMG/M metagenome (GOLD analysis project Ga0074046, IMG submission 94441) | Bog forest soil microbial communities from Calvert Island, British Columbia, Canada - Bog Forest MetaG ECP23OM3 | ecosystem: Environmental > Terrestrial > Soil > Wetlands ... | reverse complement strand
GGACGCGGCGGGAACTTTCACACCGGCGGACGAAGCGGATCAGCGGCTCCAGGGCGAAGAGGTGATCCGCGCGATCAAACAGGAAGTTGGCGCGGCGGAACTGATCGCTGAAGACCTGGGCACCGTGCCGCCGTGGGTGCGCGAATCGCTCACGCACCTCGGCGTGCCGGGATACAAGGTTATGCAGTGGGAACGCAACTGGGGCCAAGCCGGCGAATCATTTGTCAGCCCCGCGGGCTATCCCGAGCTTTCGCTCGCGACGACCGGTACCCATGACACCGAACCTCTGAGCGCGTGGTGGCGCGAGCAGCCGGTTGCCGAGCGTGAGAAATTCGTGCGCGCACTCGGTCTCGAGAGCCGGGTGAATCCGGGTTCGATGCTCGGGGAAGCGGCGCGCGATGCGATCCTGGCGGCGCTGTACGCGGCGCCGTCGCGGCTGGTGATAATTCCGATCCAGGATTTGTTTGGATGGAGTGCGCGAATCAATCGGCCCGGAACGATCAGCGATTCGAACTGGACCTATCGAATCCCACTGACGCTGGAACGAATGCGTCGCAGCCGCGCGATACAGTCGCGCGTCGCCAGGCTGCGCGAGATCGCAATCGGCAGCGGACGCTTCAGCAGCTAGAATCCCCGATGCTCCGTCAGCCGCCTCGATCGCAACCGGCGCTCAAGTTGTGGCGCGCCCGCGGCTTGAACTATAAGCATCACTTGGCCGCGAAATCTGATCGGCAATACTCGGGGAGCAATGTTCCCGGAGGCATCGATGGGACCCCGCTCTTCTTTTTTGTTCAGGTCACTAGCTCTTCTTTTCTAGTACTCATGGTGTCTGCTATGGACGTTTTCCCGTCAATCTGTCATCTGTGAATCGCCCGATATGGGGGGAGCATGAAACATCTAGCTAGCGTATTGGCGGTGTGTTTCCTGGTGACTTCGTGCGCGCAAGCGGCTAAACCCATAGCGGTTCACATACCAATGGCTAATGGTGAATCGGAGCACGACGAAGTCGTGCTCCCCAGCGGCGACTTGGTCGACATCTACCCAGATAGGGTTACCCCTCACGAGGCGATTTTCCACAAAGCAAGCGGCGGGAAAATCGATGCAATCTGTTTGAATGAACATTGCTCCAACATGCACCTGCAGATCTCCGGAAGTAAGCTGGTCCCCGACGGCGCTTATCAGCTGCTGCAAACCGACGATCCCCAACTCGTCATGGTTCGCGACGGCGAGGGGACCCGCACGCTCGGCTACATTGCCAAGAATCACGGAGGCAGTTCTCAGTTGTTCCCCGACTTGCAACAAGCGCAAGCCTATGAGCACAAGGGCGATACCGCTCGAACCGTCGGGAAAGTTGTTGGAGGAGCTCTGCTGATCGGTGCGATCGTTGTCCTCGCCGGCGCCGCAGCTGCAGCCGACGCACGCGCCAACACGGTCACCACTCGCTGCTCGAGCTTCGGCAACAGTACCACATGCACCAGTTACTAGTGCCGGCGTGTCGGCTGAACGACCACTCATTTCGTTCGATCTATACCAAATGACGAGCGGGCGGATTCGGCGCCGGCGAGATTTCCGAGCTGAGAGCCAATCGGATCGTCAATTGAATCAACCCTCGATCAGCCGCGCGCTGAAATTCGCCATTTGTGCCGCCGCAATCGCGATCGTGCAGGGATGCGCTGCGCGACAGCCCGCGAAGCCCGGGCCTACAGCCACCGCGGTTCCGAGCGCGACCCCAACGCCCGCCGGCGCTCCGCTGGGCACGCATGCGCCGTACGCAATCACGGCGGGCCTCGACGGCAATCTGTGGTTCACCGAGTACCAGGGCGACGGGATAGGACGGATAACCCCGTACGGCGCCACCAAACGCTTTAAGATCGATCCCGGCGGATTCGCCGAACGGATCACCGCGGGCCCCGACGGCGCAGTCTGGTTCACCGATACGGCCGGCAACCGGATCGGCCGCGTGGCGCCCGATGCAAAAATCGCGTACGTCAAATTGCCCCACTCGAGCAGCGGACCGGCGGGAATCACCTCGGGCCCCGACGGCAATCTCTGGTTCACCGAGCATTCGGGCAATCGCATCGGGCGGCTCAGCACCACCGGCACTCTGACCGAGATCGAGTTGCCCAAGGGGACCGGTCCCGCCGAAATAGTCGCCGGCAGCGACGGCAACCTGTGGTTCGCCGAGGATCAGGTCAATCGCATCGCGCGCGTCACCGTCTCGGGCTCGGTCAAGGAGTTCCAAATCCTGGCTCCCGACAGCCGCCCTGCGATGATGACACTCGGCGCCGACGGCAACGTGTGGTTCACTCAACCGCAGGCCAACAAAATTGGCAGAATCACGCCCGGCGGCTACATCTCGGAGTTCGCATTGCCCAGTCCCGGTGTGCCGCTCGGAATCGCGGCGGGCGCCGACAAAAATCTCTGGGTCACGGTGATTCGTGCGCAACTGATCTATCGGGTGACGCCGAAGGGGGAGTTCACGCCGTTCCCCACGCCTGAAAAGTCGATGGCGACTTTCATCACGGCCGGTCCCGACGGCAGCCTGTGGTTCACCGAGCCCAACGGCAAGATAGGCCGCCTCACGACCTCGGGAGACGTCAGGGAATTCGTCTTCTCCGATCCCTACAGTGAGTCCAAGTGAGCGCGGCGGCGACGGTCGCGGCGCAAGCGACGGCGCGTCTGTTCCGTTCGCCGGGTTTTGCGCTATAAGCGCCCTATACGAACCAAAACGCAGGGCGCGTTTGGATTCCGGCATTATGCCGCAAGGGAGATATTGAGCAATGGGCAAGCTCGACGGAAAGGCAGCCGCCATCACCGGCGGCGGTCGCGGCATCGGCCGCGGCGTCGCGAGGGCATTCGCCGCGCAGGGATGCGCAGTGGTAGTCAACGATCTTGGGGTCACGGTCGCGGGCCAGAAGGAGACTCAATCGCCCGCCGACGACGTGGTCAAGGAAATCAAGGCCGCGGGCGGCAACGCCGTTTCCAATCACATGGATATCGCCACCGTCGAAGGCGGCGAGGGCCTCGTCAACCAGGCGATCAAGGAATTCGGCAAGCTCGATATCCTGGTCAACGTCGCCGGCATCCTGCGCGACCGCATGATTTTCAACATGTCCGAACAGGAATGGGACGACGTGATCCGAGTGCATCTCAAGGGGCACTACTGCACGGTCCGTCCCGCGTCGGCGCATATGCGCGAGCGCAAGTACGGCAGGATTATCAACTTCTCGTCGAACTCGGCGCTCGGCAGTCCCGGCCAACCCAACTACGCCGCCGCCAAGGCGGGAGTCCTGGGCCTGACGTACTCGAGCGCGAACTCGCTGCACAAGTATGGGATCACGGTAAATGCGATCATGCCGGGAGCGGCGACGCGCATGACCGACACGATTCCCGCGGGCAGGATGCCCGGCGCGACCGGAATTCCGCAGTCGGAAAATGTCGAGGGCACCCCGCGCGATCCCGCCAACGTCGCGCCGATCGTGGTTTTTCTCGCCAGCGACGATGCCGCGAACGTCACCGGGCAATGCTTTGGCGCGTCGGGCTTTCGCATCATGCGCTATCGGCACATCGTTCCCGACAAGATTCTGTATAACAACGGCCCGTGGAACATTGACGAGCTGTTCGAGCGGCTCAAGAACACGCTGCTGGTCGATCTCGGCACGCCGCGAATGTAGCCGGCGCGGCGATTTAGCCCGCCGTCAATGCGCCCGCGGCTTGGCGGCGGGCCGTTCAATGTCAAAACTCGCGTCGAGGAATTTAATGACTCGCACGGCGTACCCGTTGGGATCCTCGTAGATCGCATCGCCGTGGCCGCCCGACGGCACCGTCCATATCTGCGCGTTGAAGCCTGCCGAGTCGAGCAGCGCTTTACCGTCGGCAACCGGCGTTACCTTGTCGTCGCGATTCTGGATGATGAGCAATGAGCAAGTGCCCAGGTTGCCGGCGTCGGTGACCGGCGAGATTTGGTATAGCGAGCGCCCGAACCATAGCTGCGCTTCCCACATTACCGTGCCGGCGAATGCGGGATTCAGCCGTGACAGCGAGGGGCTGCGCATGAACAGTTGCGCGAGGTTCGCGTAGGAACTGTCGGCGACGATTGCAGTGAAGACCTGGTGTTCGGCCTGCGCCATGATCGCGCCGGCGGCGCCCTCGGATATTCCGAGCGCGGCGATTTTATCGAAGCCTTTGTCGCTGAGCGTGCGCGCGGTCGCCAGCGCGAATTTGCGCTTCAGCATTCCCCAGTTGATTCCGTAGCTCGGATTGTTGGCGCTGTAAGTCGCGACTACGGTGTAGCCGGCGCCCAGCAGAAACTTGGCGTACGGAATCATCGCGACTTCCGGCGCTCCCGCCGCCGGCACGATCACCACCACTTCGCGGCGTTTGCCCGGGAAATACCATCCGACCACGCTGACCTCGCGGTGGCGGACACCATCCTCTTCGACCACACCGCAGTCCAATCGCTCCGGATCGGCGCCGAGCGCGGCCCCGATGTCCGTCACCGAGCCCCGCTTGAACGACGGGACATGCTGTCCGAAAACGTCCTGCCCGCCGCGCCGGAGAAAGTCCGGGTACATCAATGATCGCGCGGCGAAAAGGGCTGCCCCCATCCAGAGAAGAATCGGGAGGCCCAGCAGGATTGCGCCGATGCCAAAGATGCGCCGCGGCCTGCGCTTGGGCGCCGCTGGCCGAGATTGCGAAGGATCACTCATTAGCTATGCTTGTGCACGATTACACACGCCTACGCAAGACGCGCTTGTGAGCCCATCATTGGCCACTTATGCTGCCTCACAGGAAGGCGACTCTCATGTCTGATTGGGATCCGCAACTCTACAACCGCTTTCGCCGCTACCGCGCGGAACCTGTCGAGCACATTCTGTCGCGGCTTCAACTCGCCGGCGACGAAAACGAAAAAATCATCGACCTGGGCTGCGGCTCCGGCGAGAACACGCTCGAGCTGGCGCGGCGCAGCCCGCGTGGATCGGCGCTTGGCGTCGACGGCTCACCCGCGATGATCGAGGCGGCGCGCAAGCTGCTCGACGGCGAGCCCGCCGGGCTCAAAGCGCGCGTTTCGTTCGAGTTGCTCGACGTTCCTGAGTTTCGCGCCGATCGCGCATACACGCTGATCTTCTCGAACGCCACTTTTCATTGGATTCCCGATAAGCCGGCGCTGTTCGCCGCGTGCTTCGACGCGCTGCGCCCGGGCGGAACGATCGTGGTGCAGATGCCTGCCAACGAGACCGAGACCGCGAAGATGGAAATCGGGCGGCTCGCGCGGCAGGCGCCATGGAACACGATGCTGGGCGGGCGCGAACACGCGTTTCACGAAGAGCCGCCGGAGTTTTACGCCGCGATGCTGGCGCGGCTCGGCTACGATCGCATCGACTGCTATCACCTGACGTTTCACCATCCGATGGATCGGCCCGCCGACGTGGTTCAATGGTACCGCTCGACCGGCCTGCGGCCTTTCCTCGATGCGCTCCCGAAAGATCGTCACGACGAATTTCTCGCCCAGTTGACGGCGCGGCTCAACTCGGCTTACGGCACTTCCGGGCCGATGACGTTCGACTTCAAGCGGCTGTTTATCTGGGGCCGCCGGCCCGGAACTTAAGATGGCTCGCGCGCGCAATCGTTCCGCACTCGTCGCGCACGGCGGCGCCGGTTCCACCGGTCCTGGTGCGGAGCGCACCGAGCGCCGCCGCGCGATGATGGCTGCGGTGCGCCTGGGCGCGAGAATTCTCCGCGCCAACGGCAGCGCGCTCGAGGCCGTGGTGGCGACAGTCGCGGCGCTGGAGGATCATCCGCTTTTCAACGCCGGCTACGGCTCGTTGCTCAACTCCGACGGCAACGTCGAAATGGATGCGTCCGTGATGTTTGCCGAGCCGGTCGCTGATCCGGCCGCGCTCGGACCTGCTTCACGAGGCAAACGCTCAGGCCATACCGACAATTCCGACGCGACCGACTACGGTGTCTCAGCAGGCGCGGTTGCCGCGGTCAGCCGCGTGCGAAACCCAATCATGCTCGCGCGCGCTGTGATGGAACATTCGCCGCACATCCTGATGGCGGGCGCCGGCGCGGAAAACTTCGCACGCAAGGCCGGCATCCGGCTCGTGCGGCCCGAGGAAATGGTGACCGAGCGTGCACGCGAACGATGGCGCGCGCGAAAGCAGCAGAGCGTGATGCTTGAGGCCCAGCGCGCCGCGCGCGCCGCGATGGGACACGGCACGGTCGGCGCGGTCGCCGTGGATGATCGCGGCGCGATCGCGGCTGCGACCTCCACGGGCGGAGTGCCGGGCAAACTGTTTGGACGCGTCGGCGATTCCGCGTTGATAGGCGCCGGCACTTTCGCCCACGCGTTCGGAGCCGCCTCTGCCACCGGGCAGGGCGAGGCGATCATCCTGACCGCGCTCTGCCGCGAGGCGGTGTTGGCGCTCGCGGACGGCTCGCCGCGCCCCGTCGCGCGCGAGGCGATCGCCGAAATGATCGACGCGACCGGTGCGGAAGCCGGAATAATACTGATCGACCGCCGCGGCAGAATCGGTTACGCCCACAACACCGCCTCGATGCAGGTGGCGCAGTACGACTGGGCGGGCGGACTGCGCCATCTGTGGCTCAAGCCGATCGCGACGGCCCGCCGTCCGTGACAATCGAGAGTCCAGATACTCCCGCGCCTGCGAGCGGCGCCGCGGTCCTCCGACCCGCAATGTGCGCGATTGCTGGGTTGTTCGCTTTCATCGTTCTCGTACAGGGAATCGGCGCGCCGTTTCAGAAGGACGCGGAGCCGCAATCGGCCCAGTGGATTCAAAGCATCGTGCGTGACGGTCACTGGCTGATACCGAGCGACGCGTACGGATACACCGATCGCAAACCTCCGCTCTTCTATTGGCTCTCGGCGCTCGTCGCCAAGGCCACCGGCGCCACCGTGGACGAGGTTCGCGCGCGCGCCGTGTCGGTGGTGGCAGGGACCGCGCTCGCGACTGCAGTGCTCGCCTGGACGGCGGCCAACGTCGGCGCATCCGAAGGATGGCTCGCGTTTATCTTCATGCTCGGCACCTACGGGTTCGCGTCGCGCGCGACCGAAGCGCTGACCGACATGATCCTCACGTTTCTATTGTTTGCAGCGTATTGCCGGCTGGCAACTTTAGTTGACAACTCGGAGCTCCAAGCGCGAGCCGCGCCGCGCCGGCCGATGCAGGCCGGCTTGATCCTCGGGCTGGCAGTGCTGGCCAAGGGGCCGGTCGCAATCGTGCTGTGCGCGCTCGCCGCCTCGATTTATCTGCTGATCGAGCGCCGTAATCCCATCGCGATCCTGCGTCAGCGATGGCCCTGGCAGGTGGTCGCGATTGCGGTGGCGATCGGCGCGGTCTGGTACGTGCCGGCGGCGCTCGCCGGCGGGGGTAAAATCCTCAGGATCATCTTCGCGGAGAATTTCGGGCATTTCATGCCGGCCCGGCTGGGCGGGACGGGCGAGAGTTATCGGCCGTTTTATTTTATCGCCGCGCGCCTGCTGGGCGGCGCTTTTCCGATGACGCTCCTGATCGTGCCGGCCGCGCTCGTCTTCTACACGGGCGAGATTTCGGCGGCAAAGCGGCGCGCGGTGATCTGGCAAGTCAGCATGTCGCTCGCGGTGCTGATTTTTTTCTCGATTGCAAGCGTCAAGCGCGACGATTACATCCTGCCGGCGATCCCGGGGATTGCGATTCTGTGCGCGTCGATGTTCACGCTGGAGGTACGCGGCGCCGCGGCAAAGTTGCGCGACGTGATCGTTGCGATATTCGTGCTCAGTCCGATATTGATGACTCTTTTAGCCTTGTTCCTGCGCGGCAACGCCCCACACGTAAATCTGCAATCGAGCGACGCGGCTTACTACTCGATCATCCGCGCCAACCTCGGAACGTTTGAGCGAGGGTTTATCGCATATGCACTAGGATCGTTGGTCGCGCTTGCGATCGCGATACTCGCGCTGATTCGGCGGCGCGCGATTGTAATGGGCGCCGCGTTTGGTCTCCTCGCGCTTTCGTTGAGTCTATCGTGGACCGCGGGGCTGCGACCCTGGCTGGCCGCGATGCGCAGTGTGAAGAGTTTCGTTCCGATTGTTGCGCAGCAGGTCAAAGGCGATCAGTTGTGCATCCCGTCGGGTATCAACTACGAGCTGTCGTACTACTACGGCGCTGCGGTGCCCGATCTTGCCCATCCTCAATGCGCAAACGTCGCCGCGGGCAAGCCGGTCTATCTGATCGCGACGCCACGCGAGCTGGACGCGACGGCGCCCGAGTATCGGGCGCGGCTCAAGCTCATCGCGAAGTCCAATCTGATCGGTGGCGGCGGGCCGCCGGCGCTGTATGAAATCTTGCCAAGCGGCGCAAGCGGGGGTTTGAAAGGCGCCGGCGGAGCGGCTAAATAGAGAATCGATGGCAGACCGCGTCGAACATGCCGAACATGCGATGAGTGCGCTGATGCGCTTCGTCGTCTCGCTCATCATCCCGATCTGGGCGCTCGCGATGCTCGCGCTCGGCGTCGAGTACCGCTCTCTTTGGTGGCTCGGATGCGGGCTGGTGGTCGGCGCAGTTGGACTTATCCTGCTGGCCGGCAACCCGTTGGCGGGACCGGCGCTGGACGTGCGCGAAAGTTGGCGGCCCCTGTCGCGGCCCAAGCCCGGCGCCGGCGAAGACAAAAATTCCACCTGACAGACTAGCAGGCTGTTGAAAAAAGGAATTTTCAACGCCTCTCCCCTCTCTCTTGTCTCCCCCAAAGGGGGAGATGTTGTAGGTAAGAAGACAGTTTTCACGCAGGGTGTTGAAGCGCTTGAAATCGAAACCGACAATCGACGCGAATTTTTCAACACCCTGCTAGGAAAGCCGCGCCGGCGCGCTGATTTGCGGGCCGTCGGCGGGCAGGATATTCTTTAGTTCCGATGCCTATTTTCGAGTACGAATGCTCGCGATGCGGGCTCGTCAGCGCGCACGTGATAATGGGTTCATCGCGCCGCCGCGAGCGTCGCGGCTGCCCCAAGTGCGGGTCGGCGCGGCTACGGCGCGTGATGTCGTCGTTCGCGGTGGTCGAGAGCGAGTCGTCACGGATTGCGAGTTTCGACGCATCGAAGCCGCGCGACGATTCGTTCTATCGCGACTCGCGCAACGTTGGACTGTGGGCGAAGAAGCGAGCCAAGGAGATGGGCGTCGATCTCGGATCGAAATTCGAGGCTACGGTCGAGAAAGCACGCAGCGGCAAGCTGATCAAGGAAATGACCTGAGGGCGCGCGATGAAGAGGCGGGACTATGACGGGTGATAACAAGGACCGGCTGGGCAGCAAGCTGCACGACGTCGAGGCGGCGCGCGAAGATCAGTGGGCGCGACAGCGTGATGCAGACCTGCTCGAGAAGATGCGCGAGCGCTTGAGCAAGACAGCTTGTCCGCATTGCAAGGAGTTTTTGGTGGCGAAAACCGAGGCCGGAGTAGCAATGCACGCGTGCCCGGCGGGCCACGGCGCGTGGCTCGACGCGGCGGCATTGAAGGCGGCGCTGAAGGAGCAAAAAAAAATGGCTGGCGGCCCGATCCACCGGACCGCTGTGCGATGACCAATCAACGCCGGTAGATTTCATCGTGGAGGGCGAAATATGGGCGACGAAAAAGACCGTCTCGGCGACACGCTCCATAACGTTGAGATGGGCCGCGAGAATCAATGGGCACGACAGCACGATGCAGAAATAATCGAAAGGCTGCGCCTGAAGTACGCCAAGGGAGTCAAATGCCCGCATTGCGGTTCCAGACTCGATGCCCGGGTGGCAATCGGCGTGGGAGGATTGGCTTGTCCAACGCATCACGGCGCGTGGGCTGACAAGGAGGCGCTCGAGCAGATTCGCGTGCGCTTGGAGAATGCGGCGGCCCTTCACCACGGTTCCCCGGACGAAAAAGCTTTCGGCAAAATCCCAGAGATCGTTGGAGAGCTGCGTCACGAATTTCGCAAAGAGATCGACTGTCCCGATTGCGGTGCCAGGCTTGCCGCCAGAGCGGCGATCTCGCCGGGCGCAGTGGGGCTGGCCGGGATGGCCTGTCCGAAGAACCACGGCGCGTGGCTTGATGAGAACATGGTTCGCGAAATCCGTAAACGCCTGGACACCGCCGTCGGTACGCACAGCAGCCGCGAGACTCGAAGGTAACGCACAATCGATGCGGTTGCGTCGCCGAAATAGTCAGGCTCGCCAGCGCAACGGCGGGAAGGTAGTCGAAAAGGCGGATAAACCGCAAATTTCCCAGGGTTAGCGGCGCGGCGATTTGAATTATTTAAGAATTTCTTAAACGAAATTGACCGCTGTTGAAGCGGTCCTTCTTGACAGCCCAGCCCAGTCCAAATAATGAAGACTCGGTAACTTAAAATGTATATCAATTTCGGCGTACCGCTGGCGCTTACGATCATCGGGATCGGCTTCGTGGCGCTGATGCTGGTTCTGCAGAGTCTGCTGGCGCCGCAAAATCCGTACGATCGGAAGCTGACTCCCTACGAATGCGGCGAGCCGCCGACCGGGCACGCGTGGATCAATTTCAACGTCCGCTTCTACCTGATCGCGCTGATTTTCGTGGTGTTCGAGGTCGAAATCGCGTTTGTTTATCCGATTGCCGCGGTTTACCTGGACTGGGTGCGCTCGGGGCGCCGGCTATACGCGCTCAGCGAAATATTAATTTTTCTGCTGATCCTGTTCGTCGGTCTGGTGTATGTGTGGGTCAAGCACGACCTGGAATGGATCAAGAAAGTACCGGTCGAAGAGTGAGGTTTATTTTATGCCCCTGCTCAATACGCTCCCGGATTACGTTCTGACCACCAAGACGGATGAACTGCTGAACTGGATGCGCAAATCGAGCATCTGGTACATGCTGTTCGGCCTGGCCTGTTGCGCGATCGAGCTGATGCATACGGGCGGCCCGCGCGCGGACCTCGATCGTTTCGGCGCGGTGCCGCGCGCTTCGGCGCGCCAGTCGGATCTGATGATCGTGGCGGGAACGCTGACGCTGAAAATGGCGCTGAGGACGCGGCTGCTCTACGATCAGATGCCCGACCCGAAATACGCGATCGCGATGGGTTCGTGCGCGAGCTGCGGCGGACTGTTCCAACTGGCCTACTCGGTTTGCGACGGGGTGGACAAAATCCTGCCGGTCGATGTGTACGTTCCCGGCTGCCCGCCGCGTCCCGAAGCGCTGACCGAAGGCCTGCTCAAGCTGCAAGAGAAGATCATGGCCGAGCGCTGGCTGGTGCGCTCGCCAAACTCAAAGCAGGTGGCGGCAGCCTGAGCAAATGGAGGCGCTCCAAATACTCGAGCGGGTCAAGAGCCGGTTCGGCGATCGGGTGCTGGAAATATCCGAGAAGAAGCCTGATCCATTCGCGGTGATTGAGCCTGGAGCGATCGTCGAAGTCGGCCGTTTCATGAACGAGGATCCCGAGCTCGCGATGGACTGCCTGTCCAACGAGAGCGGCGTCGATTACAAGGACCGCATCGAGGTGGTCTATCACCTGTTCTCGTACACGCATCGCCACGGCGCGGTGCTGAAGGTGAAGCTGCCGCGCGACAACCCGAGCGTGGCGACGCTGGAGGGCGTGTGGAAGTCGGCCAACTGGATGGAGCGCGAAATATTCGACCTGCTGGGGGTCAACTTCGAAGGGCATAGCGACCTGCGGCGAATCCTGATGCCGGAGGACTGGATCGGTCATCCGCTGCGCAAGGATTTCGTCGAGCCGGCCGAATACCACGGAATCTCAACGGTCAGGGAGAGCCCGATAGTCCGGCTCGACACGAAAAAGAAATGAGCACGCTGCGCACCGAAGAAATGACGCTCAACATGGGCCCGCAGCATCCGTCGACGCACGGGGTGCTGCGCTTCGTGGTGCGGGCCGACGGCGAGGTGATGCGCGAGGCGATTCCGGACGTCGGCTACCTGCACCGGTCGATCGAAAAGATTGCGGAAAAGGTCGGCTACCGCGGCTTCATGCCGTACACCGATCGCGTCGATTACGTGTGCGCGATGTTCACCAACCAGGGCTGGGGCATGGTGTGCGAGAAGCTGGCGGGAATCGAAGTGCCCAAGCGCGGCGAGTACTGCCGGGTGATCGCGGCGGAGTTCAACCGAATCGCGTCGCATCTGCTGTCGGTGGGCGCGATGGCGATGGATATCGGCGCGATGACGCCGTTCGCGCACGTGATCCGCGAGCGCGAGATGATCAACGATCTGATCGAGGAGCTGTGCGGCGCGCGGCTGACGTTCAACTACATGCGAATCGGCGGCGTGGCTTGGGACCTGCCGCCCGGATGGCGCGAGAAGGCGCTGGCGTACCTGGATCATTTCAACCCGATCCTCGAGGAATACAACGCGCTCATCTCGTGGAACAAAATCTACGTCGAGCGGCTGGCGAACGTCGGTGTGATCACGCCGGCGGAGGCGATCAACTACAACCTGGTCGGGCCGAATCTGCGCGCGTCGGGAATCAAGTGGGACATCCGCAAGGACATTCCGTATTCGGTGTATCCCGACTTCGAGTTCGAGGTGCCGGTCGGCAACGGACAGTGGGGCAAGCTCGGCGACTCGATGGATCGATACGTGGTGCGGATTCGCGAGATGGCGGAGTCGTCGAAAATTCTGCGCCAGGCGCTGGAGAAGATTCCGCCGGGCGCGGTGCTGGCGAAAGTGGTGCGCAATTTCAAGCCGCCGGCCGGCGAATGCCAGATTCGCGTCGAGAGCGGACGCGGCGACATGGGCTGGTACCTGGTCAGCGACGGCACCGGGTATCCGTGGCGGGTACACGTGCGCACGGGTTCGTTCGCGGCGATGGGAATCATCCAGAAGCTGAGCGCGGGATTGATGATCGCGGACCTGGTCACGCTGATCGCGAGCCTGGACGTGATTGCGCCGGAGATCGATCGATAGGCATCGATGCAGACCCTGATTCAAAATCTGATTGCGTCGGGCGCGTTCGGCAAGAACCCGCCGCGGGACCTGGTCGCCGCGATCGTGGTGTTCGTGATGAGCGCGGTCGTGTTCCTGGCCGTCGCGCTTCCGTTTGGGGGAATCGTGACCTGGGTCGAGCGGCGGGTGTGGGCGCGAATCCAGTCGCGGGTGGGTCCAAACCGCGTCGGTCCGCAGGGCTTTCTGCAGTGGCTGGCGGACGGAATAAAAATCATCTGCAAGGAAGACATCGTCCCCGACGAAGCCGACTCGCGCCTGTTCAAGATGGCGCCGTACCTGGTGATGCTGGCGTTCATCCTGCCGTGGGCGGTGATGCCGTTCTCGTCGTCGCTGATACTGGCCGACATGAACGTGGGCATCCTGTACATGACGGCGGTGACGGCGCTTACGGTGGTGGGCGTGCTGATGGCGGGATGGGCGTCGAACAATAAGTGGTCGCTGATCGGCGGAGTCCGCTCGGCGGCGCAAATAGTCAGTTACGAAATACCGGCGGGACTTTCGATCTTCCCGGTGGTGCTGATGACGGGCACGCTGTCGATGCAGGGAATCATCCGCGGGCAGGGCTGGGCGCCGCAGCATTGGTTCCTGTTCGCCAGTCCGTTCACGTTCGTGGCGGCCAACATCCTCTATATGTCGTCGCTGGCCGAGGCTAACCGGACGCCGTTCGATTTGCCCGAAGCCGAATCCGAACTGGTGGCAGGTTTTGCGACTGAGTATAGCGGCTGGCGCTACGCGTGTTTCTCGATGGCGGAATGGGGAAACCTGTTTATCGTCGGCGCGATAATCACGACGTTGTTCCTGGGCGGATGGCAATTCCCGCACGTGACGAACAATGTAGTTGCGATGAACGTGCTGCAAGTGATTACGTTCAACGTCAAAGTACTATTCCTGGTGTTCCTCTCGATGTGGATACGCGCGACGCTGCCGCGGGTCCGAATCGATCAGCTAATGACCGCATGCTGGAAGTACTTCGTGCCGATAGCATTTGTGAATATGATCGGCACCGCGGTGTGGGTAGCTATATGGCCCGACGGCAACGCGGCGATGGGCTATATCATGTTCGCCGGGGCGATCGTGATCGGGGCACTATTCATTCAGCGGGTTATCTACTATCTCAGGCGTTCACGGATGGAAGTATACTTCAATCCGACTATATAGAGGCTATTGATGATCGCGGTTTCGGAATACGTACATAATATAAAGGACACGGTCTCGACGATCTTCGAGGGCATGGCGGTAACGGCGTCGCATTTCATGCGCAAGCCGTACACGGTGCAATATCCGGATCGGATGCCGGTGCGCGTGCAGGACACGCTGCCGTTCCGTTATCGCGGGATCCTGGATGTCGATCTCGAAATCTGCACAGGCTGCCTGGCGTGCGAGCGCGCCTGTCCGATCGATTGCATAGTCATCGTGGCCGACAAGGATCAGCAAACGCGGCAGTTGCTGCTGTCGCAGTTCGATATAGACATCGCCAAGTGCATGTACTGCGGGCTGTGCAGCGAACCGTGTCCAACCGGAGCGATACATCATACGACGGAGTTCGAGGGCGCTGACTATTCGCTGGAGAGCCTGATTCGCCGCTTCGTCCAGAATCCGGTGATTGCGTACAAGGCCAAGAAAGGACCGGAGACGGATCCGAGAATCGCGCCAATCCTGAATCGCGGCATGGCCTACCTCGATCAATGGGCGCAACCTGGCGGCGAGAAGCCGGTGGGAGAAGAGCCGGCGTAGCGCGCGCGCGGGTCTGCAACGCGCGGAAGGGCGAATCGATGCTCGCACAGGCAATATTCTATGCGCTAGCCGCGTTGACGGTGGGCTCGGCCGCGCTGGTGGCGTTCTCGCGCAACATAGTTTATTCGACCTTTGCGCTGCTGGGCGCATTCATGGGCGTAGTGGGTATCTATATTCTGCTCGCGGCGGATTTTGTCGCGATGGTGCAGCTACTCGTTTACGTCGGCGGAATATTGGTACTGACTATCTTCGCGGTCATGCTGACGGCGGGAATCGGCGACGTGAAGGTATCGAATCGCGCGGTGGGAAGCGGACCCGCGATTGTAGTAGCAGGGGTCGCGGCGATTGTGATGCTGTATGCGGTGATGCGGACGCAGTGGCATCAGGCGGCCGCGTTCACGCCCGCGCCGACAACCTACGCGATCGGAAACGCGTTCCTGGGCGATTACGTGCTGCCGTTCGAGGTCGCGTCGCTGGTGCTGTTGGCGGCGCTAATCGGCGCGATTGTCATTTCGCGCCACGAAGTCAGGGAGTAGGGGAGCGGGAGAATCGGGATGGGCGGGGGAATAACGCTGACACACTTCCTGGTTCTGAGCCTGATAATATTTTCGCTCGGGCTATTCACGGTTCTGACGCGCCGAAACGCGATTGGAATCCTGATGGGCGTCGAGCTGATACTCAACTCCGCCAACATCAACTACCTTGCATTCGCATTTTACGGCGGGGGCACATACGACGGCCAGATTTTTGCGATTTTCGTAATCATGCTGGCGGCGGCAGAGGCGGTGATCGGACTGGCGGTGGTGCTGGCGATTTATCAGAACTTCAAGACGATCGACGTCGATGCGACCGAGACGCTGCGTGGATAGCTGAGCGATGGATCATCCGATTGCGGTTACCTTCATCCGATTGATCGTGGCGCTGCCACTGGCGGGCGCGGCGATCAATTTCATTGCGGGCGCGTGGCTGCAGAAAACCTTCGGCAAGCGCGCGATCAGTTTGATTGGATGCGGCGTCGTTATCGCGGCGTTCTTGCTTGCGGTGCGCGCGTTTTTCGCGATGATCGCGATCGCGCCGGAAAACCGCTTCATGCTCGACGACCTGTGGAGGTGGTTCGACGTCGGCGGACTGAACCTGGACATCGCCTTCTGGCTCGATCCGCTATCGATGGTGATGACGCTGATAGTCACCGGCGTGGGCGGCCTGATCCACATCTACTCGATCGGCTACATGCACGACGACGACGGCTACTGGCGTTTTTTCGGATGGCTCAACCTGTTCACGTTCGCGATGCTGGTGCTGGTGTTGGGCGACAACCTGTGGCTGATGTTCGTGGGCTGGGAGGGCGTGGGCCTGTGCTCGTTCGCGCTGATCGGGTTCTGGTACAAGGTGACGGCGAACACGACGGCGGGCAACAAGGCGTTCATCGTCAACCGGGTGGGAGACCTGGCGTTCGTGATCGCGCTGTACAGTTTGTTCGCGGGACTGCAGTCGATCGGGCACGCGACGCTGGTGACGCGCGAGATCGCGAGGTACGCGCCGAGGCTTGCGGGAATGCCGCTAAATTTCGCGGGCTATCAGTCGGCGTATCCGCTGGTCGGCTTCGTGACGCTGTTGATGTTCATCGGGGCGACGGGAAAGTCGGCGCAGATTCCACTGTACGTGTGGCTGCCGGACGCGATGGCGGGACCGACGCCGGTCAGCGCGCTGATCCATGCGGCGACGATGGTGACGGCGGGCGTGTACATGGTGGCGCGGCTGAACTTTTTGTTTTCGATGTCGCCGTTCACGATGGGCGTGATCGCGGTGGTGGGCGGGCTGACAGCGCTGTTCGCGGCGACGATTGGTGTGGCGCAAAACGACATCAAAAAAGTGCTCGCGTACTCGACGGTGAGCCAGCTCGGATACATGTTCGCGGCACTGGGCGTCGGCGCATACGCGGCGGGCGTGTTCCATCTAATGACGCATGCGTTCTTCAAGGCGTGCCTGTTCCTGGGATCGGGGTCGGTGATCCACGCGATGGGCGGAGAGCAGGACATGCGCAAGATGGGCGGGCTGCGGCACAAGATGCCGGTGACGTTCGTCACGTTCATGGCGGCGACGCTGGCTATTTCGGGCGTGCCGCCGTTTGCGGGATTCATGTCGAAGGACGAGATCATCTGGCAGGCAATCTCGCACGGGCACCCGGTGGTGTGGTCGATGCTGCTGATTGGCGCGGGAATCACGGTGTTCTACATGTTTCGCCAGGTGTACATGACGTTCTTCGGCGAATTTCGCGGCACGCACGAGCAGGAGCATCATGTGCACGAATCGCCACCGTCGATGGCGTACGTGCTGATCGCGCTGGGCACGCTGTCGGTAGTGGGCGGACTCGTGAAGATTCCGGAATTCATCGCGACATTCAAACCGTTCGAGGACTTTCTCGATCCCGTATTCAGCTCCGAGGTGACGCGCCGGATAACCGAAGCGGGAATACATAGTCATGCGACGGAAGGTGCGTTCGCAGTTATCACATTCACGGTGGTGGTGATCGGATGGCTAATTGCGGATCTGATGTATCGGCAGCGGAAGCTGGATCCCGCACGCTTTAGTCAGATGTTTGGCGGAGCGCCATACGAATGGGTATACAACAAATACTACGTCGATGAATTCTACAATCGAGTGATTATACAGCCATATATGTTCGCGACGCGGGCGCTGGCATGGTTCGATACCAACATCGTCGACGGAGTAGTGAACCTGGCGGCACGGATCATAGTATTTCTGTCGTGGCTGTCGGGACTATTCGACCACTACGTAGTCGATGGGCTGGTGGATTTTTCCGCGAACCTGACGCTCGACGTGGGCGGCAGGCTGCGACGGCTGCAGACCGGCTCGATCAATGGATACTTATACGGAATTCTGGCCGCAGTGATGCTGATATTGCTGGTGCGCGCGGTGGTAAGGGCATGAAAAATTCGGCGGCGGCACCGATTTCAAGTCAAATGGGAAGAGCGAAACTGAAATGAGTCACGCGCTTACGCTGATAACCTTTGTTCCGATCGCCGGGATGGTGCTGATTCTCGCGCTGCCCGACTCGATGAAGAACGCAAGCAAATGGATCGCGGTCGCGGCGACGATACCGCAACTCCTGATGGCGATTTACCTGTACCAGCACTTCGACACGACAACCAGCGCGGTTCAGTTCGCCGAGAAGGCGTCGTGGATGCCCTCGTACCACATTAGCTACTTCGTGGGCGTGGACGGGATCAGCATCTCGATGATTCTGCTGACGGCGCTCATCATGTTCATCTCGACGTTCGCGAGCTTCGGAATAAATCGCGCGGAGAAAGGCTACTACGCGATGCTGCTGATGCTCGACACGGGAATGATGGGCGTGTTCGTGTCGCTCGATTTCTTCCTGTTTTATATTTTTTGGGAAGTGATGCTGCTGCCGATGTATTTTCTTATCGGCATCTGGGGCGGTCCGCGACGCGAGTACGCGGCGATCAAATTCTTTCTCTACACTCTACTGGGTTCGG
>Ga0074046_10001941_pt1 | contig 18230 bp, 16 predicted proteins | sample BogForMeECP23OM3_FD_94441 | JGI IMG/M metagenome (GOLD analysis project Ga0074046, IMG submission 94441) | Bog forest soil microbial communities from Calvert Island, British Columbia, Canada - Bog Forest MetaG ECP23OM3 | ecosystem: Environmental > Terrestrial > Soil > Wetlands ... | reverse complement strand
GAAACAGACCGGGCTGAGCGCCTGGAACAGATTTCAGACTTGAGCCGGAGCCTGCGTGAGATCGAGGCTGACCGCAACGCACGTCAGGACCAGATACTGCAACTCACGGAGCTTCTGAAAGAATCGGAAACTGACAGGGCAGCGCGCCAGGACCAGATCCAGAAACTCGATAAACGTTTGCGTGAATCAGATAATGACCGCAGGGCCCGTCAGGACCAGATACGGCAACTCACGAAGCTTCTTGATGAGTCCGAAACAGACCGGGCTGCGCGCCTGGAACAGATTTCAGACTTGAGCCGGAGCCTGCGTGAGGTCGAGGCCGACCGCAACGCACCTCTCGACCAGATACAGGAACTCACAGAACTTCTCCGCGAATCTGAGAAAGACCGTGAGGTTCGATTCGAGCAGACCCAACAGCTCACGAAGCTTTTTCATGAATCGGAATCAGAGAGGGCGGCGCGCCAGGAACAGATCCGGAAACTCAGTAAACGTCTGGATGAATCGGATAATGACCGTAGGGCACGTCAGGACCAGATACAGAAGCTTACGAAACTTCTTAGCGAATCGGAAGCGGACCGCGCGGCCCGGCTGGGCCAGATCGAGGAATTGAGCAAGCGTCTGCGCCAATCCGATAAGGACCGCGCGGCCCGTCAGGACCAGATACAGGAACTCACAGAACTTCTCCGCGAATCCAATAAAGACCGGGAGGCTCGGTTCGAGCAGATTCAGCAGCTCTCAAGACTTCTTGAAGAATCGGAATCAGACCGCGCTGCCCGGCTCGAAACAATGCGCAAATTGGAAAAAAGGCTAAACCAATCCGAAGCCGATCATGCCGCCAGAGCGGAATACATAGATCGACTCGGTGGTGAATTGGCTAGTGTCAAAGGGTTGGCCGAAGAGCGGCAAAAACAGTGGGAATCGCTCAGCTCTAAATTTGCCGTGCTCCAATCCTCTTTGGAAAAAATGCAGGCGACGCGTACGTACAGGCTACTGAGCAAAGTGGGATACTGGGATGCTCAAAAAGAAAAAACAGAAACGAACCCCGGAGAATAGTGCGTGTGCGCGATTAGCTTGAACGACCCGGCGTGTATTGGTGTAGACCTTGTTCCTCTCCTGCCCGGCGGCGACAACGGAGGGGCCAAGTTATTGTCATTGGAATTGGTGAGGAACCTGAGCCGGATTGCTTCGAACTGGCAGTTTGTCCTCCTCACTTCTGAGAGAAGCCACGATGAACTTGCTGTCATGGAATCCCAAAATGTACGTCGCCTTTGCGTCTCGCAAAACGGTACATCCAATTCTTCACCACCCTGGATTACCCGCATGAGAGGCTGGGTGTACGGCACACTGAGGACGATCCTGCCTCGTACAGTGAGGACGAAATTGGATGATGCGCTTACGAGAGCTGCCCGCCATGTGCACCGGGGGACCGTTCTCAGGGAAATAGACGCCGACCTGTTATTTTGTCCTTTTACAGTACCGTTTTGCTACGATCCATCAGTCCCCGTGGTGTCAATTATCTACGACCTGCAATATCACTACTATCCTCAGTTTTTTTGCGAAGAAGATCGATGCTGCCGGGAGAAGAATTTCAGAGAAACCAGCCGCCTCGCAAACAAATTGATCTGTATTTCGGAATACGTGCGGAAGACCGTGCTCCAGAACTCGAACCTCGAGCCGGACAGGGCAATAAGTATCCTCATTCAGTTGCCTCACCGCCTGGAAAAGAAACCGGTCCAGGATGTCGATTCCATCCTGAAGCGCCTTGGCCTAAGGGAAAACGAGTTTCTCCTGTATCCCGCCAATTTCTGGCCCCATAAGAATCACAGAATGCTGCTTACCGCATTTGCGATATACCGGGCGCGCCATCCTGAGTCCAACCTGCGCCTGGTGTGCACCGGGGCGCTTGAGAATGAAAAGAAGCTCTTGCACGAAGCCGTATACCGCATGGGGCAGAAAGACTGGATTATTCTGCCGGGATTTCTTACCGAAGAAGAGTTTGCCTCAATTTTTGCCTCATGCTTCGCTCTCGTTTTCCCCTCCCTGTACGAGGGCTTCGGAATGCCGGTTCTGGAAGCTATGGCATTGGAAAAACCCGTTATTTGCAGCAATGTGACCAGCCTCCCTGAGGTTGCCGGAGATGCCGCTTTTTACGTCGACCCAAGAAAACCTTGGGAGATCGTCAACGCAATCGAGCGCATAGCGACAGATAAGGACCTGAGGAAAAGGCTTATCGATCAGGGCCGCCACCGACTGGCCGAGTCAGGTGGTCCGGAAAAAATGGCGCGCGAGTATCTGGACGTTTTTTTGGCTGTGATGCGAAAACCGGGTCCAACCACTCACATATTGCACGGGGTCTATCCGGACGGCTGGGCCGGCGAGAGCATTACCCTTTCTTACGGAAAATCATCCGGGGCGAGATGTCTGGAGGTTGTTTTTCATTACCCCCAGTGGGCGCCTCATGGGGACTCATCCATAGTGATTTCGGATCAAAGAGGCCGCTCAGAGACTCATGTGATCAAAAAAGGCGAGACAGCGACTATTAGTTTTGATCTTTTGAGTTGCGGATCAATTTTGCAATTACAGATCGCGCCCGTGTTTCAGCCTAAAGCACTCGGGATGAATGATGACGAGCGCATACTGAGTTGTATTTGCCGGGAGTGCTGGATCACTTCTGCAAAAGGGCGGGATAGCCTGCTTTGAACAAATTGGACTAAGCACATGGGAAAAAGTTGGAGAGGCACGCATCACCGGAGCTTCATGACGGAATTGTGTCTGTCATTTCAAAATTTTTGAAAGGTAAATTTCATGAGTTGCGAATCTCAAAAAACCGCCCTGTTGACGGGAATTACCGGTCAGGATGGTTCATATCTGGCGGAGTTTCTCCTCAATAAAGGCTATATCGTTCATGGCATCAAGAGGCGGGGTTCACTTTTTAACACTCAGCGAGTTGATCACCTCTATGAAGATCCGCACCAGGCAAGCCGGCGGTTTATCCTGCACTATGGCGATCTGACAGATTCGACCAGTCTCATCCGCATCGTCCAGGAAGTTCGGCCCGATGAGATTTACAATCTGGCTGCACAGAGCCACGTAGGTGTATCGTTTCAAGCACCGGAATACACAGCCGAAGTAAATGCAGTTGGCGCCCTGCGCGTGCTGGAGGCTATCCGCATACTCGGTTTGAAAGAGAAAACCCGTTTCTACCAGGCTTCCACTTCGGAACTCTATGGTGAGGTGCAGGAAATCCCCCAAACGGAACGCACCCCGTTTTATCCGCGGTCGCCTTACGCCTGTGCCAAACTCTACGCATACTGGATAGCAGTCAATTATCGGGAGTCCTATGGAATTTTCGCCTGCAACGGCATTCTGTTCAATCACGAGTCGTCCATACGCGGCGAGACGTTCGTGACCAGAAAGATCACACGGGCTGCTGCACGAATTGCTCTCGGGATACAGGATTCCCTCTATCTTGGCAATTTGAGTTCACTTCGCGACTGGGGCCACGCGAAGGACTATGTAAGAGCACAGTGGCTCATTCTCCAGCAGGATATCCCGGATGATTACGTAATTGCCACCGGCGAGCAGCATTCGGTAAGGGAGTTCTGTCAGCGGACTTTCGCGGAATTGGGAATCGAACTGGAATGGAAAGGCAAAGGCCTGTCCGAGCAGGGAATTATTGCTGCACTGAATCCCTCTGCTCTCTTGTCCCAATACTCCAGGCACGGCAGCCTCCACTCAATCAAAACAGGCAAGCCCGTTATTTTTGTGGATCCGCGTTATTTTCGGCCGGCGGAAGTCGATAGGTTATTGGGTGACCCAGCCAAAGCACAAGCAAAACTGGGCTGGAGAGCTGAAATCTCTTTTGATGGGCTCGTAAAGGAAATGATAGCTTTTGACCTGCAGGAGGCTGTCCGCGAAAATGTGTGCAGGTGCAATGGTTTCGAGGTTCTATCCAGTTGTGAAGCTCACATGTAACGTCTGAAGTGAACTGGCGGACTCCATCTGCTTCTTTGAATTGAGAAAATAACAGATTCGTAGAGGGCAATTAGTGAAAAAGGCACTCATCATAGGAGTCTCAGGGCAGGATGGCGCCTATCTTGCCCAGTTTCTGCTGAAGAAGGGTTATCGGGTCTATGGAACTTCCAGGGATGCTCAGATGACCTCTTTCGGAAAGCTCAAGACTTTGGGAATTCACAAGGAAATGGAGGTTGGGTCCGTTGCCCTCAACGATTTTCGCAGTGTGTTGCAGGTGCTCAATAAAGTACGGCCTGATGAAGTATACAGTCTGGCAGGGCAGAGCTCTGTAGGCCTTTCTTTTGAACAGCCCGTGGAGACTTTTGAAAGTATTAGCCTTGGGACCTTGAATCTGCTTGAGGCCATACGCTTCATCGGCGAACCGATGAAACTCTATAATGCAAGTTCGAGTGAGTGTTTTGGCAATACGGAAGGATTGCCGGCAAATGAGAAAACTCCGTTCAGCCCCAGGAGCCCTTACGCCGTGGCCAAGGCAGCAGCTTTCTGGCAAGTAGCCAACTATCGTGAAGCTTACGGAATCTTTGCCTGTTCCGGACTTCTCTTCAATCATGAATCCCCGCTGAGACCTGAAAGGTTCGTCACCAGGAAAATAATATCCACTGCCTGCAGCATAGCGAAAGGCGCGGCAGAGAAACTCGAACTGGGCAATATTTCCATCCGGAGGGATTGGGGATGGGCACCGGAATACGTGGAAGCAATGTGGTTGATGATGCAGCAGAGAGAACCCGAAGATTTTGTAATCGCCACCGGTAAGACACACAAATTGGAAGAGTTCCTGGAATTGGCGTTTTCCGCCGTTCGATTGGACTGGCGGGAGCATGTCGAGCTCCACCAACATTTATTTCGTCCTACGGATATTCTGATCAGCAGGGCAAATCCGGCCAGGGCCGGGAGGGTGTTGAACTGGGAGGCAAGATATGGCTTGGCCGATATTGTTGCAATGATGGTAGAGGCTGAAATGGATCAGGGTGACAGGAGCGGCGGGGCGCTTTCGTATTCCAGGATTGCTGCACGATGAATAGTTCTGAATTGGTGAGACTTATGCGGAATTCTACCCGGATCAGCATAATCACTCCGTCATACAACCAGGGCAAATACATCGAGAGGACCATCCAAAGTGTTCTATCCCAGGAAGTCCAGGGACTGGAGTATGCGGTCATCGATGGCGGAAGTGAGGATGAAACCATATCGATTCTAAAACGATACGAGGATTGGCTCTTCTGGATTTCGGAACGGGACAGAGGCCCTTCCGATGCGATCAATAAGGGCTTTCTTCGATCCAGCGGGCCTGTGCTCGGCTGGCTGAACTCCGATGACATTTATTACCCTGGCGCCTTGAAGGCCGTTTTGGAGTTCTTCGAGGAGAAGCCGGATGTAGATGTACTGTACGGCGACACGTATCATATCGATGAGAACGACGAGGTAATTGAAAAATACCCGACCGAGGATTGGAACTGGACTCGTCTTCACGAGACATGTTTCATCAGCCAGCCGGCTGCTTTTTTTCGCAGGAGGGTCTTTGACGAATACGGGCCTCTGGAGACCGGCGTTCGCTGCATGGATTATGAATACTGGCTGAGATTGGGAAAGAATAGTGTCCGTTTCGCACACCTTCCCAAAATATTGGCTGCAACCCGTTTGCACAAGGAAGCCTTTACAGTTGCAGGACGGGTGGCCGGACATAAAGAAATCAATGGTTTCACGCGGAAACACCTCTCGAGGACACCCGATAAATGGCTATTTAATTACGCTCATGCGATTGCCGAGGCGAAGGGGTACGATCGGAGCCGGCCGTTCAGTTTTATATCCACACTGGTAGTGTATTCACTCTATGCCGCTTTTCGCTGGAACAAAAGTGTGACCCCAAACATGGCCAGAATTCTCTCGGCATGGATTAGAGAGCATCTGAGGCAAGAAATCTTATGAGAATTGGTTTTGATATCAGTCAAACGGGCAGAGGCAAGGCTGGATGTGGATACTTTGCGGACAGCATAATCCAACAGCTTGCCCGGATTGATTCGGAAAATGAATATATTCTTTATCCTACATTCGGGAATGTTTTCTGGGACCCTGAATGGAAATCCTCCACCCGCCGGGTCGATCACCCGAAGTTTCGCCGTGGCGAAGGACATGCCACCCTCGACAAGGCTCAAGCTTTCTGGTCCAACAATCCTGAGGATTTGGAAACCAGCCTGGGCAAGCCGGATATCATTCATTCAAATAATTTCTTTTGTCCGCATGGGCTGAAGAGCGCCCGACTGGTTTATACGCTATATGATCTTTCGTTTTTGGATCATCCGGAGTGGCACACCGAGGAAAACCGGCTGGGATGTTTCGAAGGCGTCTTTAACGCCTGTTTGTATGCCGACATGATAGTCTCCATTTCGGAGCACAGCCGCAGACATTTTCTGGAAATATTCCCGCATTTTCCTCCGCAGAGAATAGCCGTTGTCCATTTGGCCAGCCGTTTTTCCCGAAAACCGGACCTTGCCCGCCCTGCCTCACTCTCGTGTCTTAAGCCGGGAGAGTTTTGGCTGACGGTTGGCACACTGGAGCCGAGGAAAAACCAGCTTGGGCTGCTGCGGGCTTACGCTCGGCTCAAATCAAGTCTTCCGAAGACTTTTCCTCTGGTGATGGCCGGAGGCCGGGGCTGGTTGATGGAGGACCTCCACAGAACAGTGGCGGACCTTGGGCTGGCGGAAGATATCATTATGCCGGGGTACCTCGATGACCCGGCCTTGCAGTGGCTTTATCAAAACTGTTACGCAATGGTCTACCCATCATTGTTCGAGGGGTTTGGGCTGCCTGTCCTGGAGGCGATGAGCCTCGGCGCGCCGGTCATCAGTTCGGATGTCACCTCCATTCCTGAGATTGTGGGTGCGGTTGGCATGCTTGTAAATCCTTTGGCTGAGGAGGATATCTTCAGCGCAATGCTGATGTTGTCGGAGAGTAACGGCCTGCGGCTATCCCTGGTTGAACGGGGGAGGGAACAGGCAAAGAAATTCAGTTGGGAGGCTGCCACACGGGGCATTCTTGAGTGCTATCGGACTTGCACTCGGCGATTCCTCTAAAACAGGATTTTACCGCGGAGGCACAGAGGACACAGAGAAAAGCTTTGTATGATAGGATTTACAGGATTAACAAAAATGGATATGGATTTGGGAATTTAGGAATTAATCCCTGAATCCCTCAATTCGCAATCCTTTAATTTTTGGCTATTGCCAGATCCTGAGACCCCTGTTAGTCCTCTCGAATTTTGATTTTCTCCGCGTCCTCTGCGCCTCTGCGGTGAACGGGTATTGTAGAAGTTGCGTCCTGGCCAGTCAGATTATTTTGTGCAAGGTGACAGCAGGTGTTGGCGAAACAATAATCCGAAGGGATATCAATGAACCCGTCCATAGAAACCGAAGCTGTTAAAACGCCGTTATTGTCCGTCGTCATTCCCTGCTACAACGAGGAAGAGGTTATAGGCGAGACAATGAAACGGCTCAAAGCTTTCTGTTCTGAACTCGTCGGCCTCGATGTTGAACTCATTTTTGTCGATGACGGAAGCCGAGACCGCACCCGCGAGCTTCTTAAAAACTATGCCGCAGAGGACTCACGAATTCGGCTGATCGGCTTTGCGCGCAATTTTGGCCACCAAATTGCTGTTACTGCCGGCATTGATGCAGCATGTGGCGACGCGGTTGTGCTAATCGATGCCGACCTTCAAGACCCTCCCGAGGTTGTTCATGAAATGATTGCCAAGTGGCGTAAGGGTTATGACGTGGTCTATGGAACACGTATCGAGCGCCCCGGGGAATCAGCATTTAAGCTCGCTACTGCCCGTGGTTTTTATCGACTATTAAATCGCCTTTCCGACGTACCGATCCCTCTTGATACCGGCGATTTCAGATTGATGAGCCAGCATGTCGTCCACACGCTCAGAGCCATGCCGGAACGGGATCGGTTCGTGCGCGGCATGGTGAGTTGGGTCGGTTTCAAACAGACCGCGCTTCCTTACAAGCGCGCCGAGCGATTTGCTGGAAAGAGCAAGTATTCGCTAAGGAAAATGCTTCGTTTTGCCACCGACGGGATTCTGTCGTTCTCCACCAAGCCATTACAAATGTCTGTTGACCTAGGAATGTTGTGTGCATGTGTAGCGCTGGTGGGCATTTTCTATGCCTTGGGTTTGCGTTTATTCACCAATATCTGGGTTGAAGGTTGGACTGCATTGATGATCGCTGTTCTCTTCCTCGGCGGAGTGCAGCTCATTTGCGTTGGTATTCTTGGTGAATATATTGGTCGAATATATAGCGAAGTCAAAAATCGACCGCTTTACATTGTTCAAGAGTACTTAGGCTTTAATCAAGCGGGTCCGGCAATGTCCCGAAGTCCGGTAGTCGTAAAAAAATGATTATAAAAAAAATACTCCGTCTCGCCTTAGGCATACTCGTGGCCGTATTTTTTATCTGGATTGTTGCGCGCCACATCAATTTTGATGAGCTCAAGATAGCATTTGCTGATACCAAGACATCATGGATTATCGCGGGGCTGGTGGCTTTCTCTGTCGGCTATGCCTGCAGGATCGAACGCTGGCGCTTGATGTTAAACAGGGATAACTCCAGCCTGAAATGGAACCACTGTGCCGGGCCGTTACTCGGCAGTTTTGCAGCAAACAATGTGCTTCCTTTTAGAGCGGGAGATGTGTTGCGTACATTCGCATTTAATGGCCGACTTGGAGTCAGTTCCGGCGTCGTGTTGGCGACCTTATTCGTTGAGCGGCTGCTTGATCTGCAGAAGATGCTGGTGCCTTATCAACATCCCAGCTAGTGGCAGCCCTGCGACACGCTCCGTGACAAACGCACTCTTGAGAAACTCTGGAACAACGCCAAGGGGCCATGGTGCGTATGGAACAGGTGACAACTCCAGAGGATGGCATTTGCACAGAAGATGGGAGCCATGCGGGATTACCATTTATTGCGGTTTTCAATTCTAAATCCGGCGAGGCTTGCAGACATTGGAATGGGACCGGGCTCCCGGAATTTAGGCATAGCGCTGAAGGCACTGATACTGCTTTGAATATTCAAACGGTTAAGGCTATGCTGCGATAAGTTTCGGCGGGCAGCCTTGCGCGGCGCATGGCCTCCCGGCCTTTGATGGTTTCGGGTCTCTTCATGGGACATGAAAGGCTGCATGCCTCAGGGCGAACGGTTTCATGACAACGCGAACTTATGGACACTGCACTGGGTTTTGATCAAAGCGTAGGGATTGTTAGATGATTAGCAAACGGTTTATACGTTTCATTCTCGTTGGAATTTTAAATACGGGATTTTGTTACTCCCTTTATGCGTTACTGATTTTTCTAGGGTTGCGCTTCGATTTGGCTATTTTGATTGCAACCATTTTAGGAGTATTATTTAACTTCAAAACGACTGGCACCCTTGTTTTCAATAATAGGCAGAAGAATTTGATCCTCAGGTATTTTGGAGCTTACTCGATTATTTATTTACTCAATGTCTTACTTGTATGGTTAATGTTGAAATCAGATATTAGCTCCTATCTTGCACAAGCATTTGCCATGCCTGTCCTTGCGGTGTTGTCATATGTGCTGCAGAGGGATTTCGTTTTTAAAATGAGTTCATTACAATGAGTCGCAAGCGAATAACTATCATCACTCACACTTTCAAGGAGGAACTAAATGTCCAGGATTACTCACTATGAGTGAGTTTGACCAACATGCCTCAAATTATTCAAGACTGGTGCAGGATTCGCTTGGCATAGCTGGACAATCCCACGACTTCCTCTTGCAAGTCAAAGCGGAACTTCTTTGGCGCCTTTTGGCAAGCCAAGGTAATCCATCGGCCGCGCGAATGCTTGACGTAGGTTGCGGCGTCGGTCTTATGCACAAGTGGTTTGACGGCCACGTCGCTGAAGTTCATGGCGTCGATATGTCGGAAAAATCCCTTACCGAAGCCCAAAAAAACAACCCGGCTTCACTCTTTGCTCTTACGGACGGTAAAACGTTACCTTATGAAGATGCGCGTTTTGATCTCGCCTTTGCAGTTTGTGTTTTGCACCATCTGCCGCCCTGCCAATGGTCCCCCTTTATCGCGGAAATCAAGCGCGTTGTTCGGCCAAAAGGCATCGTTGCCATCCTTGAACACAACCCTTGGAATCCATTGACGCAGTTTATTGTCCGGGGCAGTGCTTTGGACGTTAACGCCACTTTGCTAACGCCATGGATGACCGACGGCCTCCTTGGCCTAAACGGCCTCCACGAAGTTCGAACGGAATACTTCCTTTTTACGCCTTTCCGTCACAAGGTCGCTCGGACGATTGATAGATGTTTGGCGAAGGTGCCCCTTGGGGCTCAGTACATTTCGTATGGCAAACGCCGATAAGGTCGTAAGCGTTCACCACAGCATATCATGTCCCATTGGGACACCCGGAGACACAGGAAAAGGAGCTTTTCGAATCAGAGACACAGAGGACGCGGAGAAAACCAAAATTAAACAAGATCAGCGGGGGGCAGGACCTGGAAATAGCCAGGAATTAAGGGATTGTGAATTGAAGGATTCTGGGATTAAAAACGAATTGAAGAATTCCGAGTCAAGATAAACCTCAAGACGGATGAGCTCAAACTTGCATAACGAAAGAGAAATCATGATGGACCAACACGATGTCATAATTGCCGGCGCAGGCTTTACAGGTCTTACTGCCGGTCTGGCCCTCGCCCGCGCCGGGTGCAGAGTGATGATTCTGGAAAAGGATTCAACCCCGGGAGGCCTCGCGGGCTCTTTCGAATTTCGCAACGGGGTCAGGGCCGAAAAATTCTATCACTACTGGTACAACAACGACGCCTATGTGCACGCCCTCGTGAAAGAAGTGGGAATGGAAGAGCATCTCGTCACTATGCCGTCACGGACTGGAATGTTTTATGGAGGGCAGTTCTGGCAGCTAACGACGCCCTTAGATCTGCTCCGGTTCTCGCCATTGTCTTTCGTCGACAGACTCCGCCTTGGTCTCCTGGTCTTCAAGGCGCGGCGCGTCAAGGAGTGGAAGTCGATAGAGCATCTCTCGATCCGTGAATGGCTCAAGCCGCTTTGCGGTCCTGAAGTGTACAAAGTAGTCTGGGAACCGTTGATCCGGTCGAAATTTTCCATTTACGCCGACGAAATCGGCGCGGCATGGTTCTGGAAGAAATTGGTTCTGCGCGGGGGCACGCGGGACAAAAAGGGGGGCGAACAGCTCGCTTACTTTAAAGGAGGTTTCGGCCGACTTGCAGATGCTTTGGCCGATGAGATCCAAAAAGCTGGCGGCGCAATACATTACGATTGCCCCATTACCGGTGTTCGAGTAGACAATGAACAGGTAAAAGTGGTCACAACACCTTATGGAGCAGTCATGGGGCGGCAGTTTTTGTTCACAACATCGTTCCCGGTAATTGCTGGCATTTTTGACGGCAAAGCCGACGAGAAATGGCTTCGCCAATTGCGGCGGGTGCGTTACCTCGGCAATATTTGTCTGGTGCTTCAGCTAGATCGGAAGCTCTCTAACATTTTCTGGCTCAATGTGAACGATCCTGATTTTCCGTTCGTCGGCGTGATCGAACACACCAACTTCGATGGTCCGGAAAACTATGCAGGCAGCCATATTGTCTACCTTTCGCGGTATCTCTCCACTCAAGACCCCATCTGGACCTGCAGTGACGACGCTTATCTTGATCTGGCCTTCAAGCATCTCGAGCGTATGTATCCAGGGATAGATCGCTCATGGATACGTGACTACAAGGTCTGGAGGGCGGATTATGCCCAGCCTGTGACCGAGAGGAATTATTCCGGTTATGTTCCTGGCAGGCGGACCCCGTATGACAACGCATGGATCTCTACAATGGCTCATGTCTACCCCGAGGACCGCGGGACCAACTATTCCATACGGGAAGGTTATGCCGTTGCGGATATAATTGCAAAAGACTTAAATCGGCAGGAGTTATAAATGTGGTATTTCGGCAGTATTTTTATCCTGATAATACTACTGTCCATCATAACAATTCCTGGCAGGCCGTTTGCGAACTGCTCCCCTTTAGAGTCCGGCCATCTGCAAAGTTGTTGCTGAGCCCCGTAATCGGCCTGTCAATTCTCACGATGGCCGCCACATTCAATGTTGGGGGTGAGAAGCTCGATCGGTTCTACCATCATTGTTTCACCAATGATATGGAAGTGATGAAATTGATTGATGAACTCGGTTTGAACGACCGGGTCGAAGCACGGGGAATCGCATAGCTGGATTGATTCGAGCAGGTATTCGGGGGGGAAGGGATTCGCCATGAAACCACGCTCCGGATATGAAGCCAAGAATTCTCTTTGTGGGTGGTAGATGCGGTTTGGGTGCATAGCGCACAACTTGATACATTATTCTGGTTCTTATCACCCTATCACTTCACTATCACTTCATACGGCTGGATTAAAATGATTACTACGCTGGAAATGGCTGAGAAAATCGATCATCAGGTACTGCGGAAGGCAGTCTGCCCCATTTGCCTGTCCTCGTTACGATATGTTCCCGTCAATGAAAGGAGCGACCTGGTGTGCGATTTGTGCCTCAGCACTTTCTATGTGATCGATGGACTCCCCGTTTTTCTGCTTTGCGATGAGAACTGGCAGAAGAAGTCGGACGAGATAGACGGTGAGGTTGAATACAACGTTAAGAAAATTCCTCTGGAGGTGCATGTTGAACGGAATTCCTTTGTTGACAGGAACACAGAACTGTTTCTGGGTGAAGCCGGAGTGGATCTCACCGGGCGTGAGATCCTGGCTGTAGGCTGCTCCATGGCGGAGCTGAATTTCTATTCCGCCAGAAGTGACCACGTCGTATGCCTGGACATTGTACCGCAACTGACCAAAGCTTGTCGTCAGACGACCCTCAACAGAAAGATCAAAGCCTCATGGATTTGCGGCGATGGTGAGTGTCTACCACTAGAAACCGACAGCTTCGACATTGTGATCGTTCGACAAACCCTCCACCACATGCTCAAGTACTATTCGGCCATCAGCGAGTTTTTTAGAACCTGTAGAATCGGAGGTACTGTTGCCATTGTGGATGAACCGTTTACCGGCTTCGATCCTAAGGACATGATCCCAAATTATCAAGATGTATTTCGGGTATACAAAGATGTTTCGCTCGGACATATAAAAGATGGTCTCGGAATGGCCTCACAAACGCTTAAAGGTGATGGTGCCGTAATGGACAAGTCCTTAGGACAAAGGGACCTGGACACGGACATCGACATCAGTACATTGGAAAAAGAGCGACAGTATATCCACGCTGATTCTTCCGACCCAGAGACCCTGCTGGCTGACAAATACCATGCCTTTTCGCTGCTGAACTGCATCCATGCAATCAAAATGCATACAGACGACCTAACCCTAACTTGGCCCATGGAAGTCGCTTGGACGGACAGCAGTGGCGATACGGTCAAGTTTTGCCGCGGCCCAAACCCTCATTATGGCAAATCGTTGCTTGAAAAGCTGGTCGCACCGGGCAATGTGTCCGTTGCCGCCAAGAAGTTGGGTCCCACAAAGCGCCTCCGTAAAATAGAAGGGCTGCGGGCGATTTCTTTAGAGGCACTGAGTGCACTCTTGTGAGACGGGATCTTGCCGTCGCGGATTATAGAGGCCGGAGATTGACCTCGTTTGTCACTTCAGAAGCAGAAAACTGCTGATTGGACGTGACTACCTTCCGCTTTTCACGCAATGGGGAGGTCTTCTCAGGCTTATTTCATCTTCCGGCATAAAGTTGAAGAAACTGGAACTGGCTACCAAACATTAGACTTAAATCAGCAGGAGCCATAAATGTGGTATTTCGGCAGTATTTTTATCCTGATAATAGTACTGTCCATCATAACAATTCTTGGCAGGCCGGTTTGCGAACTGTTCCCCTTTAGAGTCCGGCCATCTGCAAAGTTGCTGCTGAGCCCCGTAATCGGCCTGTCAATTCTCGCGCTGGCCGCCACATTTTTTGGCTGGATTTTCAGGGCCACTCCGTACCTGTGTATTCCGATAACCCTTTTGCTGACTGGGGTTGCGTTCTATTTTGACCGAAACAAGGGTATTTTGCTGAAACACCTCTCCGTGTTATGGGGATATGCAGCGGCTTCATCCGGCGCCGTATTCTTCGGTCTATTGCGGTACGACTGCTTCAATCCTTTCAATGATGCATTTACATACCTCGTTCATAGCCAATGGCTTCAACAGCATGCGTTTCACGACCCTGCCCTGGTGTCCGGATTCTTCCCCTCGCTGTCCCAAGTCGCCCTCTATCAGCAATTAGGGCTGCGAATGGGCGCCTCTTTTTTCATGGCCTGGATACAAGCAATGTTTGGAGCACCCTGGTCGTATCTGGTTTACCCTGTGGCAGCAACACTGCCTCTGATTGCAGGATGTTTGGTTATCGGATATTGCGCGAGCATCAATAGCTTTGGAAGATATAAACCCTTCCTCATTGCTTTTTTCGCAGCAGTCAGCCTTAATGGATTCGCGTACGGAATCTCATATGGATTCTTGCCGCAGACTTATGGGATTGCATTTGCCATAGGCTCTCTTCTCGTGCTGGGAATTGCAGATTCCCGTTTGAGTAAAGTTAGAGCATGGAAAGAGGCTTTTCTCCTGGCCATTCCATGCGCTCTTTTATTCTCGAGCATGGTGTACAGCTATTCTGAGATAGTCCCGTTTACAACATTTGCGATTCTGTTGGCCTCAGTGTATTTCCTTCTCAAGCGGGATTGCTTTCACGGGCTGGTAAAGTTTTATTCGGCCTTTTTCGTTGAGGTCGCTGTTCTTGTAAATCTGGAGATGCCTAGAGCTTTTTTTGCCATTTTGGGGCAGTCGAAAGCCCTTGCCGGATGGCCGGTTGATTGGCGCATAATCGATTTTGCCGCCCATTCTTTCGGATTCAGAGGCGGGAGTGGTGACGAGGTGTGGCTGCTGGGCTCGCCGGTAATCAGCGTGCTGTTACTGGCTGCGTTGTTGGTTCCATTGTACCTTAACAGGAAAGCACTGATTTCCAACCGATTTTCTGGACTCCTTCCGTGCATCGCTTTCATTTTGATATCCGGCGTCTTTTTCCTCTACTATCGGTACGGGTTCCCGTCACCTTGGCCAAACGGAACCGGCCAATCGTGGAGCCAATTCAAAATAGCGAACTGGGTCAGCGCCTTTTGTATGGTTCTGGTTGGGCTGTCAGTACTGCAGGCAACAAAGAGACCCAATCTTTACAGGATATTGCTGTTTATTCTGATATCCTGTTCTCTTGCCGGTGTATCTTGGAATTATTTCCTTGCTGATCCGCGCACAAAGAATTTCCGCAATGAAGTCGGCTCTGAGTCGCCTTTCTCTGAGTTCACAACTTTGAGAAATTATACGAAAAGTATTGTCAAGCCAGACCAGAAGATCTATTTGGAATTACCAAATATTCATCATAAACTGCGCGAGACTGTCTCATACTTCCTGTACGACTCGGAACTTGCCGGTGACTGGAATGATGACGGATATTTCTGCTGGATTCCCAAGGACCAGCAATCTATTCCATTATCGTCTTCGACCTACATGGTAAAGTTCCTGGATCAGGATCAATTGAGAGATCTACTCCCCAGATTCGGTAACCTGGTATTTGTAAAAACTCCTGACTATATTGTGAGACTTAAATCGGTTGAAGGCGGTTATAACAGAGAGACGGATGATAAGGGCTGGTGGTACTGGACCTCGAACGTGCTAAAGTTTCACTACGAAATTGAAGGTGAAAGGCCCAAATCCATGTCTATCAGGTTTCAGTATTTGTGCGCATCCGGTCGATCTATCAACGTCACGGCTCAGGGCTCGGACTCGTCAAAGGAAATGGTGATCCACTCTCAGGAGGGCTGGGATACCTGCGTTGTTCAGGTCCCATCTTCAAAGGATCATTTGGATATCACCTTTTCATCACCTGAGCCGGCTGTATTGATGTCAGATTCGCGAATGACGAAATTCCTGATCAAGAATCTGGAGGTGATTTCGAACTAGACTCAATCGACATTTTTGAGGACCTGGTTGGAAAAAATCATTTGAATGGGATTTTCAATAAAACATGACCTTTTATCTCCTCATCTGCATTGTGAGCATCTTTGCTGAGATTGGCATCGCCGGGACCCTCCGTTTCCAATTGGAATCCAATTGGGCGCTGTATTTGGCGCCGGTACTGACACTTGTATTTTGGACTCTTTGCGTGGGAATTGGAATTTGCTTTGAATTCACGGTCAGGGAACTTCGTCTTGTTGGTATAAGCGGACTGCGGATTACGCAGTAATGAACAATTGGTTCGGTACGCGTCGGTTATGCATATGAAAACCGGAATTTGGATCTCCCGGGTGGGGCCACTTTGATCAGGGCCTGCCTGGATCCTGGGGGATCTTATCAATTATTTTGTAAGTTTGGGTTCTTTTTATGAAAAGATGGATTGAGAAAGCAGGTGTCACCATGAGCAAGTCCTTTTCCAATGATATTCTTGAATGCCGAAAAAGCATGCCGGCAACATCCAAAGCGGTCGTGCTGAACGCCGGGTTGTTATCTGGTGTATTGATCGCCCTTTTCCTCTTTTTACAGGCAGCGTACACTCCTGCCCATGCTCAATCGAATGCTTCACAGGCGCAGGCCGGAGCGCCAGCCGAGGAATTCCTGACCCCTTTCCAGGATATCGTGCTTCAGGGGAAACTCCAGTGTTCCCTCAGGCGGCAAGTAGTTATGCCCTTTAGAGGAGTCTTAACCAGCTTGGATCTCCGGCCCGGCCAAACCGTAATGAAGGGACAAGTTCTGGCGCGCTATAAGCTGTGGCCGGATGTCGCCCAGCAACTGCAAAGGCAACTCGCGGCAACCCAGATCAAAGATATGGAAGTGGCATTGGCAAATCTGGACAAGGCCCTGATCCCCCTCGAAGCAAAGCGTGCCGAGACGGAAAGCCTGGTGAAGGAGAATATGGCCCCGCCCCAGAGCCTGGTTCAGATCGAAAAGGAAATCCAGTTTCAAAAACAAAGCCGCAAAACTGCTGAAGAACGGTTGCAGTTAGAGCGCCGATTAGTGGCTGAGTACAAAGCTTATGTGAAAGATTTGCTCGGAGGATCGCTCAATCCCCTGGCCGGTTCTGAGGATGCATCCATAACAGCCCCGATCGCAGGGCAGGTCGTATCGATTCAGTCAGACCTGCGCGAAGGTTTGGAACTCGGGGCCGGAGCGCCCGCATTCATAATCGGCGTTATGGACCCCATGGTGATCCATGCACAGATTCATGAGAGCGACATTGTCAACGTTCACCTGGGTGACAAGGCCGAGGTTACAATGGAATCCGTTCCGAACCGCACTTTCGAGGCCACGGTGAGCCGCTTTTCGCTGACCCCTCTGGCCCCCGGGGTGGCAGACCCTTCCTACTACGACATAGAATTTACGATTTCGAATTCCGATTATGTTTTAAGGGAAGGCTTCAAGGGCGAGATCGTATTTCAGCCCTCGAAGACAGCCGGATCGAGTTCACCGAAAATCGTCAATCCCCTCGGGTTGGAGAAAAGCGGAGATCAGCCATTCTTCTGGATGGGCGGCAAGGAAGAAACGGAAATCTGGATTACCTCGCCTCGAAATGGGAAAGTGGTCATCATGGGCTACTTTTCGGCGGGCCCAAGTCTTCCGGGCAATCCCCGGCGCCGCCTTCTCCTGTCCTCTCCGAACTGCCACGAAAGACAACTGGTACTCCCGAAAGACGGTTGGTGCCGGATTACCGTCCCCGTGTCAGCGGGACCTAACCGCATCACCCTCCGTGCTCTGGATGAACCGACTCTTACTCAACTGCCCGGCGGGGAGACCCGCCCCTTGCGGCTCATAGGGGTCCGGGGACTTGCCGTGAGTGCAGTCAATTAGAATCAATCCCGGGAGCACTTGCCTTTCAACTTTGCGCCGGAGATTCAGTAGCTCCTGTAATGGAGTTCGTAGAGGCAATGGGTGTCTCGACAGTAGGCCGCCCCTCGTACATGAGGACCCCTGACTCCAATCCGCATCGCAAGTTCCCGGAGAACATCCAGGATCGCCAGGCAATCATCAGATAGGGTCTCCGTGAGGTCCTGGGGACGCCTCAAGGGCAGCAGAACAATATTTATCATGCGGTTGCGTGCGTCGAGCCGAGACTCAAGGGCGGGG
>Ga0074046_10001940_pt1 | contig 18236 bp, 19 predicted proteins | sample BogForMeECP23OM3_FD_94441 | JGI IMG/M metagenome (GOLD analysis project Ga0074046, IMG submission 94441) | Bog forest soil microbial communities from Calvert Island, British Columbia, Canada - Bog Forest MetaG ECP23OM3 | ecosystem: Environmental > Terrestrial > Soil > Wetlands ... | reverse complement strand
GAATCATTTCACCATCCCATCCCGGAATCGCAGCGGTGGGATCTTCTACTGGGGTTACATAGACGCGTGCGTCATCGGAGATTTGTTCTATTTGCCAAACTTTGCCTTTAACGATAAAATGCAAGCCAATCTTCGCTTTTGTTGCCATGAATTCCTCTCCAAGTATTCCGACAGAGTGTTGGGTTGAGAGGTCAATGACAAGGTATCGTCGTTCATCAGGAATCATTGAGAGGTTTTGGAAATAGTATTGCCGAGTTCTGCTTCCTCGGCGAATGTATTCTCCATCCACCGTTACGTATCGCATTTTCATCTGGAAAGTGAGTACCTTTTCCAGTTCTTCGCGTATCAAGTTGCGATAAGGATATGTGTGCTGTAGTAGGTCCAGGAGATCTGTTATTTTCACGTCGCCGTTGGATTCAAGAATTATTCCTGCTATTTGATGTGCTAGTACGTCTAGAGCTTTTTCATGAATTGTGATTGGTTCAACTTTCTTCTCTTTGGCCATTCTGACGGACGCGATTGATTCAGCTATGTCGTCTGTTGAAACCGCCATTATCGTGCCCTCGGATATTCGATCAAGCTTGTGACCGGATCTGCCGACTCTCTGAATGAGAGAGGCCACACTCCGAGGAGACATGTACTGGATGGTTAGGTCAACTGATCCGATGTCTATTCCGAGTTCGAGTGTTGAGGTGCAAACAAGCGCTTTGATTTTTCCGTTTTTGAACTCGTTCTCAACTCGTACGCGTTCTTCTCTTGGCAGCGAACCGTGATGGACCCCAACATTTCGCTTTAGCATGAGAAATTTTGAGCCGAGTGTTTCAGCATTAGTTCTACTGTTGACGAAGATTAGGGCAGAGTTGTGGCTTTCCACGAGCTCCCAAATTCGATTAAGCCGTGCCGCTGCTTCGGGTGCGGTGTAAAGGCTCTGTGCTACTACAACGTCTTCGTCAGTTGGATGCGGATATTCGACAAAATACTTCACTTCTTTCCGTAGTGAGGTCTGGATGACTTCGATCTCTCGGTTGCCTGCGATGAACGTGGACACTTCGTTCGGATTTCCGATCGTGGCTGAGAGACCGATTCTCTGAAATTCATGAATGGTGAGCTTACGAAGCCTCTCGAGTCCGACGGTCAACTGTACTCCCCGTCTTTCACCAGCAAGCTCGTGAACTTCATCTATAATCACCCACCTTACGTTCTGCAGATGGTTCCGCATCAGGCTACCCGGGAGTATGGCTTGCAACGTTTCTGGGGTGATGACGAGGAAGTCTGGTGGTTTGAGCGATTGCCTTCGTCTATCTTTTTGAGATGTGTCTCCATGTCTAACTTCGACGGTGAATCCTAGTTTTCTGCTCCAGTATCCGAGTCTGATGAGTAAGTCTCGGTTCAATGCTCGAAGCGGAGTAATATACAGAACAGAGATCCCTTGGCGAACCTCTAGTTGAGTTAGCAGGCTGAGAATCGGGAGAAGGACGGCTTCAGTTTTGCCTGAACCAGTTGGGCCAATTAACAGTACGTTTTTTCCTTCCAAAATTTCTGGTATAGCTGCGGTTTGCGGTGGGGTAGGGTCTTTCATCCCGGCAGCAGCCAGTGCCTCCTGAATAGACTCCGTAAGTTGAGAGAATACCGTCTGTGACAATTAATACGACCAACCCAAGCCATTTAAATGGAAACTTCAATGGAGGATTTGCGTTCGTTTTAAATAAACTGCAGTGAGACTGCTAGTACATAGTGATCAACGATGTATGAGTACCATGGTGTCAAATTGAGTTGGCTAGGGCATGACGGTTTCAGGATCCAGAACGGAAAAGTGATCTACATTGATCCTTTCAAGATCGCAGGTGGACCTAAAGCCGATATAGTTCTAGTGAGCCATGAACACTTTGACCATTTAAGCCTCGATGATCTGAAGAAAATCGTCACACCGAACACTACAGTTGTAGCTCACGCCCAATCTGCCGGTGAACTATCAAAACTCAAAGTTAAGGAAACAAAGATCATCAAACCAGGAGACAAGATAAAATTAGGTGAGATAACTATCGAAGCAGTACCTGCCTACAATCTCAACAAGGGACCGGAACCAGGAAAAGTCTTCCACCCAAAGGAAGACGGCAAACTGGGTTTTGTCGTGACCGTGAATAATATCAGAATATACCATGCCGCTGACAGCGATCACATTCCAGAAATGAAGGGACTAAATCCGGACATAGCACTCTTACCTGTGTCCGGAACTTATGTGATGACACCTCAAGAAGCAGCTGAAGCAGCCGTCAGTGTAAATCCGAAGATCGCAATTCCCATGCATTACGACGCTATAGTCGGAACCAGGAACGACGCTGAAACATTTAAGAAACTTGCCAAATGTGAAGTCAAGATACTCGAGAAGGAAGAATAAGCCAATCGTTCTTCCTTCCACTTGATCAGCAACGTCACGAAGACTAGCTTGGAGTTTTTCTCTCAGCTTGTCCAGTGTAAGTGATCTGATCCCATTCTGCAGCCTTGTACGGTTTGTCAAAATACATTTGCTCGTACGCGTGAGCGACTAAGCCTGGCGTTCGGCTCACTATAAAGAATCCTTTTCCAAGTCGCCAATCGAAGCCCATGTCTGAAATTATCGCAGCTATACAGCCATCAACATTCAAAATTAGGTGTTTATTGAAAATTTTCTCGGTTAATCGTTCAATCATCAATGCGAGTCCGACATGATCGCCGTGAAAGTGGTTTTGATCGGCAATTTCTAGCAGGCGTTTTGTCCGGGGATCATTTGTATGGGTAGGATGACCGTAACCTGAAATTCTTCGATCCGAATCTCTGTGAGACAGTAAGATTTCTTCTGCAACAATCTCCATCGATAGACTCGTATTTTTTACGCGTGTGACCCCGTCTTGGAGAAGTTTTGCAGCTTCCTCTATTGCGCCACCATGCCATTCCCCCATTGCTGACACACCTGCTGAAACTGCGGTTTGGAGTGGTACGCCTGAAGATGCAACGAAAATTGTCGCATCCACCGAAGGTGAATTAAGGCTGTGTTCAAGGCAAACGGTCAACAATGCATCCATCATATGAGATTGTTCACTTGACGGAAGCTCACTCCGCCAAAGTAAGTATGTCAGGTCTGCGTAACTATATTTTCCAACGAGTTCAGTTAGATTGTATCCGCGAACCAATATTTTGTTAGGTTCAACTTTTGAAATAGCGGTTTTCCAGAAAGGTTCTACCAAATCAAATTGACCTCGCGTTCATACCTTTGAGAATTTAGGAACATACTGGGTCGTGCCGTCCGGAAGCTTGCTTGCGGTAAAGTCTCCGTATAGGAGCGGATAATCTCTGATGCAGATTTCCGCCACCTTATCGAAAACAGTGCGGATTTCAACCTCAGCACTCGGATGGGTACGCATCTCTATGACCCATCGTAGAGTGCGATGGTTAGCAGTCCAAATTATGTTCGTCGCGATGCCGTCAGGCAGTATCCTTCGCAACGCTGAGGTTAGACGCTTTTTCTTTTCGAAAGGCATTTGATCCCAATCAAATCGTGCTTCAAATTCGTGATATTTCTTGGATATCTCATCCGCAGTTTCCTGAAATTCCTTTGAATAAGAATCTAGGTCAGGAGGTATCCATAAATCGATTTCACGAGGTCGAACATAACGGAGGCTTTCTTGACTGATGGCTGTGCCTGCCCTATGCCTGACTAATTCATGGGTGAATATTCTACTTACGTTGAGGAATGCGAAAGTTACTGATGCATGTTCGAGTATACTTCCGTCACCTTTCTCCAGAACGTTTGTTAGGTAATCTTTTGAATTCTCACGTATGCGCGTGACGTTTGGGTTAAGTCCGACACCGAAGCTCTTGTAACATGATCTACCGGCCAGTTCGATGAGAAATTCTGCATTGTTAGGTTGCGCTTCTCTAGACTTCTCCAACCATTCTTGGGCAGAATAGAATTTTGCAAATTCTCTTACGCCTTCCTCGCTAAGATTGGTTTCACCGAGTTTGATTACTTGAGGTTCAACTCGTCTCATATCAACCGCGTCTAGCTGAAGCATGCAGCATTACGTACGCAATTAGCTTTCGCATAATCAATTCAAGTCATGATAGGACTCGCATTCTCTTCGGCGTCTTTGTTTTTCTTGGGAATAAGGCTAAATTCCTGCCGCAGTTACTTCGATCTGAAAGGTCGCGCCGGCATTGTCTTGGGCAGAAGAGAGAGCAAAGTCTCTGGATGAAATTAGGAAACTTGAACCGAAGGACAGATTGGGGCTTTACGCGTCGCTTATCCGGATGAATTCTGCGCTCTTCGAAAGTGTTAGAGGGTGGGATACGTGGCTCAGAAACCCGACTTTCATTGACACTTTTACGGAAGAAGAATTGAAGGAAATTTACAAGCAATTCAAGGACATCTGTGTGAAATTCTTGGAGGAAGATGTCAAGTGGACCGGCACAAAAGAGAAGAGTTTGCCGATGGCGACAAAGGTGACCAAGAACGAACGCAGCGAAGTAGAGAGACGATACACATAAACGACAGATAATTCTGGTTTGGGTAGGTACGTCCAATGAGCGTTGCACCGTTCGTTCAAACTCCGCTAGAAGTTGCAAAGAAAATGCTCGAGCTGTCTGGGCTGAAGCAAAGCGAACTCCTTTACGACTTAGGCTGCGGCGATGGTAGGCTGATAATATTAGCTGCTAAGGATGTTGGTGCGAAATCAAAGGGGATCGACTTGCGGGAGGATCTCATCGAGAGAGCTAAGACAGAGATCAAGCGACTGAATTTAGAAGACAAGGTTACCATAATTCGAGGTAACTTTTTTGACGTGGATATTTCAGATGCAGATGTTGTCACATTATATTTGACATCTAGCGCGAACGAACGTTTGAGGCCCAAGTTCGAAAAAGAACTCAAACAAGGCTGTCGTGTGATTTCGCACGACTTCAAAGTGCCAGGCTGGAAACCGCAAGGCGTATACGATGAATTGCTCGGCCACACAATCTATACTTACCGTATCGGCGAGCAACTTCCTAGCTCTCCCAATCAGTAAATGAACATTCTACGAGGTAGGCAGGATGGTACAAATTCTGCCATCACCCTCCTGATTGTTTCTAGCGCACTTTGGGGCAGCGGTTTTGTAGCCGTCAAGATAGGATTGAGTTACCTCAATCCATTTCTTTTCGCATTCTTACGAATGGGCGTAGCTGGAGTAATCCAGTTCGGCGTCCTGGTGTCTCTCGGGGGATTGAGACTTCAGACTCTGAAAGAAAAATCTGTGTGGGCTCTAGGGTTACTCAACGCGATGGGATTCACGCTTCAATTTGTTGGAATGCAATTCACTACGGCAGCGAAAACCGCGCTCCTAATCGATATGAACGTTGTATTCGTAGCTCTATTGAGTAGGCGATTTTCTAACGAATCGTTCGGATCGAGAAAACAGATCGGAGTTGTACTTGGTATCGTCGGAGCCGTGATGATTACTACCGGCGGAGATCTCTCAACTCTGACCCGAGGTCAGCTACTAGGGGATGCATTGGTGTTCTCCTCTGGACTGATCTGGGCAGGTTTCATGGTGCTCCATAAGTCCGAGCAGACAAGGCATGAATGGAACGCTGTTGAATTATCAGCTCTAGTTATGCTGATGACAGCTGTGTTGCTAATCCCCGGAGCGCTTGTGCTCGGCGGCTTGAATGCGGTACCCATAACGACGGTAGGTTGGGAATGGGTTGCTTACACTGCGATCGCGACAACGGTCGTGCCGTACGCTATTTGGATCGTGGCTTTGAGAGCAGTTACAGCAACCATAGCTGCGGTGGTAGGAATGGTGGAAATTGTCACCACGATGATCCTGTCATCTCTTCTACTTGGGGAAACATATGGAACAGTTACACTACTAGGAGCAATCCTGGTGTTGCTATCCTTGATGGCCGTAGCAGAAATCTGAACGGTTTTATATCCTACTGACGGTTAGCCGGGAAGTGTATTCAAAATGAAAATGGGCCGACGTGCTTACACAGCTGAATTTATCGGAACATTTGCGTTAGTCTTCTTCGGTTCAATGTCAGTTACAATATTCACAGCAGTTGTGGGTTTGAATTCCGGCGCAGCATCACTGCTTGGAATCGCGTTCGCGCACGGATTAATTTTGATGGCTATGGTTTACGCTATCGGCTGGATCTCCCAATGCCACATTAATCCTGCGATCACCATAACAACCGTCGCAATTGGAAAAATGGATCTTGATGATGGTATTGGGTATCTCGTTGCCCAAGTCCTTGGCGCCACGGTCGCAGGGTTAGCAAATGTATTGATTCAACCAGGAAATGGAGCGCTGACTGGTTACGGAGCTGCATCCCCTGGTGCCGCAATTGGAGGAAGCGACGTTATGGCTCTGATAGTCGAAATGATCATAACATTCTTTCTAATGTTTTCCGTTTACGCGGTTCTGTATACTGGGAAGGTCCACCCAGCCGCCTCCGGCCTTTTAATCGGGATGACGTTGATGGCGGATATACTCATTGCTGGACCATTGACTGGCGCAGCAGCAAATCCTGCGGTAGCCCTCGGCCCTGCAATTGCCTCGGGTAATTTCTCAACACTCTGGATCTACTGGGTAGGACCGATTATAGGTGCACTACTAGCTGGGTTTGTCTGGGAATTCTTACTCATAGAAAGAAAGAAGAAAAAATAAGAAAAAATAACCGATAGCTATTTCCAGGACTTACCGAAAGTCTTGTTGATGTCAGCTATCCTTTCCACGACTGTAACTTCTATATTTTTGCTCTTCAAAAGCATAGGCAACTTTCCAGTTGCGCTAGATCCCGAGCGCAGTCGCCGTAGTATTGAATTGTGGTTCTCTAGATGACTTGTATTGGCTTTCATCAGTGCTGTGACAGGTGAACTGGAGAGAGTGGTTTCGATTACTCTGGCCCAGTGTTCTTCTCTTCCAACGTTAACTTCCTCAGGCTTAATCTTCTCCTCCAGAAGGAGCTTGTAAGGCTCGAATCCTTCATCGAGAAAGATTGTTCGTTTGATGCAGGATGGATTTTCTGGAGGTCGTACTCCTACATATCTGAATGCGTGCTGTAGTTCCATATTATCGAATGGTAGGCCTTCACAAAACAGAAGCTCTGGCGCTATCGATTCGACTTGTCTTTGGCCCGCATAGGCGCTGTATACCGCGTTTGCGATAAATGCGAAGCTTACCCTTAGGATCCGAAGCATCTCTTCGTCGCCCTCAGAGTACACTTGAATCGTCCTCATGGCTTCCCGATAGTTCTTTTCTGAAGGCGTAAATTCGTAGAGTAATTCCAATGCTTGTTTCGTGACGTCAAGGGCTGAATATTTCGTCATCTTCTTATCAGGAACCCTGAACCTCTTGAGGTTTAATTGAAGAAGTGAATTTACGGTTCGCCTCATGTCTCTAACAAGCAACGCATCGAACGAACGGCTTTCAGCGACAGCGAACAAAATTCTTGTCATCCGAACGCGCCACGGGTTTCGATTGATCAACTGAGAACGTTTCGCGATTAATCGTACTATTGCTGATACTCAGCGGTCGAAGTAACGAAGGTGAGTGCAGCATCAGATCGAGTTAACGTTTGGTCATCATATTGAGTAGTGCTTCCTCTGGTCCTGCGGGTGTAATTATCCAGAAGGCGTGGAGGGTTTCCTTACCTGAATTGATTATCTGATGTTTTGAACCGGCTGGTGCACAGACGACTACACCTGGCTCGATATCGACTTCATTTCCATCAGCGTTGACCTTCCCGTGTCCCTCTGTAACAATCCAGAATTCATCGGAGGTCTCATGAATATGGGCGTCACTCTGACTACCAGGCGGAATCGTTACTGTTCCAATTGCGGCTGATTTCATCCCCTGGAGCTTACTTGAGAAGAGGACCTGTCGGTGCCGCTCGTAGGGTGCAGCGGTGGCCAGAAAATCCGTTTTCCATGGTTCTACCTTTATTGGTCGCATATTCGCCTATTCCCCTATTCTTGAGTATAAAATGTGGACTACTCGGGAGGAATTTCACGTACTGCTTGAAGGAGATCTATGCCTCGTCCTTTTAGATAGAGGTACCTAGCTACGAAGATCACAGCGCCCACTGCGAAGATAATTGCTAAAATCAGATCGGAAAAGGGCGTAGACGGACCCACCGCTGGTGTGGTAAATGCGTAAAATAATGTAATACTCATGGTGACAAGGCAAAATATACCAATTATGGAAATTAACGGTACCGGCCACGTGCTTCCAGGCAGAGTCGATGCAAGGTCTTTTCTTTTGTATGGGAAGATGATGGCTGCTACGCTCACCAGAACCCATACTATTGCAAAGATGGCTGTTGCGTTTAGATACGTTCCAATGTACGTAGTGAAGTCTGTGAGATAAATGAAGACCACTCCGACCGCTACACAAAGAGCCATAGCGTTAACCGGGAACTTGTAGCGATCACTAACATCCGCAAAACGAATCGGAAGCATGCGATCAAAAGAAAATGCGAACACGTAACGAGAAACTCCGAACATAAGCGCTCCTACCCACCATAACCACGACGTCAGCCAACTTAGTTGAATCAAAAATAGGATGGCTCCGTTTTGAACGACCATCGGCGTGAACAACGAAAGCCACGCTCCGACCGCGAAGGGCCACTGACCATTGTTGGCAAGATAAGTTGCTGCTTGATTAAACTCGTAACCGACCATGTTAACCCCCCAATAAACACCCAAGAGGTTGATGATGGCATCAATAATGAGCGCTGCAACGATACCCCATAACATCCCGATTTTGACGTTTCGAACTTCCCCTGCAGCGGAGGCCGACCAATTAAAGCCATTGAACCAGAGGATTCCAAACGGTATCGCAAGCAGAGTGGCACTAGTGTATATCGGAGCATAAGTCCAACCTGCAGATTTTGCTTGCTGAATAATGCCTTGGTAAGTCACGTTCACCCCGCCGTAATGATTGAAAGCATTCACAAACGTCTGGTTGGATGTTGTTGCTAGAACATACAAAGCAAGGAACGTCCCAATCCATTGAACGACGGCCAAGACGACCATCGATTGGCGATACAACCGGGGACCACGACTGTTTATCAGTATACCACATCCCAAAAACAACATGGCAACTAGGAAAATTACATATGGGCTTGAGAAATTGGACGCGAAACTAACATACGAGGGTATGTTCCACGCATAACCTAGAGACACAAAGAAGACAGGTAACACTACCGAAGCGAAGATTACCGAAGTTCCGGCAAACAAAACAATCCAGGCTACCCACATCCCCCATCCTCCCAGGAACCCTAAAACAGGATTGAGTATACGACTCAGCCAAACGTAGTCCCCGCCGGATCGTGGCATTGTAATAACGAAGAAGTAGTACATTATGCAGAGAGGGACCATGAAAAGTAGACCTATGATGCCGGATAGCACTATGTCAGCCCCCGGGTCAACTCCGCCTACGAAATTCATTTGCAGCACAAAGCTGAGGTAATTAGGCCCCGTAACTGCTAGGCTCATGAACAGTACGTCGATCGAGCTAAGAGATCTGATAAGGCCCGTGGCTTCTCGCACAAAAACGGGTGGAGGTTTGGGGCATAGTTCCTTTGACGCCATTTTTAATTCATCCCAAATAGAGATTGAGCCAATTTTGACGGCGCCTGATTCTTTTGCTCTTTAGTTAATTTAACGCCACGTTCTTTCGCGCTTCTGAGGAGATATGCTCTGCATGCACTATTTTTGTTGCAGTGAGCACAATCTGCCACGTGCTCGTACCAAACCTGCATGCCGTCGTGTTTGGTGACTGAGATTACGGCTTTTATCGAAAACTCTCTGCTCCATCCGGTTAATATCCCGGTCGTCGAATCAATGCTTTCAATCTCGATCTTATTGATCGTAGCGGTCTCTGTTAGCGCTTTAGTGACCTTCCCGGTTGCTTCTTGAAGGGCTTGATTGACTGCTTGTCGCGAAATACCCAACTTCTCCGCTATGTTTGTTTGCGGTAAACCTGTCCGGGCCATATCCCATATATAGAAAAGCCGCGAATTGAGATAAGCCGTAACGATGCTCATGAATCAGACGCTATTCATTACTTATGTTGATAATATACTTAAGACTTGTCAACGAGTTCACATTGACTCGTCAACGTTTCCAGCTTGACACTATGATGTGCCTTGAAGAAGTCACTTACATATCTCTAACCCAGTCGGACGACGAAGCGACATCTGATCCGAATGGAGACTTGAATGGAAATAAGGGATCTGGGAGAATTCATCAAGCGAACTTGGTAGAAAGAAAACTGAAAATCCGTAATCTCCTTCAAGCAGTACGAATGAAATTCCGCCCGAGTAGGCCCCTTTTTTTAACGGAAATTGCAATGCGATTCAACAGAGATCGCTACGAGTCGACCGATAGGAGGATCGCTCGCTCTTCCCTACCTCGGGCCATCTCGGCAACGTCAACTTGGATCGAGCGAAGTGGAGCTTCTCCATTCGTACTCTTCTGGGTTTCATCATTGGCCTCCTCTGACGAGGTCGATCCCTCCGGCTATATTGATCGATTCACCGACAATGTAACTTGCTTTGTCTGAACAAAGAAACACTACTACATTAGCTACTTCACTTGTCAACCCAAGCCTTCCTATAGGAATTGGTTCTGCGTATTTCTTTTCTGCAGATAGTTTAGGCAAACCTTCTGCTTTAGCAGTAGCAACAATATCTGCTTGGGCCATTTTCCCTTCAATCCTCCCAGGACAGATCGCGTTGGCTGTGATTCCGTAGGGAATCAGTTCTAGGGCCAAGCTTTGTGTGAAGCCGATGATCGCAAATTTGGACGCGCTGTAGTGGGCGGCATCTTTGAGACCAACTTTCCCACCTCTTGAAGATACGTTGATAATTCTTCCACCTTTGCCTTGCTTTATCATCTCTCTTGCGGCATATTTGGAGCAAAGGAAAGTACCGGTTAGATTCACATCGATTACTTGATTCCACTCATCCTCAGGCAGGTCGATAACTGACGAGAAAGATATCGTTCCTGCATTGTTCACCAAGATATCTAGGCTGCTCCATTCTTTCAGTATCTTCTTAATCATTTTTTTAACGTCTTCTCGTTCGCTCACGTCTGCTTTGATCGCGAGACCGCTCCCCCCATTGTTCTTGATGACTCGTACCGTTTTCAGTAACGATTCTAGGGATCTACCGCAAATGGCCACATGACATCTTTCGTGAGCCAACGCCACCGCGATTGCTCGTCCGATATCTCCTCCACCACCTGTAACTAGAGCGACCTTGTCTCTGAGCAAAATGCTACCTCGATTGGTTGACCTAAGCGGCATGAGGTATTAGAATACTGCATACGAACGTCTCAGATTTAGAGTGCTCGCGTCTGTTCATATTCAGCAAATCAAAATCTCATTCATGCAACGAATTCTAGCTAAGTAATTCATAAACCGATGTAGTCTTCTCTTTTCGCGACGCCACGAAGAGGTTGCTTCTTCAGGTACCTTATGACATTCTCGACAGCATAGTCCAGCACCAGTTCCTCTGTCTCCTTTACCCCGTCTGCAAAGTGAGGTGTGCCTATGAAATTCGGCAAATTGAAAAACGGGTAATCTTGCATGAATTTTTCGCCTGCTGAAGGGTACCTCCACCACACATCCGAACCGACCTTAAGCGTTGGATTGTCCATGAGAAGATCGTACAATGCTTTCTCGTTGATTACAGCGCCACGAGACACATTGACCAGAATACAATCACGCTTCAACAGTCTTAATTTTGTGCTATCAAGAAGATCTCGCGTCTTGTTCGTTAATGGTATTGTCACAACAATAACATCTGAAGTACACAAGACGGAGTCTAGTTTAGCGAGTGTAGAGACGCGGTCGAAGTAGACTGTGTCCTTTCCGGATGAGTTTATACCAAGCGTTTTCATCCCGAAAGATTTGGCTAAACGAGCGACGGCCTGGCCGATTCCACCTGCGCCTATGATCCCTATTGTCTTCCCTTTTAGGAAGACGCCTAGGGGAGATTTCTCGAAGACTCCGTTCTTCAACTTCTGATTGTGCTCAATCAAATTTTTTGCAAGGCATAAAATCATTGCAAAGACATGTTCTGCGATAGGATCAGAGTAGGGTCCTGAATTTGCGCAGACAGTCACTGCTGGAGCTAATGATCCGAAGTCTATGTGATCCAAACCAGCGGAAGTCGATTGTAATAGTTTGAGATTTGTCATGCGTCTGAATTCGTTACTTGTCAGGGTCCCATTTGAGTAAACTATGACTTCGACGTCGGCGTACCTCCCAGGCGGCACGCTTCCCAATATCAGTTCCCGCGAACTGTCCATAGCGTTTCTAAGCTTCTCCATGGCGTCAGCCCTAACAGGAACCGTTGAAAGCAGGATGTTCTTCGACATTGTCCGAAGTCTGCCTTGAGATCTTGTTGAGTCGTTGATAGATATCTGCGAGAGGCGTGTTGAGTACTTATGGAGAGAAGTCGATTGACCCACGCAAAGGTCGCATCCGTAGTAACAGAATGCTAAGGTTGCTCAAACTGCAGTGTAACCTCCGTCGATAATTATGGAGGTCCCAGTAACTGCACTTGATTCGTCAGAAGCAAGATAAAGTGCGAGATTCGCTACCTCTTCCGGGGTTATAAGCCGTCGTATTGCCACGTTCATCTTGGCCGTCTCATCGAGGAATTTCTGCGGATCTGCTGTAAGTTGAGCGTATTTTCTCAAGAATGGCGTATCCGTACTAGCAGGACATATGCAGTTTGCACGGATATTTTTTAGTCCGAAGTCAACTGCGATCGCTTTAGTAAGCATAATGATTCCGGCTTTGGAGGCATCATATGCTGCTTCATCGGGACCCGTCACGAGTCCACTAACCGATGACATGTTTACAATACTACCACCGCCCTGACTAACCATGTGAGGAATAACGTACTTAGTACAAAGGAACATGCTCTTAAGATTCGTATCAATAACATTATCCCATTCCTCCTCAGTCAGAGTTACGACGTTGCCGAAACTTACTATTCCCGCGCAGCAAAAGAGAACATCCAATCTGCCGAATCGTCGGATTACCGATTCAACCGCCTCCTTGACTTGGGTTGATTTCGTCACATCGGCTCGGATACACAGTAACTCGCTGCCATGCTCAGGGCTTAAAGTCCGTTCGGCTTGATTCAAATCCATGTCTACCATGGCGACCTTTGCTCCTTCGTTTGCAAATAGACGGGCAGTGGCCAATCCCATCCCTGAGCCGGCGCCAGTAATCATAGCGACCTTGTTATCTAGTCTCCCAACTTTTTTACTCAATAGTATCTGCTCCTACGAAATTCATAGTCCATCGCTTTCTTAAACCATATTCTAATGAACAACATCTGCCATTGAAATTCTGTGGTAAATCATGAGAGATGAAAGATTGACTTCCAAATGGGGCCCGGAAGATGAGATCGGAGCCGTTAACGAAATTACTCCAGCGAAAGTTTTGGAGGCATCACAACTGATTCGGACAGGAAAGATATGCCGGTTGGCTCAGGTATTTGAGTATGGGATGCCCCACGACTGGTTTCACGGTGAGTTCACATATTGTACATTCCGTAGTCATGAAAATAGTTCGAAATTATTCGCTTCAAAAAATAAGCTTGGAGCAATGAATTTACGGCTAGAATTGGCGGATCACACAGGCACCCACATAGACGGATTGAACCACACATCGATCGACGGGCGTCTATACAACGGATTTTCGGCGAAAGAGATTACAGGAACCTTCGGGACTTCGAAACTTGGGATGGAGAAGACACCTCCGATTTTTACTAGAGGAGTTCTGATAGACGTTGCGTCATTACATAAAGTGGAAAGGCTGGAGCCTGGCTACGTAATCTCAGCAAAAGAAATCGAGTCGTATCTTATTGAAAGAAAAATGAACATCAAAAGAGGAGATGCCGTCCTGATTCGGACAGGTTGGGGACAGCTCTGGATGGTCGATAACGAGAAGTACGTGGGCTCTTGTCCAGGAATCGGACTTTCGGCTGGGCAATTGCTGGTCGATCAGGGTGCCGCAATAGTTGGAGTAGACACTTCTAACGGCGAAGCTGCACCATGTGAGGACCCGAAAGAGATGGATGCGGTTCATCAATTGCTCATAGTTAAGAACGGAATCAGAATAATCGAAAACTTGGAACTTGAGGGCCTTAGAAAAGCAGGAGTCGCGGAGTTTGCGTTCATTTGTTCGTCACTCCCCATCAAAGGCGGAGCCGGATCTCCGATTAGTCCTATAGCCGCGTTTTGACAGAAGTCTTTAGCAGCTGCCGGTTCGGTATAAGATTCGAGGTAGAATCCCTGGTGATGTTCCTGTGAACGCTGCAGAGTATGACACACCCGCTCTGATGCTAGACATGGACGCTCTGGAACGAAACATAAAGCGAATGGCAGACTATTTCCGAGGCAAGAAGGCAAACCTCAGGCCTCACGTAAAGCCCCACAAATCGCCACTGATAGCGCACAAGCAAATTGCCGCTGGTGCAAAGGGAATAACGTGCGCCAAATTAGGAGAAGCTGAAGTAATGGCCCGCGCTGGAATTATCGATATCCTCGTTGCGAACGAGGTTGTTGGCGCAAATAAACTGAGCCGACTCGCCAAACTCGCTAGGTATTGCGATATTATCGTGGCAGTTGACAATGTGAAAAACGCTAAGCAAATTTCAAAATTCGCGGTCCAAGAGCGATCAACTGTCCATGTGTTGGTTGATCTCAATCTTGGTGGCGAAACGCACTTGGAGGGGATTCTTAACAGATGCGGGGTCACACCCGGCACACCCGCCGTAGCACTCGCGAATGAAATAGCGAAATTGAAAAACGTTAGATTCAAAGGGCTTATGGGCTATGAAGGAGGGCTCCGACAATTTCCAAGTTTTGAGCAGAAGAAAGCAGCCGCCACAAAAGCTCTGAATCTTTTAGTTGGGACTAGAGATTTAATTCAAGATTCAGGATTACAGGTTGACATCGTAAGCTGCGGAGGAACAATGTCCTACAATATAGCTGGAGAATTCCCAGGAGTTACAGAAGTTCAAGCTGGAGGGTACGTGCTTATGGACGAGAGTTACAGGCGAGCAGGATTGGACTTCGATATTGCAGCCACAGTATTGACATCCGTCGCGAGCACGCCCCGACCAGAGAAACTCATAGTCGACGCTGGATTGAAAGCAATTACTACAGACCACGGTTTGCCTGTAGTAAAAGACAGCCCTCGATTGGAAGTAATCGCAGTGAATTCTGAGCACGGGCATATCCATATCAACGAACCAGGAATTGCTATAGAAATAGGAGATAAGTTGGAACTCATACCTGCATATGTAGATACCACAGTTGCTCTCTACAATGAGTATGTGATGACGCGCGGAAAAGAGGTGGAAGGTACGTTAGAGGTAGCGGCAAGAGGAAAAATACAATAGACAATCTATGATGGCACTGAAATCGCTCCCCAATAGGCCTACCATAATCGTGTACAGCAAAGCCCGACGTTGATTTACTAGGCTGCTTCGAATGCGGCATGCGCAGGTTTGAGTGTCCAGGCCTGTAATCTTGCCAAGGTGATTTGATTCGAGGCGAAGAACCTCGAAGGATTGGTGTAGGTAAGATCCCAATTCTTTTGAAATCCTAGTTCAGAAATACTCGTACCGACTGTGAAGTTACCCGAATGTAACGGTACCTCCGGAGGGAGCGCATGTGTGGCAAACATTTCCGTGTATAGGTAACAAAGCGTCGAGAACATGTCGGCTGTTGAAAGTTCAAACTCTTCTCCGATGAACTTGCTGGGCAGGTACGAGAACCCGTGTAGAAGTGTCTTATCGCAGCACTCTAGGAGACTTTTGGAAGTAATTTGTGCGGACTTCAGCTTTGATATGCTGTTTTCCTTCGGACCTAGAGGTTGAAGACACTTAATTCGGGAGGGTAGATGGCCGTTTTGACGGTAGGTTGCAATAGCAGTGATTACCATGGAGAAGATTTCTGCAGGAGATAACCATTCGCTCCTGCTGCGATAATGATTGATCGCGTTGATACTCTTCCTGCAGAGTTCATACAAATCCTGGTCAGTAAATTCTATCGTCGGGGCATGATCTGTAAACAATCGTCCCGCTTCTGTAGCTGTTATGAACCTAATGTTTTTGAAGGATTTTGCGAATCCAAGAAACTTGTCCAAGTCCTCTAGATGTTTTTGGACTAGTTCGCGTGGTTTAAGACGCGGAACTTTGGTGTTCGAAGGATTTTTTCCGGCTGAATAGTTTACCTTGTCCCAGAATTCTTCTGTAACGTAAGTGGAAGGATGAGATAAAATGCTGATAACTCCTGGAAGAGGTGATGAAGTTAATTCGTTGTACGCTTCCGTGAATCGATCAGGTGCTGTTCTAGTCAGATTGTCAAGTGGAAGATTTCCTGGGCCTCCGCTCGCATCGATGGACAACTTGAGCTCTCCGAGACCCATTATATTCAGAATATTGCAGTAGTAGTATGGTCTGCGTTCTTGATTTGCTAGGGCGTACGTTTCATCTAGATATACTTGTATTCCCCATTTCGTCAAAACAGGGTAGGCTTGAGGTACCCAGCAAAGGCCTGGGTGACCAAAACAGGATATGTCCTTGAAAAATCGTCTTACAGTTTCGATTCCTTGTTGTTCTCTAGTTTCAAATTCGGAAACTCCGTCGTCCCAAGACAGGTCCCCCACATATTCCGAAATTGTGGGATGTACGCTGTGCAAGTCGCTATGATACCCGATATCGTGTTTCGATAATTCTTCAATTATATCAAACCTGCCTCTTTTCTCTAGTACCCTGAGCTTTTCGCCCACGATCTTGAAAGTCGCCTTGATTTCATGCTTTTCCAACATTCTGGTTATGCTGAGCAGAATTTCATCGGACTCGTGGGTGATGAAATCTTCAGTATCGAACCATAGCATGGCCGGGATAAATGACGTCATATTATCCATCTACGAGGCGGACGGTCACTTCGAGTAAATGAGACTTCTATACAAGTCATCTCATCGCTCGCCCTCCAGATACCGTTAAGATTTCGCCTGTGATGAAATCAGATTCATCAGATGCTAGGAAAAGTGCTGCACGTGCTACTTCTTCTGGCTGGCCGAGCCTCTTCAAAGATGCCTCTTCAGCCATTAGCTTCTTCGCATAAGGTGTGATCGAGGCCGACATTTCCGTTACAATTGTGCCCGGAGCAATTGCATTGACGTTCACGTGTGGTCCCAGAAGCACTGCCAAGGATCGGGTAAGTCCGATCACTCCTGCTTTGGAGGCAACATAATTCGGGTAGCGTAGTCCGGATGCTTGTGCAAGACCAGAGATCGAAGCCATATTGATGATCTTCCCTTTCTTTCGCTCCAACATCAGTTGCGCGACTTCCCGACAACAAAGATAGGTACCTTTCAGGTTGATGTCTAAGACCTGATCGAGTTCCTGCTCCGAAGAATCAAAAAAATCTTTACGAATTAGGATTCCAGCGTTGTTCACCAGGATATCGATTCCGCCGAAGGTGCGAACGGTCTCAATCACCATTTGCCTTACTTCTTCGGAGTTCGAAACATCTGCCTTTACCAGCAGCGCTTCGCCACCCATTTTCCTAATCCGATTGATCAGCTCTTTTGCTTGCCTTTCGGACCTATTGTAGTTGATCGCAACTTTCGCGCCTTCCTCAACGAAGAGGATTGCTATTGCTCGACCTATACCTCGACTTGAACCAGTGATCAGTGCAACTTTTCCATTTAATCTCGAAGACATATCGGTTCCATCTCGCAAGCCATGCACACCCTACAAATCCATCCCTTCTCTAAGTAGCGCGACATCGCAGGCTCACTTGCCAGTAATTCAAAAGGCACACAGAACATTCTTAGCGAGAGCCTGGATTTGTTTCTTATCGCATCCAGTATAGATCGAAACCTCGGTTACGCCGACTTCCTGGTACGCTTCGATCACTTTGACGACATCTCCCCAGTTCTTGCAGAAATGCATGTTTCTCTGAAGATCGTTCACTGTAACCCGCTGTCCAGCTTCTTCCACTGCAACCGGATTTGGAATACTCCAAGAATCCTTACGGCAAATCCCAAGCGTCTTCGAAGCCTTCTTTATGAGATCTTCCGGTTTGTCGAAGCTGAAAACTAACTCTATGGCGACTTTTCCTAAACCAACCTTGTTAGTTTCACTTCTTCCTTTCTTGTATTCAGGCAAAATGATTT
>Ga0074046_10001939_pt1 | contig 18245 bp, 12 predicted proteins | sample BogForMeECP23OM3_FD_94441 | JGI IMG/M metagenome (GOLD analysis project Ga0074046, IMG submission 94441) | Bog forest soil microbial communities from Calvert Island, British Columbia, Canada - Bog Forest MetaG ECP23OM3 | ecosystem: Environmental > Terrestrial > Soil > Wetlands ... | reverse complement strand
GCGGAATGAGCCCAGCGCGGAACATCATCGCAAATACCCGCTCGATCATGGGGTTTATCAGCTCGAACTGGCTGCGCTCGAGAAACGGTCCGAGCATCAGCATCTTTTCCTGCTTCCGCTCGATTATCTCGGTTGCGGTCCGTACCGTATCAAGTTGTGATATCATAAGAAAAAGGTCCGCAAAGAAGGCGCGATTTATCCGCTCCTCGGCCTTGGCTATCTTTTCCTGGGCGCCCTGTATATTCGGAGGCACCTCATACGCCGGCCTGAATCCGCCGTCCGGACCCATGCGTGTCACGTAGGTAACTCCTCCCGGCAGTAAGCTCGCCGGCTCGTTTTTCATTTCCACGCCTGCAACCATGGGAGGATTTAAAACCTTGTCGATGGCCTGCGCGGTCCGCTTCTCGAGCTGCTGGAGCATCTTCGAAGACCCCAGCGCCTCCATGCCCGGGGACCTGCCGTAGGAGTCGTTGCCGATGACGTGCCATCTCGGCGCGCAAAAGGGGAGCTCGTGGTATCCCCGAAGATCGAGCACCAGGTTCTGGCTCTGCCCCCACTCCCATATCACGCTCCGATACTTTCGCCCCTTTAGCCCGGGAATCTGCGGGGCCCGGTCGTCGTTTGGCTCGATCGCCTGGGCGACGTTTACTTCTTTGTCGAGCTGCCCGCTGGCCCACAAGGATTTAGCCTGGGGAGAGCAATTCTCAAGTCCGAATCGTTCAACCACCTGGCCGGTAGCCAGCACGTACTCCCGGTAGAGAGTATCGATTTGATTGCGACCTGAAGAGGCCAGGTAATACTCACCTGCCGTAAGGGTCTGGCACCTGATGACATCCTCGAAGTCCTCCTCGATCAGCACGCAGCCGGTCCCGAAGCAGCCCAGCTCCTCGTAGATCACGTGGAGCGCATTATAGGCGTTGCTCTGCGAAAGGACCGTCAGCATCCGCTTGGTCACCTCGTCGAGCCAAAGGCGTACAGGCGTATTGTCCGACACGTCCATGTCCCGAATAGATAATCGAAACCAGGGCCGTGCGGGTGACGTAAGGCCGGCCATAAGCCCCGCAGCCAAAGTTCTCAGCGCAAATATCGGAGTCTCGTTTATCATCCTCGATCCGACCGGATCTCCCCTGGTCGCCTGGTTGGGCGTCATTAGGTACCGGCCGCGCCTTGGCAAAATAAAGTCGCTAAGTTGCCGCCAGTGCTGCCAGTAGCTCCACCGGTCGACCCGCAGGCCCACGAGCCGCCTGTCCACATATCTCCGGAGGTCGTTGATCCTCGGGATCTTATTAAGCTGGCTTACAAGCGGAATCGTTAAACTCTCCGCCGTGCGCGCCCTGGGCAGAACATCAGCCATTTATCCCCCAAGCAGCGTCTTGCCGCTGTTCGCCGTGGTGCCCGCCTTGGTCTGGAGCCCCTGTGGACTCGTTAAAATTGTCTGTGAGGCGCCGTAGGCCATGGCCGCAAGCTGCCTCTGGTTTGCCCCCGCGTTCTGCACGCCCTGGTCCGGAAGACTCGGAGGCGGTGCAGGCGGCGGTGGAGGAGCCGGAACCGATGGGGCTGAACCGAAGCACATAATCTGGTCATTCCTTTCACCGGCTTTAGCCGGAAGGGCTTAAAACCTCCAATTTAAGGGATTAATGAATTCAGAGATTTTGACATTCAGGAATTGGGCTCCGCCCTGATCTATACGTATCAGAGTGAAGTAGGCCCCATCTTAAATGCGTAATGCCCGACCCCGTGAGGGGTCAATCCTGCAATTCCTCAATTCACTAATTCCTGAATTCGTTTCAATCCGACAATATTATGCCACACGGTGATTTGGCCCTGCAAAACGGCAACCAGAAGCGGCAACCAGAAGCGGCAATAGAAACGGCAATAGAAGCGGCAAAATGCACGGACGGTAAGTTCTCACTGCTGGCGTAGAGAGCACAGAGAAGACTGACGGTGAGGGGGAGATAGGGTGAAGGGGAGACGGTTTTGTCCCCGCGTCTCTGCGTCCTCTGCGCCTCTAATTCGAAAAGAGTTGGTGGGCTGCGTTCCGTTTAGCCCACCCTACGGTCCTTTTCATGGTTTAGGGTGTCACGCAGGGACATGAGATACTGCGGTGAGAAGTTTTGCATCTTCAAACTCGCCCCGAATCCAGTGGATCATAATCCCACGGGGCTTTCGCCGAGCGTTCGGCGCCTCGAAACGGATCGTATTCGGTTTGCGCGAAGGCCGGTTTAGCCGGTCGCCCGGTTCGAGCAGCTACCGGGTAAGCAAAACTTATCGCCAGACAATCCGCCCGGTTGGGGGATTTGAGTCCCCGCTCTTTCATGTGCGCCTTGGCCTCGAGCTGGATTTTGCCGTCCATCCGCGCTACGGTCTCAGGGCCGATCAAATCGTTATAGAGCACTGTGTCCTTAGGGATTGCGCCGCCGGATTTCAGCCAGTCGCGCATGAGCTTCCACATCTCGGCTCGCTTGTTGAGACAGCCCGGATCTGTCGATTCGCCCGCAAACCATACCAGTTGCCAGGATCTTCCCATCGTTCTGCCAGCCGAAACTATCCCCGTGCCGTAGCCCGCGTCGATAAAGACTGCATCCGTCTTTTCCGAGTCTTCCAGGTTCGCGATAATATTGGCCACCTGGATGTCATTGTCGTTTTTGGGCATAGTGCGCAAAAGCTTAAAAGCCAGGCCCTGCCTGAGCCCGATCACAAGCTCGTCGTCGCCTTCCCACGCAGGGTCGACCGAGAGTATTTTCGGCGCGAAATCGAATTGCCCCGGCCGCAGACTCCGGCCGTAAGCCGCATCCACGTCGGCAACGCTTATGAACTGCTTTGCGGACATCGAAGGAAACATCCCCCGCACGCGGACCTTGAAAAAGTCGGAATTCTCGCCGTAATCGTCTGCCCACTGCCCAATGAGCTGCTTGTTCGTAAGCGCGCACGTGCGGGAGTCTATCTGGCGCGCGTTCCACCGGTGTTTGAGTTTGCCGGTAAAGCACTCTTTGAAGCGGCCCGTATTCCGCGTGGGGTTTCCAAATACACACCAGATAATCTGTGTGCCCTCATCGGTCAGCGCCCCCTCGGAAACCTCCCAGACAACGTCCGGGATCGCGCTCGCCTCGTCGAAGATAAGGAGGATGCGCTTTCCCTTGTTGTGAAGCCCTGCGAAGGCTTCGGTGTTTCTCTCGTTCCACGGGACCTGATCTATCCGCCAGGTCTTTTGATGCGAAGGATCGACCGAATAGATTGCTGTTGCCGTAAGCTCAAACAGATCGCGGGCAAACCAGCAGAGCCGGAACCACTTGGCAAGCTCCGACCAGGTCTTCGTTTTGAGCTGCGTCTCGGTATTCGCCGTGACAACGCCCTTTGTGTCCTCGAAGGTCGAGATGGCCCAAACGATAAGCCATGCGACAAGGGATGACTTTCCAATACCATGACCCGAGGCCGTCGCCTCGCGGATGATCGCGCCGGCAGCGAGGCGGCCAGGCCCTCCCCGGAGCTTTGCTCCGATTGCCTCGAGCTGCTCGCACTGCCATCTATCCGGGCCTGCGAACCCGGCCAGCTCCCCCTCGCCCCAGGGAAAGGCGTAGAGCACCCATCCATACGGATCGAAAGCATATCCGGCCAGATCGGCCGCCAGTTGCCTGTGGGCTTTCGAGTTTCGAGTTTGCAGCTTCGGGTCCCGGGTTTTCAATATCGACACTCCCGTAAAATGGCGGCGGGGCTTGGGAACCGGGACTGCCGGCCAAAATCTCGACGCGAAGCTGTGCGGGCGGCACAACCGCGTTCTCGAGGCTTCGCTGTGCGGTACGCCGGGGCGCCGCCTTTCTTAGTCGTGGTAATAATGGTCAAGCGGCGGCGGACCATCGAAGAGAATCTTTGGTGCGAAGCCTTTTTTGAGCGTGAGGGTATAGGCACACTCCCGGCACTCCCAGACCCTCCCCCTCTCCAAAACCTCCAGTAAATCAAGTTCCATGCCGCAGCGCTCGCACTTCATCTCATGATTCCCCGATTCTTCGATCGTTGCAATCCCCCAGTTACCGGCCCCTCGCTTCGCCGGCTAAGAGACAATTCACCGCGCGCAAAACTTCTCACCTCAGCCTGTCATCACCCGCTCGGGGCACCCTAAACCATCAAAAGGTGCAACTATTCATAGACAGAGACGCAGAGTGCGCAGAGATTTGAATCATCTGTTTTTGGTTTTTCTTGTTAATTCAATTGCTTTCCTCCGTGTCCTCTGCGTTGACGCAGGCCTCAATCCGTCTTAATCCGGCAACAGGATACCTCTGAGGGACTTTGCCCTGCAAAACGGCAACCAGAAACGGCAATCAGAAACGGCAACCAGAAGCGGCAATAGAAACGGCAAAAAGAAGCGACAAAAAAAACGAGGGAGAGCAGTACTTATAAAGACCGATGCGGAGGATATGAAAGTTGAAAAACATTTCCCTAAGGCCTGCCCCGGACCAGATCCGGGGATCTCTGCGTTCTCTGCCTCTGCGGTGGATTTTTTTGATTTCTCAACCTTATGGCTCATGTCAGAAAGCTTAAACATCTTTATGATACTCTTGAGCAGCTTGCCAAGTGGCTCTGCCGATTCCGGCTCTTGGGGAAAATAACAGGAGAAAGGTACCAGGTCGAACAGCAAATCCATTTCCATAGCACTGAAAATCTATGTCATTGCCGAACGTCAATCATTTGCCTTGTTATTTAGTAGTAAGATTCGAACTTTGAATCCGTATGGATACGCATTTTTAGAGGTTGGCAACTCATCCAATTGAAACTATGACCAACATAACAGGATACTTAAATATAAGCCAAGACTGTTTTCAACCGGGTCGAGCACCGCATGGGTAAACGATTCGATTTGGAGTAATATTCTTCTGACGGAGAAACAATCCTCAACCCTGTGCATCGGCTAATAAAGGCGTTGGCATCTGTGTCGAGAGGGCGGCTTATGAAGGAGACTAAAGAAAAGATCCTGTCGGCGAAGGAGTTGCGTCAGTTTGTTTTGAGGGGAAAACATCAATATGTGATTCTGAAGATCGCAACAATTTAGATTGAGGACGGGCGCGGAGATAAAGGTCGCCGGCCGGTACTCGTTTTTATTCCTTTTATTCGTTGACTTCAGAAATTATTGTGTTTAGAATATTAAGCTGAAAAGAAAGAGTTTACTCTACGATTTCGAAGACGATTTAATTTGCCCTCGATTATCGTCACGCAAACCCGTAATGCCTTATTGTGGCTATCTCGGTGAACATCCTTTCACCATTAAGGTCGAGCAGGATCTACCGGATCGCATTCATTTGAAAAGGACAAGCATGAACATCTTTGTAGGAAGCCTCTCATTTAAAACAACGGAAGAGGAATTGCAGAAGGAATTTGACGCATTTGGCGAGGTAGATTCTGTTAAAATCATTCTGGACCACGAGACTTTCAAATCGCGGGGATTTGCTTTCGTTACAATGCCGAACCAGGATCAGGCAACGGCAGCAATTGCCGCATTAAACGGCAAAGAGATAAACGGCTTCGCTCTTAAGGTAAACGAAGCAAGACCCAAAGAACCTGGGGGAGGTCCAGGCCGTGAGCGTAGCAGGACCGGTTATGCGAACAGTAACCGAACCGGGTCCGGTTTTGGCTCAGGGGCCGGCTCTGCAGGCGGTGGCTACAAAAGAGATCGCACGAGTGCTGTAACCGATGCTAAAGACCTTGATATCTACGATACTAAAGGCGGTCGGAGCGGGGCGCACGGCAGGAAGGGCCGAGGTGGTGGTAGCCATGGTCCAGGTGGCCGGTCAGGCGGGGGCAGATTTTCGTACTGAATGCCCGGTTGCCCCACAGTGCAAGCGGGACTTTTGCCGATCGCATGCAGATGTATACTATTCCGGTTCGAAGTGTTGCTACGGTGGTCACGCGGTGTATGATTGCGCTCCATAGTTCCTTATCGTACATGCGAAAAATAACTTAATCCTCATCTCTCCTCAGGTCAAACCTGTAATATCAGCTTGGAGCCTTATCTTTCAGGAAATGCCGCACTGCTTCGGGAGAGGTCCCAACTGCTGTGACTGCATTTTTCAGCTCAAACACGGTGCAAGTGAACTTCTGACACCAATATTTGAGTTCATTCTGTTCGTGAGGATTGACTCTGTTATTAGCGAAAGGCCCTCGCTTGGCTCTGATGGTAGACATAGTATCTCTCCGTGTCAAAGTGTGACAAATTGTTCGGCTCACATGAAAAGATGGCCCATAACGGGTATTCCCGGGCCGCAAAACAACAGATAGACTATATCACATTGCGATACGAAAGGATACGGGCGCACGAGCGATTCCAGGCGCCGATGCTCCCCTTTTGTCTCATATACTCCACGGGGCAATCCGGGTGGCAATGGCCTTCGCGGCATTGGGAAACCCCCTCACATGCCCAGCAACAAGCAGGTATCCTGCCGGAATGATTAATTAGTCCCGGGCACAATCCGACCCGAGAATGCGGTTCGGATGCGTAGCGCACAACTTGATGCATTATTCCGGATAAAAAAGCTGCTATTCGGAAGTCCAACGTAAGGAACCGACGTAGGGAACCGGCGACTTTGAAAAAGAATCCAGGTGAGGTTCGGATCGAAGTACCGGTTCAAAAGCGAACAGAAAAATGGGAAAAACCCCTGTTGTTCCGGTGAATAACTCAATTGGGATTTATCATCTCAATTCCACATTGTTTTAATTAGGATACACAGCTTATTTGGGTATCTGTACTACCCAATACCTCCCCCCTAAATCCTCCTTGTAAAGCATTCTTTTTCAGCTAGATTTCCAATAGCCATATCCCTTGTACGCTCCGGAGGCGTGTAAGGATGCTAAGACTCAATCGATTTGTGGTCACTGAGGCAAATATGGGTTTACGCTCACCTGCCAAGAATCTTCCGATGAATTTGCGGGCGCCCCTTTCCGTTAGTGGTTTTCGCATCGTTTTTTACTCCGGTAAACTTTACAACTTTGCATATGTGGCAATTGCGTTAAATTACGCCAACTTATCCAGGTTTTCTCCCAGAATGTCTGGTTTTATCACTTTTTCGTGTCGGAATTCTTTACACTGCCAGACCACTGGCTGGAGCACGAGAAGCTTGACTTGGGTAAGGAACGTAATCACTAAAACAGAATTACCTGTAATAACGGTATATTATACATTATGAGGTTGGAATTCTTTAATGCGAAAGGAAGGTGGCATACCTCTTGTAGTCTATCTCGTCCGACAAGCAAACTGAAGATACGGCAGAGTAATAATTAACCTTGGGTTACAACCCAAATATTCAGTAATTCATGAAGGAGAAAACGATGAAATTGAAGAAAACTCTATTAAGTTTGGTGGTTTTAGCGTTCGGAGTATTATTGGCTGGGAGTGCATTTGCAGATGCTTTTTTAGATTTTGGCACTGGGAATGCTGGGGCCGTGGGAAGCATTACGTCCTTAGGTGGTGGTAACTATTCAAGATCAGGTATTGCGATCGATGATCTTGTGGTTATTGGTGCACCACATGATAATGGCAATTACTTCCCATTGTCTGGTACAGCTGGCGGTAAGTTTGCCTCGCTAAGCTTCAACACAAAAACAGACACTTTCAGCATCGTTGGTGGCGTGCCTGGTCTTGGTGTCCCCAAGACGGACACCTTGTTGTCAGGTACGATCTTGACTTTTACAGTTAGCCATTATGATCACACCGAAAGTATCTACTTTACCGGATGGGATACGAAAGATCCAACCCTAATGGCTGATTTAGGGCTCCCGGTCTCCGGGTGGATATTTAGCGGTACTGTTAGAGGCATCGGATGTGGATTCCCTTATCGAGTTGACAGTTCAGACATTACAGACTTTCACCCGCCAGTTCCCGAAGCGGCATCGCTACTGCTCCTCGGCTCCGGTTTGGGGGGTCTTGGGTTGCACAGAAGATTCAGGGCATAGCGACCCAAGAAATATCTCTTCGGCAGGCTCAGGACAAGCGAAGGCGGCGATGCCGCACACCTGAGCCTGCCCTGGATCCCGGATCGAGTCCGGGACAGGATCTGATCCGGGGATCTCGATGCGCTGCGAGGCGGGCGGCTGGGTCTCCCCGGAGCTTTGTGGAACAGAGCGATTGAGTGGGCAATCCCTCCTGATGCGGGCCCGGGCCGATGCGAGATTATTTCTGGCCAACCCGAAATGCGTGTCGATGGCCAGCGCGCTCTCGCTGGCGGCGATAGCCGGCGCCCTTTTCCCAAGCTGGACACAGGCGATACAGGTGTTGTTGTATGCTTGGAAGTAGTTTGGCCTCAACTTGAGCGCCCCCCTCGATGCCTCGATGCACTTACCGAACTGATGGTTCCCGTAATAGGCCAGGCTAAGCCGGAGGTAGTTATAAGTCGTTGGATCGATTTTTGTGGCGACTTCCTGTACACGTAGCAGATCAGCGGAATTGAGAACCACCTCCCGGTAGACCCTGGCAGCGGTATCTTCGGGGGAGAGCTTCAAGGTCTCCTCCACGGCCGCCCCAAGCGCCTTCCAGTCATGCTGCTGCGCATAGATGCGCATGAGAAGGCACCTCGCTTCGGAAAAGCTCGGGCTCGATTCCACGGCTTTGGCGAGAAGCGGGAGGGCCTCCCCCGGCCGGTTGTGCCCGTGGAGAAACCTGGCATAGTAGAAATGCACCCGTAGAAGCCGGGGGCGCACTTCAGGGTCTTCCTGAAATGCTCTTCGGCAGCGGCCCCTTCGCCCAGTGCGTCCCGTGCGATCGCCACGTTTATGTGCAGATAGGCGTAGTATGGAGACAGCGCCAGCCCCCGTTCGATAAAGACCGGCCCGGAGAGGGGAAGATGGGGTAACGCGGTGAGGGTTTTGCCTCCGCGTCCCCGCGTCTCCGTTCCCCAGCGTTACCGCGTCTCCCCATCTCCCTCTATCAATCGAGTTCCCTCAGGACCCAAGAGTATGGCAAGCCCGACAACAACGCGAATTGTGAACTACCGTCCATCCCCGAATAGAACCATGGGCGCCCAGAAAAACGGATAGCGGTAGGTTTTGTCTTCCCCATGGATCATGCGCAGTTTGATATCACGCAGCGCCTCGGCCCGACCCCTGCCCGCCTTGAGGTTCTCATAGAGACCGCTGCTCAAGGTCTTTGCCGATATGGATTCCACGGACCACAACGTGACGGATATGGCGGGAGTCCCGGCGTACATGAAGGCGCGGGTGAGCCCCATCACTCCTTCGCCCCGGACCTCAATTCCCCTCCCGGTGTTGCATGCGGAAAGCGTTACCAGGTCGGCATTGAGTCTGAGGCCGAAGGTATCGGCCATGGTGAGAAACCCGGCGCCTCCAGCGGGGTCGGGCTGCGAGAGCACAAGGGCCGGCTGGCTCACCCGATTGGTCACATCCGGCACGACCCCATGGCACGCAAAAACCACGTATCGGTAGTCCGCAAGCTTTTGTGCCTCGTTTAGTTTCAGGACGTTGCTCCGTGAAGCGTCCTGCCTCAACTGCAAAGGCATACTCGAGTCCGAAGCCAGCAGGACGTCCTTGATCTCTCTCGCCTCCTCCTCTGTCTCGGGAAGCTCCAGGAAAACTCCTCCCATCAGATCGAGATAGGCACGCTCCCTGAGGCCGGCAACTTCGGATTCTCTCCTGGTTGCGCCGGGCGTTTCGCTTCTGCCATATACAGGGTTTGCAAAGGCGAGCAGGGGGAACCGGGCCTTGGTCGTTTTCCTTGCCTGTGCTTCGCGAAGCGTCTTAAGAAGGGATGCCGAAGACAGATACGCAATGGGATAGTCTTCCACAAGGTAGCGGGGGGGTTCCCCGTCCATCCGGGAAACCAGGGCTTCGAAGGGCAGCCCGTAGAGGGGACCTGAAGGAACGATGTAGAGCGTCTTTGCGCCCTGGAGGGTTTCCCCCGCATCTTTTGGAATCAACAGTTCATAGAGTTCATGTCCCTCATGGCTCACCGCCTTCATGTCGGCCTCGACCCTGCCGTTGATTTCCTCGGGTGAGCCTCCTGTGAGCAGGGTCTTTAGTATCGACCGAGTGCCTTTTCGCCACGAGTTGACTTTCTCTCCCAGTTGGTTTTCACCAATACTAATGGGGTAAAATCCAAAGCGCTTTTTTCCGATCACCCACAAACAGGCGCTTTCTTTCATCACACCGTAGACAAGCAGGGCTTCATCGGGGTTCAGCACCTGCTCCTGGATATCTTTAAGGCTGGCCGGCTCCGGGTACTTAAGGGCATAGTAGTCGGGGTACTTTGCCCCGATCTCTTCCTGAAGAGTGCGGTAAGCTGCCCGGATTTGTTGCAGACTGGCTTCCAGAGCTTGAAGACGCACCGTGTCCCGCTGCTTTGCATCTTTGGAACGTTCTGCCGCAATGTCGGCCTGAGCTTTTTCCATCCGGTTTTCCAAATCAGTCTCACTGTCCTTCACTGTCCCGGGAAGCCCGGAAAAGTCCCTTGCACCGCTTTTTCCCATTTCTTCCAGAAACACCCGCCCCTGTTTGCGCTCAAATGTTTCCAGGGCTTTTTTGTCGTAGCCCCTGGATGGATCCTCCGCGTGCATCTTCTGATAGAGCTCGATCAGCTCATCGTAGACAAAAATCTTTCCACTCATGAAAATGATTTTGGCCTCTTTTTCTGAAAGCCCCGCCCTCATGGTCTCGATAGTGTCGATAGCCTTTTCGTAATGAGAGACAGCTTCGAGCTCTTTTCTCAGCTTTGCGCTTGCCTTGCCAAGCATACTCAGCGCTCTCCAGAGAATGTCCGGCGCCCCGATTTCAATGCCGATCTTCAGGCTTTCCCTCAGGGACGCATAGGCCTTTTCGTACTGGCCGAGAACCGAATACACTGATCCAATCGAGGTAAGATTAATTGCGACGCCTTCCTGGTCACCGACCTCTTTATCGATTGCCAGTGACTCCTCATAATAGCTGAGCGCGTTTTCATTCCGGCCCAGGTCCAAATATAACGTCCCAATGTTTCCAAGAGACTTTCCGACGCCATTCCTGTCCCCGACCTCTTTATCGATTGCCAGCCCATCCTCATAATAGCTGAGCGCCTTTTCATACTGGCCGAGACTCGAATAGACCATTCCAATTTCGGCAAGGTCCCCTCCGATGTCTTTACGGGCCCCGATCTCTTTATGGATTGCCAGCGCCTCCTCAAAATAACCGAGCGCCTTTTCATACTGGCCGAGATACGAATAGACTATTCCAATCTCGGCAAGGTTCGCACCGACGCCCTTCCTGTCCCCGAACTCTTTATCGATGGCCATCGACTCCTCAAAACAGCCGAGCGCCTTTTCATACCGGGCGAGATACGAATAGACTATTCCAATTTCGCCAAGGCCCGCTCCGGCGCCTTGCCGGTTTCCGATCTCTTTGTCGATTGCCAGCGCCTCCTCATGATATCTGAGCGCCTTTTCATACTGGCCGATACTCGAATACACTATTCCGATCTCGCTAAGAGCCGCCCCCACGCCCTCCAGGTCGCCTGTCTCCTTCTTGATTGCCAGCGCCTCTTCAAAATAGCCGAGCGCCTTTTCGAACCGGCCAAGATCCGAATACACTCCTCCAAGGAGCGAGAGAATAGTTGCGATGGCCTGCTTGTTGCCCGACTTCTTTGCCAGCTCAAGAGCTTCCTGACCTTTTTCGAGCGCCTTCGCATAGTCGGATGCGTTGTAGGCCTGGAGCGCTTCCCTGGACACGCTCTCCAATCCGTCCCCCCGAGCCTGATTGCTGCAAAACAGGGTTGCAAGAAGAAACAAACCGGCGGTAATGGTGAAAACAGCCCTTATCCCCATTGGTGCTCCCTTTCTTACCCTCATTTTGGTCAGGTGCAGGTCGCCCTTAAACAATTTCACCAGCAGAAGCGCAGAGGACGCAGAGGGGATTACAAGACACGGAGACGCAGGGACAAAACCGTCTCCCCTTCACCCCATCTCCCCTTCTACGCGTCTTGCAGTTCCCGCATCCCTGCCGCCCTGAAATCCTCGCAGGACAAGCTGCAGGCCCACAGGACCTTCCCATATACCCATCAAAAACGCAAGTCGTGTGTCAAGGGGACCTGTTTGAGCAATACGCGGGGGCAGGAAACGAGACTATCAACTGCCGGGATGGTGGGCGGCCTCGAATTGCCCAAAGCGGTCCTGTTGAGCTTTCTCTTGCCTTTTTCAGTAGCATATTGGATGATTCGATGGGCTTCAGCGCGTCCCAGGGACTTTTTCAGGCAAAATCCGACCCGAGAATGCGGTTTCGGATGCACAGCGCACAACTTGATGCATTATTGCGGCAAAGGATACAAATGAAGCGAGCGCTCATCACAGGTATAACCGGTCAAGACGGTTCCTGCCTGGCTGAATTTTTGTTGGGCCGTGGCTATGAAGTGCATGGAATTATCAGAAGGGTAGCCATGGAAGTTCCGGAACACAGGCTTTGGCGCCTCAGACACATCATAGACAAGCTTATCCTCCATGCAGCATCCCTTGAAAGCTTTGCGAGCATTTTCAGGGTGTTCAACCTGGTACAGCCGGACGAGTGCTACCATCTGGCTGCTCAGAGCTTCGTCAGCTACTCGTTCGAGGACGAGTTCTCGACGATCAATACCAACATAAACGGAACCCACTACGTATTGGCCGCAATTAAGGAAGTCTGCCCCAATTGCGGGTTCTATTTTGCCGGATCGAGCGAAATGTTCGGCAACGCTGAGCAGACCCCTCAAAACGAGCATACCCCGTTTTTCCCGCGGTCTTCGTACGGGATATCGAAGCTCGGCGGGTTCCACCTTACCAGGAACTACCGTGAAGCCTACGGTGTTCATGCAGCGAGCGGGATCCTTTTCAACCATGAGTCCCCCAGGAGAGGTCTTGAATTTGTGACCAGAAAAGTCTGTCATACCGCAGCAAGGATCAAGTTGGGACTGGCCAAAGAGCTGCGGGTGGGAAACCTTGAAGCAAGAAGAGACTGGGGATATGCAGGCGACTATGTTCAGGCCATGTGGCTGATGCTTCAGCAGGACAGCCCGGATGACTTCGTAATAGCCACCGGAGAGACTCACAGTGTCAAGGATTTGATCGAATTGGCCTTCTCGCACCTCCATCTGGACTGGAAGGACTGGGTGGTTGTTGATAAAAGGCTCTATCGGCCTTCGGAAATTCACGAACTCAGGGGAGACTATTCTAAAGCCAGGAAGCAACTCGGTTGGGAGCCCGGCATGTCCTTCGAAGAGCTCACACGCACAATGGTCGATCAGGATTTTAAGCAGTTAAAGAATGCGAGATCATAAGGATTAGGATTCCAACCGCGGGCTGTTTGAATGGCACAAAAAAATATTCTTATTTTTGCCCCAACCTATAATGAACAAGGAACCATCAGGACGCTCATCGATGCGCTCCTGGCGCTGCCGGTGCGATCCGACTTATTGTTCGTGGACGACAGTTCCACCGACGGCACGACCGAGTATCTGCGCTCTGTTGCCGCGACCGAACCGAGGATTCACGTTATCGTCAGACCAGGCAAGCTTGGCATCGGGTCTGCCCATAGGCTCGGATGGCTCTATGCGCGAGTCCACGGTCATTCCCGCATTGTCACGCTGGATGCAGACCTCTCCCACGACCCGCAGGATGTCCCGCGCCTTCTCGCCGCATTGGACGCCGGCGCCGACGTAGCAGTCGGTTCCCGGTTCTGTCCCGGCGGGCGAACCGATTATCGGGGCTGGCGGCGCTTTCTGAGCCACACTGCAAATCTCATCGCCCGCCTGGTTCTGCGGCTCCCTGTAACCGAGCATACTACTTCCCTTCGTGCTGTCCGCTTGGACCGCGTTCCACCAGGTTTGGTCGAGTCGGTTAACGCCAATGGCTATAGCTTTTTCATGATCTGCATCACCCGTCTTGCGCGCGAGGGACCGATCATTAAGGAGCTCCCCATCCACTTTCACGACCGTCAGCGTGGATCTTCCAAAATGCCGAGGACTGCCGTTGCACAGGCAATACTCAGTCTTGCTCGGCTTGCATTGGAGCGGCGTCCCGCCGAGCCGCTCGGGATTCCTCAGGGGTCTGAGCGGCAATGCCCGGCTTGCGGAGCACCCTACCGTACATTCGTTGCGCCGGGCCAATTGCTCTGCCTGCAATGCATGGGGACCGGGAATTCAGGATTTAAGGATCAAAACGAGTAAAGCTTCCTAAATTCCTGAATTCCCGTAATAAAAAATTGAGGAATTCCTATGTACATCGAGGGATCGACATCCACGGGTTCTTCCTTTGCTGCATTCAAACGGCTCTGGGCACAGATGTCCCGAAGCGCGAGGATCGGGATGTTGGCTATCCTGGCTTTGGGGATTTTTCTTCGCGCCTTCCGTCTGGATACTTTCGAATTCAAGCTGGATGAGCTGGAGGCCATCATGAATGGACTCTCGGTCCCTGCGCATCACTGGTGGATCGAGCATGGCGCGGTGTCCAGCGTCGGTGTCCCCTTTGGGCCGGTTTTCACCTATATCATGGGCCTGCTGACAGCCGGCAGCGCCGATCCATACACCCTGACCGCTTTTTTCCTTGCCGTGAATATAGCCGTCCTTATGCTCTCGGTCCCCTTCTTTGCCACATTCGCCAAGGACCGGACACAGTTTCTCCTTTGTGTATTTCTCTTTTCATTATCACCCTATTTGATCATCTTCAGCCGGAAAATCTGGCCGCCAAACCTGCTGCTGCTTTTCGTAATTCCCCTGGTGCTGATGATAGTCAGGGTTCGCGAAAAACCCCATCTTTTCCTGCCTATAGGCCTGTTTTCGTCAATTGTGTTCCAGCTGCACCACAGCGGCGTATTTTATGTAATCCTGCTGACCTGCTTTGCCGCCGCCTCATTCAAACTTGGCCCAAACGAGTCGGCAACCTGGGCGACTAATCGGCTAAAAACCACCCTCCTGTGGGCGGCAGGCGGTTTTATTGCGTTCGTGCTGCCTCTTATTTCCTATGTGAGCTTCTTTTCCCATCATTTCCAGCAGACCGGCATTACACACTGGGCGGCAGGCAGTCCAAATATGTTCTTGGCAATAAGCGCGCTTAGGTGGCTCGTCTGGACTGCGACTGGAAACCATTTCTGGCCCGCCCTGCTTTCCGGAACCAACAGCGCATGGAACTGGCCCGCTCCGCCTTTTCCCTCCGGAGTCCTGATTTTTTGCTACTTTCTTGCTCTTCCGTTCCTGTTGGGATTTTTCAGCTATGCCAAAGCCGCCGTGCAATATTTCAGACCGACATCACCCGGTCCGGCAGGGCGGTCCGATCTGAAGGACCTGCTTTGCCCACTTTCCATCGGGTATCTTTTCCTGATCTACTTGATCCTAAATCTTAGGGTGCATACGCATCATTACACCATCATACTTCCTTTTTTAATCCTGGCTCTCTCCAAGGGAATTTTGGTCCTCCATGAATACGCAAAATCATGGACAAGCCCGGTCAGGGTCCTGCTGTTTGCCGGGTTGATCTCATATGCGCTTCAGTACCCTTTCGTCCTCTCCTATGTGGACGCAAATAACGGCACCACCGGGGAATACGGCATCTCCTACCGCGAACAGAGAAACGCCGCCGAAAAGATTGCCGCTTTGGCCGGACGCAGAGAGATCAGGATCAACCCGGTTGAGGTTGAATCGAAACATTTTTTGAGACCTACTGGCGAGAAAGAACTCCAGGATACAATAGCATACATTTGCCGGGTCGAATTCGGAGCGAAAGTCGTGTTTAATGAAAGCGCGGAACCAGGCGCCACGGAATTGAAGCTCCATAATGAGGGAAGGAAACTGAAGCTTGAGATCAAAGACTGCAAATCCGGTGCATAGGTGAGCAGGAAAAGCTGCAGACTTGCGTCCTGTAAGGCTGCAGCAACGCCAATGACAACTTGTGAAGCAGGGGCGCGGGCAGCCAGTGACGCAAAGAACAAAGCAACCATGATCCAAAATGTGAGCCGCAGAGAACTGATTTTAGTCTTAATGCTGAGCCTGACAGTGGCGCTGATCAGCGCGCGGCCTTACGCCGGCGGGTGGAACGACGGCAGCCGCCTGGCCCTGGTCGAAACTCTGGTGGATTTCAGAACGCTGTCCATTGACCAGTCAATTTTTGTCGATCCGGCCAGAGCCAAAGGAACTGAGGCCAAACCTTATCCCCCGCAGCAACGGGATCTCATGGAAGGCGGCACGCTTGATAAAGTCCTGGTCAAAGGCCGATTCTATTCGGATAAACCCATGGTCCCGGCCCTTTTCATGGCCGCCTGCTATCAGGTCCTGGAGTGGACCACCGGATTGCAGGCCCGCTCGCGACCCGACCTGTTCGTCTACGCGATGACCCTCGTTTCCTCAGGATTGGCGTATGTGGTGGCGGTGCTCTCCATTCACCTGTTAGCACGCAGAGTATTATCCGGAAGTTCCATGGCGCTTGCCGTGACTATCAGTTTTGCCCTGGGTTCATCGGCGCTCGCGTATGCCAGACAGGTAAACAGCCATGAGACATTGCTCGCCGTGGCGGCCGCTCTGATGGTTTGCCTCCACTCCCTGCCCCAACGGCTTCTTCAGATCCCCTCACCCAGGGGATTGCTGGCAACCATGGGACTGCTTACCGGCCTGGGTTACTCCCTGGACTTTGCCGTCGGTCCTCTGCTCCTGATCTCCATTCTGCCCCTGATCATCTACCGATGCCGCGTCATCGGGCGAAGGGGCCTGGGCTTGGTCACAGTATTTTTCCTTTCCGCTCTTCCTTTGATTGTCCTGCATCATGCACTCAATTATCAAATCGGCGGGACTTTCCGCCCCGTCAGCGCCGTTGCCGACTATCTTTTCTGGCCTGGTTCACCCTTCGACTTCAGCAACGCCACCGGCCACTGGCATCATAGCAGCATCTGGCGCGGCATGGCTTACGCGCTGGGACTTTTGTTTGACAAAAAGGGCTTCCTGCTGCACCAGCCCGTATTGATCCTTGCATTTTTGGGCGGCATTGCGCTGATGATCAGAAAACGAGCGCTCCTGCCGGAGCTGCCGGAGATGCTCTTTTCGTTCGCCTGGAGCGGGGCGACCTGGCTGGTCTATGCATTGGGTTCCAACAACGCTTCGGGGGTTTGCGCCACTATCCGCTGGTTCGTGCCGCTGCTCGCGCCCGGCTATTATGTGCTCCTGATGGTATTGCGTTATCGGCCTGATCACTACCCTGAGTTTCTGGCGCTCGCTGCCGGCGGTATGCTGATCTCAGTCCTGATGTGGTACTACGGTCCGTGGATGAGGATGGTCCCCGGATTCTGGTTCATCCTGGGAGTAACTCTGCTGGGCTGGAGTATGGTCGTCTTGCGCGGACGAAAACCCCTGGGGTTGTGACAAGGGCATCAAAATCCTGGCGTGCTGAGCCGCCGCCTTGCTTGTGAAGCATTGCGGCAAGCTCCGGGTGGTTTTTGCTCTCGGCAAGCAGCAAACACCCTCTTTTAAGCCCTCCGCAAGCAAGACGACGCTCCCGAAGACCAATTTGCATCGAGCTGCGCATCATTCCCCGCGATACAATGACACCTTGATGATTTTTCTCATCATTGCGAATAAATCGGCAAGTAAATGTCCTTGACAGCATCCACGGCAGGTGCTACCCAAAAAATCTTAAAAAGCGGCTTCTTATCACCTTATAACCTCACCTTATCACCCCGGCCGGCCGCCAATCGCTAAGGGAGGAATAAATGTCCGGACAAAAACATGCGTTCCATCGCACGCTCTATTTCCGGGTCATCTGCGGCATCGTCATCGGCGTGGCCCTCGGGTTCCTGTTCCCCGAAACGGCGCAGTCGCTCAAGCCTCTGGGCGACTCGTTTATCAAACTGATCAAGATGATGATCGCCCCGATCATCTTCTGCACCGTTGTTGTCGGCATCGCCAAGATGGGGCACATGAGAGATGTCGGCCGCGTTGGCATCAAAGCCCTGATTTATTTTGAGGTCATGTCGACGATTGCGCTCATCATCGGTCTGGTCGTCGTCAATGTGCTGCGGCCCGGGGCGGGTATTAACGCCGATCCGGCCACACTCGACACCAGGGCGATCGCCAGCTATGCGACGGCGGCGAAGTTCCACACCACCGAAGAGTTCTTTATGAACATCATTCCCAGCACGGTGGTTGACGCTTTCGCCAAGGGCGAGATCCTGCAGGTGCTGCTGTTTGCCATTCTTTTCGGGATTGCGCTGAACTGGGTTGGACAGCGCGGAGAAGCGCTCCTCAAGTTTATCGACGAAACCGGTCACGTCCT
>Ga0074046_10001938_pt1 | contig 18247 bp, 15 predicted proteins | sample BogForMeECP23OM3_FD_94441 | JGI IMG/M metagenome (GOLD analysis project Ga0074046, IMG submission 94441) | Bog forest soil microbial communities from Calvert Island, British Columbia, Canada - Bog Forest MetaG ECP23OM3 | ecosystem: Environmental > Terrestrial > Soil > Wetlands ... | reverse complement strand
CAGAATGCTCTGGTTCCGAGCGGTGATCCGGTGTACTGGGACGAGAACAGCGGCGCGGGTTGCCAGTCGAGCGGCTGTCCGTCGCAGGCCTCTGAGAGCTCCGTGGGAAGCATTCCTTCCGAAGCCTTCGATATCGTCGGCAACAACGGCGTCAACGACGGCCCCGCGTGCATCTATGACGTTCCAAAAGACGGCTTCAAGATCATCTACAGTTTCACCGCGCAAGAGGGCGGAAAGCACGGTCCAAATTCTGGTGTAGCAGTAGATAAAGCCGGGAGCCTTTACGGATCGGTGGGAGACGGCGGCGATTACGGCCAGGGGCTAGTTTATAAGCTGGCGCAAACCGCCAGCGGCTGGATATTTAACCCACTCTACAGCTTTGCTGGAGGCGCTAACGGAGCCGACCCCGGCCAGGTCGTCGTCGGCCCGGAAGGTGGCCTTTACGGAGGCGCAGCGGGCGGAGGGATGCAGAACTGCGGTACTGGCGGAGCGTCCTCCTGTGGTTTGGTGTATGGGCTCCGACCGCAGCCGACCGCCTGCCTCACGGCATTGTGCAGTTGGATGGAAAACGTGTTGTATCCATTTACTGGAAACACCGACGCGTGGGGAGGCCAAGTCTCCGGCTCCGACCAGAACGGCAATCTGTTCGGCTTCTCATCCGGCGGCGGCGCCTACGGGAAAGGTGCTGTCTTTGAGCTGACGCCTTCCAGCGGCGGCTGGACGGAAAAGGTCATTTACAGTTTCATCGGAAGCGACGGAGACGGAGTTAACGCACTGCTGCTGGGCTCCGACGGCAATCTTTACGGAACCACGTTTCTGGGGGCCTATGGGGGTGGGGGTGGAAATGTTTTCCAGTTAGTACCCTCCGGAAGTAGCTGGACGGAACAGGTCATAGCTAGTTTCGAGGGAAGCTATTCCCCCGTCCTGGTTAAGGAAAACTTCGGCAACCTGTACGTCCTTGACAACTATGACCAGTACTATTCGTATTACGGTTACGATTACTGGGACACATATGGAACGATTTATATGATTTCACCGTCGGATGGCAAGTGGCAAGTAACCCTCCTTGACGATCGAGGGTTTTATTATGGTGAGTGGGGCATACTGGGTCCAGGTTACGACCTCTTTCATGGCCTGACAACCGATGCTGCAGGAACGATCTATGCCACTGAGGGCACGGTGAGTTGCTGTAATTCTCCCCCCAATTATTTCACCGATGGGGGTGGAGTTTTTGAACTGACAGCGCCGTATCAAGAACAGTACCTGGTTTACTTCGTCGGGCAATATACCCGGGGTGTGGGGGATAATTTCCGGGATGTGGAGGTGGGGGCGGGCGGGAACCTGTATGGCACAACCGCCGCCTGCGGAAGCTCCGACGGCACGGTCTGGGAGATCGCACCATACCAGTAGCGCGAAGAATCGGCCGGCATCCTGGATGGTGCCGGCCTTTCCCATTCACTGGACAGTAGCTCCTGTCGCCAGCAAACCGGAAGCTGGCCAGCCACGCATTGGCCTATGTGCGCAACAGTCCGCCGCTTCCGGAATCTTTGGTCCATGTTTCGAGCCAAGTGGAGGGACCGAGCGTCCGCCTTACGTTTAGGGTGGGGCAAGCGACTCTGACTGAAGCCGTGGATCGGGCACTCGCAGCGCCATGGGGAAAGCAACTGACGGCAATGGCTGCCAAATCGATGGCCGGAGATCAAGTGGTTGTCGACGGTTTGGCTGGTGGAACTAAGCAGGTCAAGCCCGTTGCTCCGCCGCCGCCTCCAGCTGGCAAGATAGTGGTTTATGGTCTACAGGGCGGGCCTAAACAGATGTAGTTGCACTTCCTGTGCTTGGGCGATTCCTGTCATAACTTAAATCGCGCCGCAAGCCTCGGTTCCACCTTATCCAACAGCAGAACGAAGGCCAGTCCGATCGTCACGTTGAAGATCAAGTGGGCCCATGCCACCGACATGCTGCCTGCTCCGAACTGGTCCACCATCAAGCGGGAGAACGGCCGCAGAAATGGAAAGTAGATCAGCACTCCGGCCGCGTTGAAGAGCAAATTGGCCGCCGCGGTGGCCCGTGCTACCGGTTTCATTCCGAGGCTGGCGATCAGTCCGGTTGAGGTTGTTCCGATGTTGGAGCCCACCACGATAGGGATCGCCGCCACCGCGGGCAGTATGCCCTGTTGCACCAGAAGGATGGCCAGCCCGGTGGTCACGCTGCTCGATTGCACCAGCGCGGTGAACACCAGTCCGATGAGCACGCCCAGCCACGGCGCTTCCGCCCGCCCCAGCCACTCCTGAAAAACCGGAGCATTGCTGAGAGGCTTGAGCTTGTCCGAAATGAGATTCAACGCGAAGAAGATGACGCCAAAATAGCCAGCCGTCCGCCGTTATTCTTTGCCCTTAGGCATCCAGTCGATGATGTTCACCAGTTGCCAGGGATTCTTACGCAGCGACCACTGTAGTTCGCCATCCTGGTTAATGCCGAGCTGTGCCGCCGGGTATAACACTCCCCCGCTCTTGTTCTTGTCCTGATCGTTGATATTAATCTCGCCCGCCGTCAGGTTGTACGCCTGCGACTGGGTGTTGTGATAAACCTCACGCAAGTGGATCGGCCGCTCGGTAACGAAAAGGATCTTGCGGCCGGTCGGTGTAGGGATCGAAACCGCGTATTTGAGGCTGTAGCCCACAGTACCTGGTATCTGGATACGGCCCACGCTCTTCATCTTCGACAGCGCCTCCACCAGTCCTTTGTTCCCGCCCTTCACGAAGGCAGCATCCAAAGCCTCTCTGTCTTCCGCGGTCGAGAACTGGGAAATAACCACCTTGACGCTGAAGTTAGCTCCCATCTGGGTGCTCGTGCCACGGGCGGTGGCATCAATGGTTTCCACTTGAGCGACCGCAAACACAGCCATGGCCATCATTGCTACGAAAAAGATGATGCAACGGGCAGTTCTGACAAGCTTTCGTTCTGGGTTCATCCTCGCCTCCTCGGGGTGTTATACCGCAGCCGCACGGAATGCGCCAGTTTGTTTCGTCCTGAATGCCGTTGATAAGGATATCGTTAGGCGGGATTTGCGATTCAAGACACTTAAACCAGGGATATAATTCTCCACCAACCAGTGGTGCTCGTCGCGAGCTTTGCCAATCTTCGCGCGCGCGAAGTGGGGAGCAAGAGCCTCAACCGCTGACAAAACTCCGGCCAACTTCAACCTCTAAGGGGCAACACAGGTGTCTTGTCCATCTCAGAAATTTAAAATATCCCGTCTGCTATCAGGCTGTTAGGCCGTAATCTGAAATTAAGTTGACTTCCTCAGGGGACAGCGCAAGAGTACCTCCAGGCCGAGTAGGAGGAGCTGTTCTTCGGGCCGGGCAGGCCCCGGGGACAACTCCCCTCCCCGGCTCCGGGAGGGACGGGAAGACGCCCTAGGAGAATCAAGATGGCAGATCAAGAGCGAAGTGCGGCTTCGGTTTTCAACATCAACTTACGGACGGGAACGGTTGCGCTCATCTCGGCGCTGATGTTCGCGACAATTATTGCCGCCCCGGCAATACAGGCGCAGACGTTCACTGTCCTGCACGCATTCACTGGCTATGGCGACGGTGGTGAGCCCATTGCGGGTTTAACCATGGATCGAGCCGGGAACCTCTATGGCACGACCTCGGAGGGCGGCGCAGCCGGGGTTGGCACGGTATTTAAACTAGTGCACGCGAAATCGGGCTGGGTTCTGTACACCCTCTATGCCTTTAAGGGTGGCCAGGATGGAGCCAATCCGCAAGCGCGAGTTCTGTTCGGCCCGGATGGAACCCTGTATGGAACCACAAGCTATGGCGGCGCAGGGTCGGGGACGGTGTTCAACCTCAGACCACCGGCCACGTCTTGCCGGGCGGCCCAGTGCCCCTGGACCGAAACCCTGCTTTACCGCTTCACCGGTGGAAGTGATGGGGGCGAGCCCGGATACGGCGAGCTAGCCTTTGACTCGGCGGGCAACATCTATGGCACGACCTCGTACGGCGGAACCGGCTGCCACTCATATGGAGGTTGTGGTGTCGTGTTCGAACTCACCCGATCCGGTGGAGGTTGGACCGAAAGCGTTTTATACCGCTTCACTGGAGGCAGCAACGGATTCTCGCCCTTCAGTGGTGTGACGTTCGACCGAGCCGGCAATCTGTATGGCACGACCGTTCTGGGAGGAAGCGGTGAGGGCGGTGTGCTTTACCAGTTAATTCCATCAGGATCGGGCTGGACATCGACGACCCTGCACAGTTTTGGCACTTCAGGCGATGGGTATTCGCCATACGGAGGCCTGATTATCGACAAGCAGGGGAACCTCTACGGGACAACGTTCGGCAACGGCATAGTCTACGAGTTGCAGTCCCTGGGAAGCAATTGGACCTACAACATCCTTTATGTCTTAGGCGGCCAGGGACCCTACGACGCCCCAACTATGGATGCTGCGGGCAATCTGTATGGTACGACTTTCGGCGGCGGCTTTGTTGGCAACGTTTTCAAGTTAACTCCCGGAGCCCAGGGTTGGACCTACACCGACCTTCATGACTTCAACGGCCGTGATGGAGTCGAGCCGGTAGGCGGTGTGGTGCTCGACGCTAATGGCAACATCTACGGCACAACATTTTATGACTTCGGTGAGGTGTGGGAGATCACACCTTAATAAAAGGAGTTCGGGGTCTGCTGCCATCATGTTGCCGGCCCCTGTGCGGCTCCGGCAATGATCGAAGTCAGTCAAGGAGAATTACCATGATCGGACAAAAGCGAAGTGCAGCTGCGGTTTTCGACATCGACTTACGGATGGGAACGGTTGCGCTTATCGCGGCGCTGATGTTCGCGGCGACGATCATCGCCGTTCCAGCAATACACGCGCAGACGTTCACCGTCCTGCACAGCTTCACCGGTGCGCCCGACGGAGCTAATCCGGTGGTTGGCCTGACCCTGGACCAGGCCGGAAATCTCTATGGCGCAACCTGGTTCGGGGGTAACACCGGCGGAAACTGCGGAAGCTCGGGTTGCGGTACCGTCTTCCGGCTGAAGCGCGCGGGATCTGGTTGGATATTCGCTCCGTTGTACAAGTTCAGCGGGCCGGACGGCCTTGGTCCCCAGGGGCGCGTAACCTTCGGGCCGGACGGAACGCTCTATGGCACGACAGCCAATGGCCAGGGAGACGATTGCAGCTGCGGCGATGTCTTCAATCTGAAGCCGCCACCCACTCGCCCTCAAACGCCCCTCACCCCATGGGTCGAAACCGTGATTCATCAGTTCCGCCCCTCCCCCGGCGAAGGCTTTGATCCGACGGGCGATCTCGCTTTCGATCATGCGGGTAATCTCTATGGGACAACCGAGTCGGGCGGCTATTTTAACCATTGCGGTGGCGGATTAGGCTGCGGCACAGTTTACGAATTGACGCCATCGGCGGGAGCTTGGACGGAGAACGTCATCTACACCTTAAAGGGCGGAACCGATGGAACGTACCCCCCCGACGGCGTTGTCCTCGACTCGTCCGGCAATCTCTACGTTACGAGCAATGAAGGGTACTACGACAACGATGCACAGTGGGGCGCGGTATTTGAGCTTTCGCCCTCGGCATCGGGCTGGACAGAGACTACGCTGTATGACTTCCAGAACGGGAATGGCGTCTTTCCCGAGGGCGGACTGATCTTCGACACAGCGGGAAATCTTTATGGAGCCACCACCGCCACTGGTGAGGGCAGCGGGGGCGGCACGGTTTACAGGCTTACTCCCGCCAACGGCGGATGGAGCTTCCAGAATCTCTATAGCTTCACTGGAGGGTCTGGACTCAGTGGCCCGCGAGGCAAACTGATTATGGACATGGCCGGCAACCTCTACGGAACAACCTATGCCGATGGCGCCTATGGCAAGGGATCCGTTTTCAAACTTACGCCGGGAAATGGCGGCTGGACCCTCACTGCACTGCACGATTTCACCGGCGGCAGCGACGGAGCGAACCCAGAAGACGGCGTGGTGATGGATGCCAAGGGAAACCTGTACGGCACCACCTACGTCGGCGGGAGCGCCGCCGCCAGTTGTCAGCAATATCAATGCGGTGTTGTCTTCGAGATCACACCGTAGAGCAGTAGCCAGTAGCCAGTGGTCAGTTGTCAGCTAAGGAGATTCGCTATGAAGAATTCGGCACAGCATCAGGGTCGCAAGCTCACCCTAGTTTCTTCGGCTGCAACAGCAGTGCTGAAGATAGCAATCGTGTTTGCGCTCGCGGGTGTCGTAACGCAATCGGCGCAGGCGCAGACCTTAACCGTGCTGCACGCACTCAGTGCCTCGGAAGGCCAGGGTCTGCTGAACGGACTGGTTGCCGACCGGTCAGGCAATCTGTACGGCACCGGCAGCTGGGGCGGCATCAACAACTGCCCTTCGTCGGATCCGGGCTGCGGTACGGTGTTCAAGCTGACGCGTCACGGCTCTGGATGGATCTTCAGCGTGCTTTATCGCTTTACCGGAGTGGCTGACGGATGGTGGCCGCTGACCATCGCGATTGGTCCCGACGGCAGCCTTTATGGTACGACGATTTTTGGCGGGTCAGTCAACAACTGTTTTCCGGGATGGGGCTGCGGCACCGTCTTTCGCCTGCAACCGCCGCCTTCGTTTTGCCGCTCCGTGACCTGTCCCTGGATCAAGACTACGCTGTTCGAGTTTGGCCAAACCCTCGATGGCGCGGAACCCTCGCAAACCGTAACCTTTGACCAGGCCGGAAACATTTACGGCGCGACCGGGAGGTACGGACAATACGATGGCGGTACGGTATGGGAGTTGGCCCATTCGAACGGCGGCTGGACCTTCAACGTTCTCTATAACCTGCAGACCGTCGTCGGCGAGACCGGGTTAGGCGTGGCCTTCGACGCCGCCGGAAACCTCTGGGATGCAGGCTACGGCGGGCACCTCAACTGCGGTGACCCTTACCAACCCTACTACTGCGGAGTCATCTGGGAGCTGACGCCGTCCGGCTCGGGATGGAACCAGAACATCGTCTACAGCTTCAGCAATACGACCGGAGGATCTCCGTCGAGCAACTTCATCTTCGACCAGGCGGGCAACCTGTACGGAACCGTCGCCGACAACGGTCCTGAAGGGAATGGCGGTGTCTTCCAGTTCAGCCCCTCCAGCGGTCAATACGATCTGATTTACGCCGCCCCGGGGAATGTGAATGTTGCTTATGGTCCTCAGGGCACTCCGGCGATGGACCAGGCCGGCAACCTTTACGCTGCCGATCCCTCCAACGGTGCATACGACGGTGGTTATGTTTTCAAGTTGACGCCCATGAACGGCAACTGGATCTACACCGATCTGCACGACTTCGCCAGTGGCAGCGATGGCGCCGCTCCCTATGGTCCTCTGGCTGTGGACGCGAATGGGAACGTGTACGGCGCCAACGCCGATAATGTGATTTTTGAGATTACGCCGTGAGGCAGTTGTCAGGAGCCAGTGGTCAGTTGTCAGTTAAGGAGATTCGCTATGAAGATTCGGCACAGCATCGGAGTGGGACGCTCAACCTAACTTCATGGCTCGCGACGGCAGCACTGGCCATGGCAATGGTGTTTGCGCTGGGGATAGTTACACAATCGGCCCACGCGCAGACCTTCAACGTGCTCTATAGGTTCACCGGGGGATCGGACGGGGCGAGTCCCTATGCCGGAGTAACCCTGGATCGTGCGGGAAACCTGTATGGAACAGCGACCTTCGGCGGGAGCCGGAACTGTGACTACGGGGGAGATGCCGGTTGCGGCACGGTCTTCAAGCTGTCGCACAAAGGGACAGGATGGGTCTTCAGTCTGCTCTACGGCTTTACCGGAGGAAGCGATGGATGGTGGCCGTTTACGTCGGTCACCCTCGGCGCGGATGGCAGTGTGTACGGCACGACTCTCTATGGAGGCGGAACGGGGTGTCTCGCCGGCTGTGGCACGGTTTTCAAGCTCAAGCCGCCACCGAATCTCTGTCGTTCGGTATCGTGTCCCTGGACGAAGACCGAAATTTACCAGTTCACCGGAGGCCTCGATGGTGGCGATCCCGAAGGTAGCCTGACTTTCGATGCAAGCGGAAACATCTTCGGCACCACCAGCTACGCTCAGGACAACCAGTATTACGGCAGCGTATACGAGCTATCGCCATTCAACGGCGGATGGACGCCTAGCGATCTCTATACGTTTACCGACTACTACACGGGGGGCGGCTCTGGGGGCGGGGTGGTCTTCGACAAGTATGGGAACCTGTGGGGTACAAGCGAGCTTGGCGGAAGACGGACCTGCTACACCGGAAGCGGCGATCCTTGCGGCCTGATTTTCGAGCTAACCCCATCGGGGTCCGGCTGGACGTACAAAACTGTTTACCAATTCGATAGCAGTGTCGGTGGAAGTCCTACCGGCAACTTGATCTTTGATGAATCCGGCAATCTGTACGGCACCCTCGCGATCAACGGCCCTTACGGAAACGGTGGAGTTTACCAGTTCAACCCCTCAACCGGTGTGCTGACCGTGCTTTACTCTTTTGCAGGAAACGGAGAATCCGCCGCCGGCCCCCAGGGCGGCGTAGTCAGGGACAAGGCGGGCAATCTTTATGGCGTTGACCCCTATAAAGGGGCGCACGGTGTGGGGTTCGTCTTCGAGTTGACTCCCTCGAATGGCGGCTGGATCTACACCGACCTCCACGATTTTGGCAGCGGAAGCGATGGAGAATATCCCTACGGCACGCTAGCCCTGGACGCGAATGGCAACCTGTACGGGACGAATACCGGGGGCGTGGTCTTCGAGATCACGCCGTAGATGAACTCTGGCACCCACGCGGTACATTGTGTCTGAGCGGTAACCGAAAGTTGACATGCTGTCGGCGTCCCGCCGCTTTACATCTTTGCGAGTCTCCTTGACAATAGGTAGCAATCCGCCTGCCGGGGTTCAATGAGGAACTTGTGAAGTTGCGAGGATGGTTACTGATGCTGCTGTTTGTGCACGTGCTGCTGCACCCCTTGGTGCATGCAGTCGGCGCATCAGGAGCGGCCACCAGCCTGGCAGTGTCCACCAGTTCAGCGCAATCGGACGGCAACCTGAATGCGGGCGACCAGTGCGAGCTTTGCCGCGTCGGACATAACACCATCGTCACCCCGCGTTTGCCTAAGAGCGATTTGCTGAATCCGCGATGGATTCGCACCACGCTGCAGGCCGTTAATTATGCCTCGCTGCAAAGCGACCACCGGCTTCCTTCCCGCGCGCCACCCAGCCTCTAATCCAATCGCCAGCCGGGACGTAAGGTCACGGTCCGTGACTCGTCCATGAATGCAATGGCAGTTTTCCCCTGGCCTTTCCTGCGCTGCTCGTAATTCTTCGCGGGCAGAGTGGGGAGGAATCCAGCGAATTGGAGAAGAGATGATATTCAAACAGAAAAAATTGGGGTGGGAAGGTCTTCTCGGTCACCTAGTACAGAGCGCCGCAGGCGCGACAGAGTTTAGCCCAGCGCTTCAGCGCTGGGTGGGACGCGGAAAGAGGCTGAGTGCCGTAGGCACGACAGATCCACGTTTCTCTGCCGTCCCGACGGGACTCCGATATGTAAATGACGCCTACCCAGCGCTGAAGCGCTGGGCTAAGCTCTGTCGTCCCGCAAGCGGGACTCCACTTCGGGCTTCCACCCTGTTAGCGATCCTCTGCCTGGCGCTTTGTGTCATCAGCGGCAGCGCGCAAACCACCGGAAGCTCGTCGCTGAGCGGTGTGGTTTCCGATCCGACGGGCGCGGTAGTGCCAAGTGCAACCGTCGAAATTCACAACCCGGTCAGCCAATTCGACCGATCAACCACCACAGATAGCGCGGGACGTTTCAGTTTCCCTAACATCCCGTTCAATCCTTATCACCTCAGTGTCACCGTGACCGGATTCGCTCCGTATGTAGCGGATGTGGACGTGAAGTCCGCCGTACCGCTCAGCCTGAAGATCACGGTGCAGATCGCGGGGACTGCCGAAAGCGTTACGGTCCAGGGCGAGGCATCCGATTTGCTGGAGAACGACTCCACGTTTCACACCGACGTGGATCGCAGTCTGATTGCCAAGATCCCGCTGGAAAGCGCCTCGTCGGAGCTGAGTTCGCTGGTCACGCTGGCATCGCCCGGAATCGCCGCCGATTCCAACGGCCTCTTCCACGGGCTCGGCGATCACGCGTCCAACTCCTTTTCCTTGGATGGCCAGCCGATTACCGACCAGCAGAGCAAAGTGTTTTCCAACCAGATTCCGCTGGCCGCCGTGCAGTCGATGACGGTCATCGGCGGCGCTCCGCCCGCCGAGTTTGGCGACAAGACCAGTCTGGTGATTGACGTGACCACTCGTTCGGGACTGGGCTCCACCACGCCGCATGGCGACATCACGGCCAGTTACGGAACCTTCGGGAGCTCGAACGTTGGTTTCGACTTTTCCTACGGCGGAAAGAACTGGGGAAACTTCATTGCTGCCAACGGACTCGATACCGGCCGCTTCCTCGATCCGTCGGAGTTCGTGGTCTTGCACGCACACGGAAACTTAGAGAACATATTCGACCGCTTCGATTATGTGTTTTCTCCGAAAGACGCGCTGCACCTCAATTTCCAGTTCACGCGCTCCTGGTTTCAAACCCCCAATTCGTACGACCAGGAGTTTCACGACCCCAACGGCATTCCCCAAACCAACCCTGTGACCGGTGCTCCTTTAGGGCCGACCGATCAGCGGTCGAAGATCCTGACCCTCGACATTGCGCCAACGTGGACCCACACCTTAAGCCCGAATGCTGTTCTGAACGTAATAGGGTATGTTCGGCGCGACGCCTACAACTACTACCCCAGCAACAACCCTTTCGACGATATTGGCCCGGCGAATCTGCAGCGGGAAACCGTCGCCCAGCAGCGGACGCTTCTCAATGCCGGCGGGATCGCGAACATTAGCTATACCAAGGGCATTAACAACATCAAGGCCGGCGTGACGTATGAACAGACCTTCCTGGACGAAAACGACCAGCTCGGGATCGTCGATCCGACCTACAATGCGCCCTGCCTGAATGGAAGTGGCGTCCCGGTCAATGGTTTTACCAATCCATCACAATGCGCAGCAGCCGGATACCAGCCCAACGTCGCCTCCAACCCGAACGCGGCCAACTCCGCGCTGTATCCCTTGTTCAACAATGTCCTGCTGCCCTATGACCTGACGCGCGGCGGCGTGCTCTACCCATTCGTTGGCCACACCGACGTGAAAGAGCTCGCGATGTACGTGCAGGACACCATCAACCTGCGCAACTGGAGCTTCAATCTCGGTATTCGCGGGGACTTGTACAACGGCCTCGCGGTCTCCAACCAAGCGGAGCCGCGCCTGGGCGTTTCCTACAACATTCATAAAACCAACACCGTTCTCCGTGCCTCCTACGCGCGCACCCTGGAGACTCCTTTCAATGAGAACCTGGTGCTCTCCAGCCTGGGATGCGGCTCACCCGTCCTGAATCCTCTGCTCGGCTGCACCTCGAGCGATTTGACGCGATTGGTTCCCGGCTATCGCAATGAGTTTCATATCGGCCTGCAACAGGCCTTCGGGAAGTTCCTGGTGGTGGACGCCGAATATATCTGGAAGTACACGCACAGTGCCTACGACTTCAGTGTGCTGGGCAATACGCCGATCACCTTCCCGATCGAATGGCATAACTCGAAGATCCCGGGATTCGCCATCCGCGCCAGCGTGCCGGTCACCCATGGCTTCAGCGCACTGGTGGTAATGTCCAGCGTAGCTGCCCGCTTCTTCGAGCCGCAGGTCGCGGGCGCCGGCGCCGTTCCCCTGGGAAGCACGGGGGTTTTCCGCATTGACCACGACGAGGTCTTCAACCTGACCGCGCACCTGCAATACCAGACGCCGTGGAAGCGCGGGCCCTGGTTCGGCTTCAACTGGCGCTATGACAGCGGACTGGTGGCCGGCGCGGTACCGTGCTACGGAATCTCTGCCTATAACGATTGCCCGCAATCGACCACGCTGAACGGGCTACCGGCCATTACCATGACCGATCCGTTGGGAATCCCTCTAACCGCCGATCAGGAGTATCAGGCTGGATTCACTTGCAATGGCGTGCGCGCAACTCCGACAACTCCTCTGCCGTTCATCTGTCCGGCTTCGCAGTTCGGCTCGACGCTCACCCAGGTACCGGCGCCGGGAACCCAGAACGATGACCACAATCCTGCACGCATCGCGTCGCGAAACCTGTTTGACCTGGCCATCGGCGACGACAACCTGTTCCAGGGGGACAGGTACAAATGGAGTCTGCAATTTACCGCGATCAATCTGACCAACCAGTATTCGCTGTACAACTTCCTGTCAACGTTCAGCGGCACGCATTACGTGACACCGCGAGCGCTGACGGTGCAGTTGGGATTCCACTTTTAGGGGGTTCCCAATCGCTGTATTCGAGAAGCTCGGGTAGAGCGGCACTTCAGCGCCGCCTCAACGGATATAACCGAACCGGCCCTTAGGCCCTCAAGCACCGCTAAGGACGTGAGGATGAGAACATCCGACCAAAGACCGATCGAGAGGTGGAGTGGAATAGGTGGCAGCGGACTTGTCGATTCGCCGGCAGGTTGGGTACTCTTTACAAGCTCCGTCCCGCGAGCCGAACCTACTTCTTCTTCGGCGGGTAAGCATCCCTGAGCGCCCACAGAACAAGTGCTGACGTTCTGTAGTGCAGCCTCATGGGACGGTCCTTCATGTACTTCGCCACAACCTTCTGAAGCTGCTCCGTCGTTACCCCATCCGGTACATCGAACAGCTTAACGTAGGAACCGGCCTCGTAGGCTTTGAACCCGTTCAAGACACCGTCCATCCAGACGAGGCACTCCAGCGCCCGATCGGAATAGCCACCTTGGATAGGTGCTTCACAGATACGTAAGTAGTCATCTCCAGATTTAGCCAAGTCTTCAACAGGTTCGGATTGAGCCACAGCCATGACTGGCAAACAGAGAAGCAGCGCAAGCAACATGTGTCTCATGGGCCAAATCCTAGCTCACAGCGCACTGCCTTACAAGGGGAGAGGAGGGTAGAAAGTCAGTCGTGATCTGTCGATTCGACCTACAAGGCAATGTGGTTGATCTGTTGTGCGCGCGTTGAAGCCGTTTGGGGATCGTGGACGCGAAGAATTAAGGAGCAAACTCGGAGACGAAGGTCTTGCCTTCCATCACAGCCTGGATGGCCGGAACCAGGTCGGTGGCCACGAGGCGCTTCACGACATAGGCGTAACCGCCCTCCTCGCGCACCGCGTGGGCCAACCCCTCGTCCTCATGCTGCGTCAGGTATACGAATCTCGGTTTGGAGGTTTTTTGACGAATCGCACGTGATAGCTCAATCCCGCTCAAGCCCGGCGGCATGGAGATGTCTAGCACGACGACGTCAGGATCCCATCGATCGACAGCGTCCAGCGCCGCTTTGGCGGTGGGACACTTTTCCAGTACGTCGAACTTGGGAGCGAGCAGTTTTTCAACTCGCTGTAATATTTCGGGATAGTCGTCAACCAGGATCACCTTGTATCGACTCACAGCAGCGATTCGCCCCGCTTTCATGGCGGCTTCAACCCCGCTCGCGCGCACCGACTGAGACTCGACTCCTGCCATCATTTGTGGAGTGTAGCCGAATGCCAGGCCCGCACCAATCGGTATTTTTACGATTCTAGACCTAAAAAAGACCCTAGTGGAGCAATTGTAGAATAGAGATCAAGGATCAGCGATAGAAGCAAAAGACGGAAGAGGATCAAGGGCAACTGCGGACTTGACCGGCTCCCGGGCAGAAGTTCAGGAGACGATGCCGTTTTCGATCGCGTATTTGTAGAGGTCGGCGTTGCTTTTGAGATTCAGGACCTCCATGGCACGATACTTGTGGATGGCAACCGTGCTGACGGAAATTCCCAGCATGCCGGCGATCTCCTTCATGGGGTGGCCTTCGGCCAGCAGTTGCAGAACCTCGCGCTGACGGCCGGTTAGCTCTGCCGGGGCCGCGGCCTTTTCGGGGTGCCGCGCGATGGCCTCCATGGCGTCGCCGGCGATGGCGTCGCTGACAAACTTACCGCCCATGTAAACCCGCTCGATGGCCTGCGTAAGCTCGGAAACTGCCGAGCGTTTGATCACGTATCCCGAGGCCCCGGCGCGGAATGCTTCCGCCACCAGGCCGGCTTCCTCGTGAAACGTCAGAAAGATGAACTTGGTGCGCGGCAACTGCTGCTTCAGTTGGCGGCAGGCATCCACCCCATTCAGCATGGGCATGCCGATATCAAGGACGATTACGTCGGGATTAAGCGCAGCGGCGGAGTTGAGCAGGTCGCGGCCATTTTCGAACCGGCCAACGATTTCAAAGCGGGGCTCCAACACCTTTTGCAGCGCATCCACCAGAATTTGGTGGTCATCGGCCAGAAGCACGCGCGGCTTGCGCATACGATGCTCCAATCGCCATGTCGGGGCTGGGCACCCGCGGCATCGTCCCCTTAGAGAGCGGTACCTGGGCAGTGATTTCCGTGCCGGCGTCAGGGGCAGAGCGGAGCGAAAGTTTACCGCCGACCAAACGAAGCCGCTCTTTCATGCTGATCAATCCCAAGCCCGATTTCCTGACTTCGGGATCGAAGCCCCGGCCCGAGTCCGCAATTCTAAGCTCCAGGACATTATCATACGCGACCAGAGTAACTTCGGCACTCTTGGCCCCACTGTGCTTCACCATGTTATTAAGGCTCTCCTGCAAAATCCGGAACATGCACAAGGAGATGTCGTGGGGAAGTGTCCCGGGGACACCCAAGTCGGTCACCTTGACCGCGATTCCATGCTGCTGCGACACCTGGGTGCAAAGTTGGCGGGTGGCGGCCGGAAGTCCCGCGTGGTCCAGCATGGCGGAGTGTAACTGATGCGACAAAGTCCGTATATCGCGCGAAAGCTCTGCCGTGTGCTGGTTCACTTTGTCCAACTGCTCGCGCAACACCACATCCGATTCTGCCAGTCCCTGCTTGATGAGTTCGACGTCAATGCTGAGCATGGCCACGCGCTGGCCGACGTTATCGTGCAGGTCGCGGGCGATACGGGCGCGTTCGACTTCCTGCGCATTGATGAGCAGTCCGCTCAGTTCCTGGAGTTCCTTCGCGTTGGCCTTACGCTGGTTGCCGTCGATGCAATACCCGGTAAAGCCGCGAAATCCGCCGGCATCATAGCGAGGCATGCACTGATCGAGCAGCCAGCGATACTGACCATCGCGCCGCCGATGACGGTACTCGATTCGGTAGGGTTGCGCGTTGTCGAACGCCCCTTCATATGCGGCCAGCCAGCCCTCCACGTCTTCGGGATGTATCCCCTGCGTCCATCCCATCTCGACTTCTTCGTCCAGGGTGCGTCCGGTAAATTCCAGCCAGGGGCGATTGAAGTAAGTGAATAGCTTGTCCGGGCCGGACATCCATACCATGAAGGGAGCAGAATCCAGCAGCCTGCGAAATCGCTCCTCCTCTGTCATTGCGGACGTTGCCGCTACTCCTAGTCTGGCCATATTCGGAGATTCTCAACCGTTCCTCTCGTCACATTCGCGAAAGCACGTCAAACTTATCTGACTGCAACCACACCAATGCTTACGACGTTGTGTTGTTGTTGGCGACGTGTTACAGGGAGACGAGTGGCCTGACTACACGTCCTGGAATTGGAGCTTATCTTCTAATAATTGCAAGCGACTCGCAAAGTCAAACAAATTCTCCCATTATCTCCATAGTTTTACAATTCCCACATAAGCGTTGCTGGTTCTCCACACCTACGTAAGTACGCGGCATAGCACCTTCGCTACCTTTACATGTCCCACCAATTGCCACTTAGGTTGTCACCATTGGCTGGCACAATTCGCATTGCTCGCGCTAAGTTTCTCGCTACTTCCAGACCCTACATATTCCCCTGTAGCTTTCAGGGTAGTTCCCGCTCGGTCGGTAGTTTTATGTCTCTGCGCTCCCTAGTTTTACGATTTTGCGCGGCGATTCCAGCCGCTATATTCGGCGCACTGGGGCAGGAAGTGCGCTCCAGTTCGAAGGGGCCAGAAAGAATGCGCCAACCCAGTTTAGCGACCGCGCACAATTCTGAAGGAGCAGAAAAATGAGAGCAATGAGAATGAAAAAGCTTTTGGGTTTTTCGCTGGTAGCCGGTCTATTGCTGCTAACAGTCGTCTCTGCCAGCGCCGACACCGTCCACCTGTATTTCAACGGCCCTCAAGGAGGCTCGTTGGGTGGCGTCGACACCTACCCGTATGGCTTCACCATCAACGGGGACAACAACGGCGGTAACTATTACCCGCTAATTTGCGACACCTTCACCCGAGGCATCAGCCCCGGCGACCAATGGGACGCTTACGTACTGAACATGGCGAATCTGAATTCCACCAATGTCGGTGGCCTGTTCTACGGTGGCATCAACGGCGGCGGAAATGGAGCGGTTCAGTACTACATGGCGGCTGCTCTGCTTTTCATGGACGCCAGAAACAACTCCGGCAACGCCCCCTACGACAACTGGGCAATCTGGTACATGTTCGACCCAGCCGATGTGACCGGTAGCTCTCAGTGGGGGTCGCTTAGCTCAACTGAGCAGAATACGATCAAGGGCGACGCGTCTGCAGCAATTACCTTGGCTGCTAGTGACCATCCGTCGCAGTTCTCGGACGTGGTCATTTACACGCCCACCGACGGTGTCGGCCAGGAATTCTTTGGCTGGGACACACCAACCCCGGAGCCCTCCAGCCTTGCATTGTTCGGATCCGGCATTCTCGGAATCGCCGCTGTGCTTCGGCGCAAGATGAAGGCCTGATAAAACGTTGGGAGGCGTAACTCCACAGGACACTCCCTAGTTCAGCTAACCAAGCCGGAGCCGCAAACTCCGGCTTTTATTTTTGCCTGTGAGTGCCGATGAGAGATGCCGCATACCGTGGAGGCGGTGTCTCGTTTGCATTTATGATCCACTCCCGTGGAATGGATCTGGCTGATTCCCGCAATAGGCATCCCTCTCGTCGGTTTGGTATTTATCTGGCTTGCGATCCGAAAGCTCCGCATGTGATGCCCGGTCGAAAGACGTGCCGTACCTCCCGCATTCGGCGAAAAACGACGCAACCGCCCTGTCACAAATTGCGTCTATGACAGTGGCAAATTGCGACTATGACAACGGTACTGCTTCTTACCATTTCAAACATTTTCATGACTGTCGCCTGGTATGGCCATCTGAAGTATCGCCAGGCCCCGCTGTTCGAAGTCATTCTCGTAAGCTGGCTGATCGCCTTCTTCGAGTACTGCTTCCAGGTTCCGGCGAACCGCATCGGCTCATATGAGTTCACGGTAGTACAGCTCAAAACGATTCAGGAGGTCATCACCTTAACCGTCTTTGCGGTTTTCTCGGTCGTATATTTGGATGCTGAGTTGAAGTGGAATTATTTTGTTGGTTTCGGACTGCTGGTGGCGGCTGTTTACGTGATTTTCAAGAAATGGTGAGCCCCGGATTCCGCCCTGGCGGGTTCTCTCTTATGCAGTTTTGCGTATGGCGGGATGGTCAGGGACGACCGCCAAGAGCTGCGTCCCTACGGCACCCGGGTCGCTCGTTCGTATTCCCTCTCCGAGTCGGCGGGCAACAAAACCCAGAGGCTGTAAATCCCAAGCGCGGTGCCAAACGGAATGTTGAACAATGCCAGGAACGAAAGCACGATGGTCAGCATGCGCGCCCACGGTTCGCGCCGCAGCAGTCCCCAGCCGGCAAAGAAGCCGCAAGCTGCCTTGATCAAAATGAGGCCGCCGATCGCGCTGAACAGCGAATGCAGAAAACCGGCGGGCACGTCCGGGGGCACTCCTTCCATCTCGTGCAGATGCAAGAACAGCGTGTTGGCCAGGACGCACAGCACAAGGCCGGCAACGGCATTGAGCGCGGAAAGGGCCAGCCACAGGATGCCCAACATTCGGACGTGCTCCTGCACCCGGTTGGATCGCGGATAAGCAATGGCAACGGCCCCGGAAAACTCCTTGCCACACTGGCCGCAGAAGCGCTGCTCCGGCTGCACCGCGGCGCCGCATCGATCGCAGAACATAGGCCCTCCTTCGGGTCGCCACTAATAGAGACTGGTAGAACCTAGAAGAATACCGCAACCCAAGCATGAGGTGGGTATATCCTGCGGAAAGAAAGCAGCACCAGCTACCTGGCTCTGATCGTGCATGTAACTCCAACGTGCTCAATATTTTGCGGTCGTAATTATCCCTT
>Ga0074046_10001937_pt1 | contig 18248 bp, 15 predicted proteins | sample BogForMeECP23OM3_FD_94441 | JGI IMG/M metagenome (GOLD analysis project Ga0074046, IMG submission 94441) | Bog forest soil microbial communities from Calvert Island, British Columbia, Canada - Bog Forest MetaG ECP23OM3 | ecosystem: Environmental > Terrestrial > Soil > Wetlands ... | reverse complement strand
GTGGGGAGAGGTTCTGTGGGAGAGCCGGGCCGCGGCAACATCGCTCACCCCTTTTGCCGCGGTTTTCAGCGGCCGTTTCCGCGGCGCCGGTTTGCGCGCAGACCCCAGGCGTTTTCTCGCCGCGCTCGGCCTTTATCTCACGCTGATCTTGTCGCACCCGGTGGTTATCGGCGTCTCGCCGCTACCCCAGCTTTAGAGCGGGTAAACTCTCATGCAGGTTCTCCAGCCAAACCGGAGAGCTTACCGCAGATTGTTAGCGCGCCGGTGCCGCCGGGACGGGTGGCTTCGGCTGCTCCGGCTCTGGAGCTGGTACCGAATGCATCAGAACGGGATTGATTCCTGCTGCTGAGGAGAGGTATTGCGGCGCCTGCAGGGTTCCACCGGTTTTCATGGACAACTCTTCAACCCGAAGCCGGATATATTCCGCGAGGCCGGCCGCCGTGATTTCCGGTTTGCCCGTTTGTGCCGCTTTTCCACTCAGCCCCTCGAGTAGTGCAAAAGTGAAGAGGCCGTGGCCAAATTGACTGCTTTCCATTGCTTCCTGGCCGGGCACGGCTGCAGTAAATGTAAAAATCTCCTCAGCAACCGACGCGTCGCGAAGCCGCGACACAAATGTGCCGCTTGCATTGCTTGTGTCGATGAAAAGCAAGCGCCGCCCCTTGGCCGTCTCAAGGGCTTCCTGAATCGCGCTTCCGGCGACCACGGTCGAAGCCCGGAACCCAGATTTCTCCTCCCATTCCGTGTCGCTGGCAGCAAAGCGGTAGCTGCCTCCCTCGCTTTGTCCACTACCGGCGAAAAATACGACGCTGGTGTCGTTGGCACCGGCCTGGCGCAGGAGACTGAGCGCGTCGATGATTTTCGCGGCAGCCGGCTCGTCGCCGCCGGTGACGAGAACTTTCGCGACGGTTTTTTGATGCTCCGGCCCGAGCCGCCGGGCGACAACTTGAGCGAAGTCGCGGGCATCGGCCCCGGCAAACTCCAGCTGTGGACATCCGGCGCACTTTGGAGCCCGATCGACGCCGATCGCCACGATGTAGAGCGTGCCGCGCCTGTCTAGGTCTCCTATGCCCTGATGAATGAGAGACAAAACGTCCGAGCGCTCGCCTAGGGCGTTGCCGGTCACGATGCGGAGTTCGTTCGGACCCGCTGCGAGCGGAACCTCGATGCGCTTCTCGCCAACCTCGAAAGCCCCTCCGATCGGCGCAAGCTCCTCGCGAACGGGCCTTCCGTTAACGAAAACCCGGATCGACTTCGCGGGATTGCGGCTGGCGCCGAGCGCAACGCGTACCGTGGCCTTTCCTCCCGTTAGCTCAGCCCCATCGATGGGATCGAGAATAAGCACGCGAGGCAGTGCATCGGGGTTCTGCTGCACCAGCTGGCCCGCTGGATAAAAATATCCGACAAGCGATGTCGATTCCCAGGGCCACTGATAGCCATTGGTGGCTGTGCTGACCGCTTTGCGCACTTTTTTGAATATTTCTTCTATAGTCAGCCCCGGATGAACGAGGTTCTCGGCAAGCGCTGCTGCATAAGGACTGTTCTTGTCGGCCGGCCCATCCTTGGCTTTCTTTCCAGGCGCGGTAGAGAAGGCGATGATCGTGCCCTTCGGCGCGTCCATCTGTGCAAGGCCGCCATCATACGAGCGAAACCCGCGGAATGGGTTGTTGCGGCAAGCATCCAGGATGACGACGTTGAGCGGGCTGCCCGCCAGCGCAATCGACTTCATGATCTCGTCGGCATCGACCGCGTATATTACAGCGTGCGCTTCGTCGTCGATCCGGGCGTCGACTGGGATGAGATAATTGACCCCGTTAACTTGCACACCGTGGCCGGCGTAATAGAGCAGCGCGACCGTATCGCTACCGCTCTCTTTAAGCTTGCTTGCGAAGTCCGCGATGGCGCTCTTCATTTGCTGCTGGTTGGCATTGACCACTGAAGCAACTTGGAATTTTTGCGCCTCCAGCGTGCTCTTCAAGAGCGCGCCGTCATGGATCGGATTAAACAATTCGGGGGCATGCTCGTACTTGCCATTGGCAATGATCAGCGCAACCCTGTTCTCAGCCTTCGGCGATCCCGCGCCCGCGATGAGCGCAAATGCAAGAACCATCGATGCGAAAATCCGGCCGTGCATCTGCAACCCCATCCATTATGACCGTGCCCAACGTATCATCTCGAGCCGGAAGTGGAAAGTCCGCACAAGTCTCCGCTCGCCCGATTGTACAGTCCAGCGGGTCCGCCTAATCCCATGGGCCGCGTGTCCAGCCGTTGGGCTCCCCCTCGCGTGGAGAGCGAGACCCGCCGGCCGGCGCCTGCCAGTTTGCCTTCGGCGGACGCACGTCCTCCTCGTCGTATGTGCGGTCCGGCCCGAAGCGCCAAAGCGGGATCAGCACCAAGCCTGCGACGAATCCTCCTATATGCGCCCACCAGGCGATCCCGCCTCCCATGTCATGCGAAGCAAGGTTCGTGAAGCCTTCCAGGAACTGAAAGCCGAACCAAATCAGCGCATAGCCGAGCGCCGGGATCTTGAAGAAGAACGGGATGATGACGATCAGGATTAAAATCGTGATTCTGGCCCTTGGGAATGTGGCTGCATAGGCACCGAGCACGCCGGCGATTGCGCCCGAAGCCCCAAGCGCGGGCAGTGTGGAACCCATATTGAAATAGGCATGCGCGAAGCTCGAGATGAACCCGCAGATGAGGTAAAAGCTGAGAAAGCCGAGACGGCCGATGCGGCCTTCGAGCGAGGTCCCGAAAATGAACAACGTCCACATATTGAGAACGATGTGCAACCAGCCGCCATGCATGAATGTGCCGGCGATGAATGGCAGATAATCGTGGGGGTTCAGGCCGTGAGCGTGCGCCCAGGCCGGATCGAAAAAGCGCCGGGGCACAAGGGCGTAGCGAACTGAGAATGCATAGGCGGCGCGGACGCCCAGCGATTCTTGATAGAGAAAGACAACGGCGTTGGCGAATATAAGAAAGTAGGTTGCCAGCGGCGGGTAGGGGATCCTGATTGAGTCTTTTAAGGGGAACATGAGGTTCGAAAGGTTGGCGGAGCCTAAAGCGAGTGCGGATTCATCTTGTTCCTGATCGCCCTTAAAACTTCTTCGATATGCTCGAAAATCCAATAATGGCCGGCGCCTTCGAGGCGATGAAGCTCGCAGCCGGGAATAAGGCGCGCCAGCTGCAGAGACGCACTTACCGGCACGTTCCCGTCGTTAGTGCCTTGCCAGAGCAAAACCGGCGCCTGCACCGCATCGAACGGTATATCCCAAGGCCTGCAGAAGATCCGCATCTCCTGGATCACTCCGCGGATGCCCGGCCGCAACCCTTCCGAGACGCCGTCGAGAAGATTTCGCCTGATGTCCGGCCGGTGCAAAATCCGCCGGTCGGCCGGGCAGGCCCGTCTGCGGATAAAGCCGTACATGCTGTCAGGCGCATTCAGAAACATAAGCCGGCCCAGAGAGAACGCGCCCTTCATTGCGGGCGTTATGCGGGGAAGAAGCCGGAACGTCACATATCTCGCTGTCCCTATCGTTTCCGGGCCTTCCGGGGGACAAAGCGGGCCAACGGGACTGATAAGGGCGGCTGCGGTAACCTTGCCGGGCAAGAGCGCGGCACAGGCCGCCGCATAGGGGCCGCCGCCCGAGATACCGGCCACAGCAAATTGGCTCAGCCCAAGCTGATGCGCCAGCACCGCGACGTCGCCGGCCCAATCGGCCAGGGTACGGTTATGCTGATAGGTGGATAACCCGAAGCCAGGCCGCTCTGGAGCGATGATCCGCATTCCTAAGCGCCGCGCCGGTTCGTGCACCAGCCGGAACATAAAGCGCGATCCGGGCGTTCCATGAAATCCGAGAACCGGAAGCCCGCGCGCCGAACCGAATTCGGAATAGCTCAGTTTCCGGCCGTCGGGCAGAACGATATGACGGTCTTCGGCGGCAGCGGCAGCCTTCGCAGGGGAACGGAACCGGCTCATCGCCAAATTCATGTTAATCACTTTCTTCCAGGCGTTGAATAAGCATGCCGGAAGCAATAGACATATGCTTGCCGGCTCCCAGGTCATGGGAGCGCTTAAAGTGCGATGTTAGCACATCAAAGGAGACACCGATGGCTGACGATTTAACTGGCAAAGGTCAAGGCGGACGCCTCCCCTCCCGCTATTCCGACCAATTTCAAACATTCCGCACCGAGATGGACCGCTTATTCGATAGCTTTCTCACCGGAATGCCCTCTCTCGCCAATTTGCGCCAAGCCTTCCCCGCGGCGCAAGGTCTTACACCGGCCTGGGACGTGAAGGAAACCGAAAAAGAGCTGGTGGTGACGGCCGATCTGCCCGGCATCGATGAAAAAGACATCCACCTGACGATTCAGGACGGCGTTCTCAGTATGAGCGGCGAGAAGAAAAGCGAGCGCAAGGACGAGCGCGAGAACTATCATCTCATGGAGCGCAGCTATGGCTCCTTCCAGCGCTCGATCAGGCTGCCTGAAACCGTCGACGAGGACAAGGTCGAAGCAAGCTTCGATAAGGGCGTACTGACCGTCACCCTGCCGAAGCGTCCTGAGATGGTGAAGGCTCAGAAGAAGATCGAGATCAAGAGCAGCTGATCCGCTGCGTCAATTTAACCCGGGCTGCGGCGGCCGTTGATGAACTCTTCAATCTGCGCTGTAGCCCGGGGGCCGTCCCAATCGGCGGGGCCGATGAGCCGGGCAACCTCGCGGCCCTCCTTATCGAATATGACCGAAACAGGCAGCCCGGACACCCGCAAGTCAGTCAAGGACTTGGATGTGCTGTCATTGTAAAGCGTAAGATGGCTGATGCCATTGCTGGCGAAGAAGGCTGCGGGCTTATCCATACCGCTCCGGTCCACGCTGATCGCGAGCAGGGTGAACGCGTCGCTGCCAAGCTTGGCTTGCAGCCTATCGAGCGAGGGCATTTCCGCTTTGCAAGGCGCACACCACGTCGCCCACAAATTGAGAAGCACGACTTTTCCGCGCCATTCGGAGAGGTGGTGAGGCTTGCCATCGGCACTGGAGAAGACAAGATCGGGCATGGTTTGCGGCTCTGCCCGCCGGATGAGTTGACCCGCAGCCAGCGCGGCGGAGCCGGCTTCGCGCTCCGCTACGAGGGGAGGCAGGCTGCGCTCTCCACCCCCGCGCATCCAAAGAGCGGTGTAGAAGCCGGACGCCGCTGAGAGCACGCCGAGCGCAGCATAGATTCCCAAGCGCACCGGGGACGGCCCCCGGCTCTGCTTTCCTCTTTCAGTCCCGTCAATCGCTTTCATCGGCAAGAGGCTGCCAGTCTGTGCCGCGGCCGTCAAACGAATATAAAGCTTCGCAGCAACGGGTGCGTTCAAAAAAAGTTTGCCTTAAGCGAGGCCCGGATTACCCAACGCCGGCCGCATCGTTCCCCTCCGCCTGCCCGCCGTTAACAACACTATGGCACGCAAGCTTGTGCGCCCGGCAAAAACAGGCTACCCAAAGCTCATCCGGAATGAATGTGAGTTTCAACGCCAGTGTTGAGAAAATTGGGCTTTTTGCAGAGGCCTTGGCACGCTTCCGTGCTCGCTATCGCTTTCCTCTGTTTGCACACGGCGGTCTGGACGGTTTACGCCACCTTGTCCAACGATGGCGCACTCCATCAGGATATGGTCGAGGCCTATAGTTGGGGCCGCGAGTTTCAGCTTGGATACTACAAGCATCCGCCCTTCTGGGCATGGATCGCTGGTGCATGGTTCGAGGTCTTCCCTAGGACCAATTGGGCGTTTTATCTCCTCGCCAATTTGAATTCCGGCATTGCGGTTCTTGGCGTATGGCAGCTCGTTGGATTGTTTACCAAGGGCAGCCAACGTTTAAACGCAACGCTTTTGATATTGCTTATTCCTTTCTATACCATACAGGGCCATCAATATAATGCTAATTTTGTCCAAGTTTCGCTCTGGCCATGGACGGTCTATTTCTTTGTTTTATCCATGGAGAAGCAACGGTTGCGCGACGCCATTATGTTCGGTGTGCTAGCTGCGGCGGGAATGCTATCGAAATATTATAGTGCGCTTCTTCTGATATCGTGCTTCGGCGCTTCCTTTTTCCATCCGCATTGGCGCCAGTATTACCGCTCGCCACTGCCCTATGTCTCGGTGGCGGTCGCGGCGCTTCTCTTTGCACCTCATTTGTGGTGGCTGATACAGAACGACTTTCTCCCATTCAAATATGCGGAAGCGAAAACCGCGTATTCGGCAGCGCGGACTTACGGCAGCATCGCGACCTTCATCCTGGGGTGCGCCGGTTTCAATCTTCTTGGCGTGGCGCTTATCCTGCTTTCTAGGCGCAAGAGCCGGCAAGGGCCGGACGATGCTGAGGCCGCGCCCGTCGCGCCAAACTACGCGCGCTTCGTTGCGATCCTCGCTCTCGCGCCATTCGTGCTTACTCTCCTCGCCGCGCTTGCTGGGCATATGAGGCTCTCGACAAACTTCGCAAGCCCGATCTTCTTCCTGGTCCCCCTGCTCCTGATCGAGACGTTGAGACCGCCGCCGGTTGCTTTGCGCCGTCTGGCGGCCGGCACGGTGGCGGCGCTTTATGCCGGCGCGTTCCTCGCCGCGCCCGCACTTCCGTATGTTTTGAACGATCTGACGCACCGGCAATCCAAGCGGGCGAGCGAGGTGGCCCGCGAAGCCATGCGCATGTGGGCCGGGGTGACGGGGCGCCCCTTGCGCATCGTCGCGGGCTCGGAGATGTACGCGAACGGAACCTCCTTCTATAGCGGTCAGGATACGTCGGCATTTCTCGATTTCGACCCGCGCCACTCGCCCTGGATTACGCCCGCCTCTCTGGCAGAGGAGGGCTTCCTGGGGTTCTGCGACGAGGACGACGAGACATGCCATAAGCGCGCGGCGGAATTTGGCGGGCCGCAAATGCAGGTGGGTCATATTCTTTCGGCCGGCAAACCGCTAAAACCGGTAAGCTTGCGCATTTTCATCCGTCCGCCCAGGCGCCAAGATACCGCCGCGGACAATGGGGCAGACGTCGCGGCAAAATAGCCGCCCGCTGCGCTCTTGAGGCGCCGCCCTTGCCGCTTGCTGGGCTGAAAAAAGGGGCCAGCCGCTTATGCGCCAGCCCCGCTCCCGAGCCATTTAGGGAAGCGGCACTTGCCAAGTAACCTGCATGCCGGCGCGGCCGGCAGCCTGGTTGCCGCTCACCCCGAAGCCGCCGGTGACTCCGAGTTTGCCGCGTGCGCCAAAGACATTTTGTGCGAAGCTGCCAACAGCAGACGCGCCGGCCGCACCGTTGCCCTGGAAGTCGCCGAAGTTCACGGCCACGCCGAAGCGGTCCTGCCCGGCTGGCGTGTGAGCTGTGGCTATGCGATGCCCCAGCTTGGCCCCGTCTAACGGACGTTATCGGTCATCCCGCGTGCGATTCGCGGCCTAAATATCATCGCGAGACGTGCCCCTCGTAACTGGCATCGTCGCCAGGCTCTTGTGCGCCGCGCGCGCCCGCGCTAATGCTTCGCTTTAAGCCCCCAAGAACGAAACCAAGATGGCCAACAAAATGTGGGGCGGGCGCTTCGAGACGAAGCCCGCCGAGATTATGGAGGAGATCAACGCCTCCCTATCCTTCGACCGGCGTTTTTACGCCGAGGACATCCGCGCAAGCCAGGCCCATGCGAACATGCTTTGCGCCTGCGGCATCCTCACCGACGAGGAGGCCGAAGCCATCGTCAAGGGGCTTAGCGCCGTGCGCGAGGAGATCGCAGAAGGGCGCTTCGAGTTCCGCCGCGAATATGAAGACATCCACATGGCGGTGGAGGCCCGGCTCAAGGAGCTGATCGGGCCTGTGGCCGGCAAGCTTCACACCGCCCGCTCACGTAACGATCAGGTCGCCACCGATTTCAGGCTCTATGTCCGGGGCGCCATCGATCACTTCGACGGCCAGCTTTTGGGCCTCCAGCGAGCGCTGGCGCGGAAGGCGCAAGCCCATGCGGCGACCCTGATGCCGGGGTTCACGCATATGCAAACCGCCCAGCCCGTGACCTTCGGTCATCATTGCCTCGCCTATGTCGAAATGCTGGCGCGCGACCGCGGCCGGTTTGCCGATGCGAGGAGGCGCGTGAACGAGTCCCCGCTCGGCGCGGCCGCGCTGGCCGGCACATCATTTCCCATCGACCGGCACATGACTGCGGCCGAGCTTGGCTTCGAGCGGCCGATGGCGAATTCGCTCGACGCGGTCTCAGCGCGCGATTTTGCGCTCGAAACGCTCGCCGCGGCGGCCATCTGCGCCACGCATCTATCGCGGCTCGCCGAGGAGATCGTGATCTGGTTCAGCGCCGGGTTCGGCTTCATACGGTTGAGCGACCGCTTCACGACCGGCTCCTCGATCATGCCGCAAAAGCGCAATCCAGACGCAGCCGAGCTCGTGCGCGCAAAAGCGGGGCGCATTGCAGGCGCGTTCGCCTCGCTGCTTATCGTCATGAAAGGCCTGCCGCTCGCCTATTCAAAAGACATGCAGGAGGACAAGGAAGCCATGTTCACCGCGGCCGATGCCCTGTCGCTGGGGCTCGCCGCAATGACCGGGATGATCGAGGATATGGAACCCGACGCCGCGAAAATGCGCGCGGCCGCCTCGCTTGGCTTCTCGACCGCCACCGATCTTGCCGATTGGCTCGTGCTGCATGCCAAGCTTCCGTTTCGCGAAGCCCATCACGCGACGGGCCGCATCGTCAAAGCAGCCGAGAAGGCCGGCACCGATCTCGCTCATTTTCCGCTCGCCGCCATGAAAAAGATCGAGCCGGGCATCGATGCTAGCGTCTTCGAGGTGCTCGATATCGAGAAGTCCGCCGCGAGCAGGCGAAGCTTTGGGGGCACAGCGCCGGAAAATGTGCGCGAGGCCGCGAAAATTTGGCTGAAGATACTGGAGTCCGGTGAAACTTCAGGCTAAGAGGAATGTACTGGCAAGGTTCCGGCTGCGCCGCCAACGGGGAAGATATGGCTCGCATCGCACGTAATTTGGTATTGGCTTTGAGCGTCGCGCTCGTTCTTGCCGCTTGCGGCCGCAGAAGCGACTTGCAAAAGCCCTTGCCGCCTCCAGATGTTCCGAAGGATGCAAGCGGCAAATCGGCGGATCCGAACCGGCCCTTCATCCTGGACCCGCTTTTGCGCTAAACACCGGGCTTTCGCTCGAATGCATTACTTCGACTACCGGAACGGCATTCTGCATGCCGAGGACGTTGCGCTTGACGCCATCGCGCGCGCCGTTGGCACGCCCTTCTATTGCTATTCCTCAGCAACGATCGAGCGTCATTACCGCGTCTTCTCTGAGGCATTCGCACCGTGCGACACGCTCGTGTGCTATTCGATCAAGGCGAATTCCAATCTTTCCGTCATTCGCGCGCTCGCTAAGCTAGGCTCCGGCGCGGACGTCGTTTCGGAGGGCGAGATTCACCGCGCGCTGGCTGCCGGTGTGCCTCCTGAAAAGATTGTTTTTTCCGGGGTCGGCAAGACGCAAGCCGAGATGGCCTTTGCACTCGACGCTGGCATTTTCGGCTTCAACGTCGAGTCCGAGGCCGAGCTTAGGGCGCTTAGCGAAGTGGCGAGCCAACGCGGCGCTGTGGCCCGGATCGCGTTTCGCATCAATCCGGATGTCGACGCAAAGACGCACGCCAAGATCGCGACTGGAAAGTCCGAGCATAAGTTCGGCATTGGCTGGCGCGAAGCGCCTGCCCTTTACGCGCTCGCCCGGACCCTCCCCGGCCTATCGGTTGAGGGCGTGCACATGCACATCGGCAGCCAAATCACCAGCATCGAACCGTTCAAAAACGCGTTCGAGCTTATGGCCAGCGTCGTGGAGGATCTGCGCCGCGACGGCCATACGATCTCGTTTGTGAATTTGGGCGGCGGCCTTGGCATTCCCTATCGCTGGGATCAGGACGATCCGCCGCTGCCGCAAGACTATGCCGAGGTGGCCGTTGCTGTGGCGAACCGCCTTGGGACGAAGCTGCTCTTCGAGCCTGGCCGCGTCATCATGGGCAACGCCGGCATTCTTGTAACGAAGGTAATCTACCTGAAGCGCAACGCAGGCAAGCTATTCGTCATCACCGATGCCGGTATGAACGACCTCGTCCGGCCGACGCTTTACGACGCCTATCACGATATCTGGCCTGTGCGCGAAGCGCTCCGGCACAGCACATTGACCCGCGCTGACGTTGTCGGACCGGTCTGCGAAACCGGCGACTTCATCGCCAAGGACCGGCCGGTTCCGGAAGTCGCCTCCGGGGATCTGCTCGCGATCATGACGTCGGGCGCTTACGGGGCCGTGCAGGCTTCGGCCTACAATTCGCGCCGGCTGGTGCCCGAGGTTCTGGTCAAGGACGCCGAATACGCCGTCGTGAGGCCCCGCCCCTCCTATGAGGATATGCTGAAGGCCGAGACGATCGCGCCCTGGCTTCGCTAGCCAGTTTCCCGCGCCGTCTCTGCCCGCAGCCGTTTATCTAGAACGCCGCCGAAGCCGGCTTGGCGTTGGCCGCAATCCAATCGGCGAAGGCGTGCATGAACTTCTGCAGGAAAGTGCGCGTGCCCTCGCTTGCTATCTTGCCGTCCCCGCCGAAAAGCTTGTCCGCTCCACCGAGATAGACCTCCGGCTGCTGCATGGCCGGCACATTCAGAAAGACCAGCGACTGGCGTAAGTGATGATTGGCTCCGAACCCGCCGATGGCGCCGGGCGACGCGCTGACGACCGCACCTGGCTTGCCGTCCCATGCGCTTTGACCGTAAGGCCGCGAGCCTACATCCAGCGCGTTCTTCAAAGGGCCTGGCACTGAACGGTTGTACTCCGGCGTCACGAACAGCAGCGCATCGGCTGCCCTTATTCTTTCCCGGAACGCCGTCCAGGCCTCAGGCGGGTTTTCGTCGTTGTCTTGATTATAAAGCGGCAGATCGCCGATCTCGGCGAAGCCAAGCTCTAGCGAGGCAGGCGCGAGGCCGATCAAAGCCTTCGCAACTTTGCGGTTGATGGAGTCCTTACGCAAGCTTCCTACTAAAACGGCAACTCTATACATTTTGCTCATGAGCGGGCTCCTTTGCGCCGGAGAACTGCGCCTGGATCGATGCGGACCCGGTTTGGCGGGCCTCTTTCCAAGAATGCGCGAAGGCCGGCAATGGTTGCGGCAGGCTATATGGCGGCGCCGGGATTTAAGTGACCGGAAACCCTGTTGTGCTATTCTTCCCTGTCATTTATTACCTGCAACAGGGCCCGGCAGATTAATGCGGGATCGGTTATGGAAACGGATGCGCCGGATGGTTCGTAGCGTTCTTGCTCTTATTTCCCTTATAATTCTCGTGCCGGACGCTAGCGCCAGGTACCGGCCCGCCGCGCCTGAAAGTAACGCGGGCGCGCACAGCTTTCGCGATTGCCCGTCATGCCCCGAGATGGTGACAGTGCCCGCCGGAGAATTCCTCATGGGATCGCCCGAAAGCGAGCGGGGCCGCGGCAAGGACGAAGGCCCGCAGCACAGGGTTGCCTTCGCGAAGCCCTTTGCGGTTGGCAAGTTCGAGGTGACGTTCGCCGAGTGGGATGCCTGCGTGGCGGAAGGCGGCTGCACGCAAAAGCCGGGCGACGAGGGCTGGGGGCGCGGCAGGCACCCGGTCATCAACGTGTCTTGGCACGACGCCACGCAATACACGGCTTGGCTCTCGAAAAAAACGGGCAAAGCGTACAGGCTTCTGTCCGAGGCGGAGTGGGAATACGCTGCGCGCGGCGTGACCAAAACGACCGACCCAAGCACGCCGTTCTCCACGGGCGCGACCATCAACTACAGGCAAGCCAATTACGATGCCAATTTCACCTACGGGTCCGGCCCGCAGGGGCTTTACAGGCAAAAGACGGTCGATGCCGGTTCTCTGCCGCGCAATGCCTTCGGCCTGCACGAGATGCATGGCAACGTCTGGGAGTGGGTTCAGGACTGCTACAAGCCTTCCTATGAAGGCGCGCCGGACGATGGCTCGGCGGTCACCTCCGGGGATTGCAGCCTCCACATTCTTCGCGGCGGCGCATGGAACTACTACCCAAGGCTTCTGCGTTCTGCATATCGCTATGCAACCGCACCGGAGGTTCGCCTGAACAATGCGGGATTTAGGGTCGCCAGATCCCTTTAATGTCCCGCAAGGAAGAAGAAACGCCGGTTTTGAATTTGAGGTCCACGGCATGAAGTCCATAAGTACCCTGCATTGCGCGATTGCCGCCCTGTCGATTGGCTGTTTCGCGCTTCTTGGCGGCGCAGGCATTCCAGCAGACGCCCGCTCCTCCCATTACGAGGACAGCTTGGATGATGATGTGCCGCTCAGCGGAGGCACGCCAGTTCTCGCGGTCGTCGGGCTCCGCGAGCAGCGCGTCTCGATTTACGACGCAAGAGGCAGGATCCTGCAATCGCCCGTTTCAAGCGGCCAAAGCGGCCTGGAAACGCCTGCCGGCATCTTCAGCGTCGTCCAGAAGGAAGAGGATCACCACTCCAACATCTATGACGATGCGTCGATGCCCTTCATGGAGCGCATAACTTGGACCGGCATTGCGCTCCACGCGGGCGTCTTGCCAGGATATCCGGCATCGCACGGGTGTGTACGGATGCCGCAAGAGTTTGCCGAGCAGCTTTACGACCTAACCAAATTGGGCATGCGGGTTGTCATTGTGCGCGAGGACATCGCTCCTGCTCCTATCGCTCAGCCGGCGATGTTCACTCCCGCTGCACCGCCGCCTGGCGGCGATATGCTGAGCCGGCTCAGGGCCGCGGCAAGAACCAAATTCTCACAAGCGGAAACAGCGGTGAGGCGATATAAAGACGCAAAGCTGGCTGCATCTAGGGCCGCTACCGAGGCTGCCGCGGCCGATCGGGCGCTTCATGCAGCAGAGACCGCTCTAGCCGAGGCCGAAGCGGAGCTGAAAACCGCCGGGCACGCCGTTGAAACCGCCGGCGCACCCGAACGCACCGCTGAAGCCGAATCCGCTAAAACCCAGGCGGCCGCGAAGGCCGAGGCGGCACGTACAAAGCTCGAAGCCGCCAAGGCTGAAGCGCAATCGAAGGGCCAAGCCGCCGCGCGAGCGGAGGAGGAGGCCAGGGCCGCTACCATTGCAACGGCAATCGCCCACGATGCGTCCGAAGAGGCGGAGCAGAACCTGTCGCCCGCATCTGTCTTCATCAGCCGCAAAACGCAGCGTCTTTATATTCGAAAAAACAATCTGCCGGTATTCGAAGGCCCCGTCAGGATCCGCAATGCGGATCAGCCACTCGGCACGTTCGTCTTCACCGCGCTGGATTACACCGGGACACCGGGAACGTTGCGCTGGAACGTCGTCTCTATGTACAAAAACGCTGCCAATGCCGAGCCTCCGCCGCCTGCGGCAAAGGGTAAGACCAAAGACCATGGCGATGGCGCCCCGGCGGATGCCGCTGCGGCAGAGGCTGCGCTCGCGCGCCTCGCCGTCTCGCAAGAAGCCCAGGAGCGCATCTCCGCGGCCGTCTTGCCCGGCTCATCGCTGATCGTTTCGGACGAAGGGCCGAGCATCGAGACCGGCAAGGATACCGACTTTGTGGTCGTGATGAGCGGCGAGCCGCAAGGCGGCCTATCGATCCGGCACCATCGCACAGCCGGCAGGGGTGACGGGGATGGTTTGGGCGATTTCTTCTCGTTTGGGCGCGATACGCGCAGCCGGCGCTCTTTTGGCAGCGGAGGCGGCGGCGGTTTCCCGTTCTTCTTTTCGGACTGAGCCTGTGCCGGAACGGAGTCTGCTTAGTCCGCTGCAAATTTAGAGCGCGAGGTGCAACAATCCTATGGAGTCACCGTCATTGCGAGCGTAGCGAAGCAATCCAGGGTTAAGTCTCGGATGTTGCTCTGGATGGCCACGGCACCAAATGCCGCCTCGCGATGACGGATGAGCGCACATCGGTTGAATTTGCTCTAGCGGCACTTGGGCCCGAAGTGCACGGTGCGCGTTTCGGCTTGGGCGGCCCGGAATATGGGGGAGCCTTGGCCGAGTGAGCCGGGAGCTGCGCACCCAAGTGCTTACGCCCTAAGTTAAATGCGCCGGCGCCGCAAACGGTCTTGCCCGTTCTGGTATACCACGGCAGCATAGTCCCCTAATCCGGAGGAGACCAAGCCATGATAACACGGCGAATGCTTATCGAAGCGGCCACGGCTGGCGCGGCTGGCACGGCAATTGGAATGGGAATGGGAGCGGCCACCGCCCGCGCGGAGGACAAACCCGCGAGTGCCAAATATAGCGGTCCGTTTGAAATGCCGCGCAACATGACGCTGCTGTCCATCGCGAATGCGGATGGAACGGAGACACTCGGTGTCAAAACCGGGCAGTCCGTTATCGACGTGCGCCGCGCCTCGCAGCTTTTGAACCTTCCCGCCGCTCTCACCCTCGACCAGCTCTTACAAGAGGGTAGCGCAAGCCAGCTCGTTAAGCTGGAGCAAGCTGCGCAAGCCTCACCTCAAGCGAAGGCGGCGATTATCCCCGAGGCAAGCATCGCCTATGGGCGCCTGTTCATCAATCCGGGCAAAATCATCTGCATCGGCCTCAATTACAAACGCCACGCTGCCGAAGTTCACATGGCAGAGCCAAGGCAGCCCATCCTCTTCAACAAGTACAACAATGCGCTGGCCCCGGCGAATTGCACCATTACGCTACCTCCCAAAGAGGTCTCCTATAAGTTCGATTATGAGACCGAGCTTTTGATCGTCATGGGAAAAAGAGCCAGGAACGTCTCAGAGGCCGATGCGTCGAACTACATCGCCGGCTATTGCACATCGAACGATTTCTCGGCCCGCGATCTTCAGCTCGAAACGCCAAGCGTGCAATGGATGATCGGCAAGACGCTCGATAATTTCGCGCCCATCGGGCCCTATTTCGTGACCTCCGATTTGGTCGGAGATCCGCATAAGCTCAAGCTGCAGACTTTTGTAAACGGTGAGGTTCGTCAGGACTGGAGCACGGACGACTTCATTTTCAATTGCTATCAGGTCGTTTCGTTCATCTCGAAGCTCTGGGCACTTGAGCCGGGCGACATTATCTTAACCGGAACGCCGCAGGGCGTGATCCTGGGCATGCCCAAGGACAAACAAGTCTGGCTTAAGGCGGGCGATCAAATCGAGAGCCGGATCGAAAAGCTCGGCTCGCTGAAGTTCAAGTTGGCATAAACAGCCGCTTCAGATTTAGGCCACGTACCCGGCGCGATCCCTGTGTCCGGGTGCGTCTAATACATTGCGTACATGAGGTTGCTGCCCTCCGGCGGAAAGTGAGAGCTTTCCGCCTGTGATTCCCGGCGAGGAAGGAGAGCAGCGATGAAGATGTTTGCAGGATCTTGATTACCCCGATATTTCCGCTGAGCCGGCGCTTCAGCGGTTGCGTTTTTGCCGCAGCGTCATTCCCGGCCCCGCCTCCGCGGGGCTAAACTCAGGCGGGGACCCAGTAAGCGCTGCGCTCTGCCGTTGTCTTCTTTGCTCTTTACCGTACCGATTACTGGATTCCCGCCTTCACGTGGGTCACCATCAATGACCCTTGGTATAACGCTTTTCGATGTCGCCTGCATCAGCGCGCACGCCGCCGTTAATCGTAACTCGCACACGCGGCCGAAGGCCGTTGCAAATCGGCGGAGCCAGTTCTATTCTTGGGCGCTCCAACCTTGCGGCTAGTCCAGGCTGCACGCAGCATAAGTCCCAGAAGGTTGAGCAAAATGAGCGGTAGTACTAGTCAATCCGGTAGCGGCGAGGGCTTAGGCATTGCCTCGGCGCCATCCAATTTGACCGGATGCGGGCAGCTTCAATTGCTGGTCGATTCTATCACCGGCTATGCCATATACATGACCGATGCCGATGGGGTCATTGCAAGCTGGAACTCTGGCGCAGAAATAATTACCGGCTATCGCCCCGCCGAGGTGCTCGGCCAGAATTTCTCCCGCTTATTTACCGCGGAGGATCGTGCGGCAGGCGCTCCCGCCCAAATTTTGCAGGAGGCTTGCTCGAAAGGCGGTGCTGAGGACGAGCGCGGACTCATGCGCAAGGACGGCAGCGGTTTCAGGGCGGGTTCGGTTGTGCAGCCGCTGCGCGATCCTTCCGGCTCGTCAACCGGCTTTGCCATCGTTATACGCGACATCGGCGCGCAGGTGGCAGGGCAGGAAACCGAGAGGCGCTTCCGCCTCTTGGTCGAGGGCGTGGCGGGACACGCGCTTTATATGCTCGATCCAAGCGGCGTCATTACAAGTTGGAATACCGGTGCGCATAATTTACACGGTTACGAAGCCAATGAAATCGTGGGTCAGCATTTTTCCAGGTTCTACACGAGGGAAGAGCGCACGGCGGGATCGCCGTGGCGCGCGCTCGAAATTGCCGCCCGCGAAGGCCGGTACGAGTGCGAGGGCTGGCGCCTGCGCAAGGATGGAAGCCGGTTTTGGGCCTCAGTAGCGGTCGATGCGATCCGGGACGAAAACGGCGCGCTCACCGGATTCGCAAAAATCACCGGTGACATAACAGAACGCAAGACGGCGCAAGAGGCGCTCCTTGAAAGCGAGCGGCAGCTTCGCCTGCTCGTGGAGAGCATAACCGATTACGCGCTCTTTATGCTCGACCCCAATGGGAACGTTACCAGTTGGAACGCCGGGGGACAGCGGATCAAGGGATACTCGGCTGGTGAGATCGCCGGGCAGCACTTCTCGCGCTTTTATACCGAGCGCGACCGGGCGGCTGGCGTTCCTGCCCGTGCGCTGCAGACCGCCGCCGCTGAGGGGCGCTACGAAGCTGAGGGCTGGCGTGTCCGCAAGAATGGCGAGCTTTTTTGGGCGCATGTGATTATCGATCCGATCAGAGACGAGACCGGCAACATTGCCGGCTTCGCAAAGATCACCCGGGACATCACCGAAAAGCGGGAAGCCGGCATCGCGCTTCAAAAAGCCGAAGCCCAGAGGGGACGTGCTCAGAGAATGGAGGCGCTTGGCCATCTGACCGGAGGCGTCGCACACGACTTCAACAATCTCTTGATGGTCGTTGGCGGATTTACGCAGACGCTCAAGAGACTGACCGGGCAAGATCCCAAAGGCGCGCGTGCCGTTGAGGCAATCGAACAGGCCGTCGAGCGGGGACAATCGCTGACGCGCCAATTGCTGACATTCTCGCGGCGGCAGACCCTGAACCCAATCGTGACCGGTATTGGCGAGCGCATCGAGGCTTTCAGTAAAATGCTTGGAAGCTCAACCGCCGGGCAGCCCAAGCTCGTCGTAGATGTGCCGGCAGACATATGGCCGGTTAAGGCCGACGTCAGCGAATTCGAGCTGGCTCTGCTCAACATCACGATCAACGCCCGCGACGCTATGCCGGACGGCGGCGCCGTCACCATCACAGCCGAGAACGTTCAACTCAAGCGGGAGGAGGCTCCCGATCAGCTTGAGGGCGATTTCGTTGCGCTGACGATCGCAGACACGGGCACGGGAATAGCTGAGGAAATCCTGCCGAAGGTGTTCGATCCGTTCTTTACGACGAAGGGAGCGAGCAAGGAATCGGGGCTTGGCCTGTCTCAGGTTCACGGCTTCGCCCACCAGTCGGGCGGGACAGTGACCGTCGAGAGCAAATTGGGGCACGGCACGCGAGTCACCCTATATTTGCCAAGGGCGGCGAATGCGTTGCCGGAACGCACTTCCGGAGAGGCGGCGCCCCGGGCCATCGGCGGCGGCAAAGCGCTGTTGGTGGACGACAACCGCGATGTCCTTGAGGTAAGCGCAATTTATCTGCAGGAGCTCGGCTATGAGGTCCATACTATGGACAGCGCTCAGCCGGCACTCAAAGCTTTCGAGCGCGAGAAGTATTCGCTCGTCGTAAGCGACATCGTCATGGCCGGAATGGACGGCATCGACCTTGCAAGGGAGATCCGCAAGCGCCAGCCGGACATGCCCATCGTTCTCGTCACCGGCTACAGCAGGATCCCGGCTTCTGTCGGCCAAGAATTCGTCCTCGTTCGCAAGCCTTATCAGCTTCCGGAATTGGGCCGCGCAGTGAGCGAGGCGATTGCCGCTGCCTCCCGCCCGCCCTCCAGCAATCTTGTGCGCTTAGGCGATTGGCGCGGCCCGCGCCGTTAAGATCCTGCTTCAATCGGACGATACGCCGGGGTTTGAGGACAACTGAGAATTCCGCTACCCGTTCGCCGGTGCCGGGAAGGCCGACGCCGCTCGCGAGGCAAATTGGGGCTTTCCATCTGCAGATGTAAGATGTATT
>Ga0074046_10001936_pt1 | contig 18254 bp, 18 predicted proteins | sample BogForMeECP23OM3_FD_94441 | JGI IMG/M metagenome (GOLD analysis project Ga0074046, IMG submission 94441) | Bog forest soil microbial communities from Calvert Island, British Columbia, Canada - Bog Forest MetaG ECP23OM3 | ecosystem: Environmental > Terrestrial > Soil > Wetlands ... | reverse complement strand
GCAGCAACCCCCGCGGCGCCTCCTCCCGTCCGGCATCCCGCCCGCGCTGCGGACCGGCGGCCTGATCCCCAACCCGCTGGTATCCGCCGGCCACGGCCAGCCCGTCCGGCTGGACACCATCCTGGCCGGACGCCCCGCCGTGCTGACCGCCCGGCGCCCCGACACCGACCTGGCGGACTTCTGCCGCCAGCACGGCCTCGCCCTCGCGCGGATCAGCACACCCGGGACCGGATCCCCCGGCGCGGACCCGGGCGCCGGCTGGATCGACATCTGCCTGGCCGACGCCCGGCATGCCGCCGGCCTGCAGGCTCTGGCGGCTGACCCGGCGCTGACCGTCATCGTGCGCCCGGACCGCGTGATCGCGGCGGTGGAGCCCCGGTGCCGCCTGCCGCGCCTGCCCTGGCCCGTCCCGGCCACCGCCGTGCCCGGGTACCCGGCCACGGCGCACCTAGACACGGGGCACCCAGACACGGGGCACCCGCTCGCTCACCCCGACCCCGCCGGTCCGCTGCCGGCCGCCCGCTAGGAGGTTCCCGTGTTCGTCACCATCTCGCTGCTGCTGGCCGCGGCCTGCCTCCTCCCCGCGGCCGGCAAGCTGGCGGGCCTGCCGAAGATGCGGGAGTCCGCCGCGCATTTCGGGATCCCCTGGCCCCGGTACCGGCTCATCGGAGTAGCCGAACTCGCCGCCGCCGCAGGCATCATGGCCGGCCTGTGGTGGCATCCCCTCGGCCTGGCCGCGCGGCCGGGATGGCCCTGCTCCTCCCCGGCGCGCTGATCACCACCGGCGGGCGGCGGACAGCGGGAAGGAGGCGACCGCGTCATCGCCGGTTCCGGGGCATGCACCCCGGCCCGTTCGGAAAAAAATATTCCTAACGAACCGGGGTGCTACGGACCTCAGCCGGGTACTCAGCCCATGCGGATGTCGGGCATGACGTCACGGGTCGGTTCGTTTCCGTAAGGGACCAGGCGGGTGTCATGCGGCTGAGGGTACGGATCGTCGCACCGGTCGTGGCTGCCGCCGTGGCTTGCGGCGGCGCGGCGTGGACGGTCACCGCCACGGCCGGGGGGCCGCGGCCTGCGCCCCGGCAGCTCGCGGCGGCTGCGGTCCGGACGCACCCGCCCGCCCGGCCGTCTCCTGCCCGCCGGCCGCCCGGCCCCGTGGTCGAGGTGACCGGCGCGCCCGGAGGGGTGAAGGCCAAGGGCGCGGTGCTGGTCGACGCGGCCACCGGCCAGGTGCTTTGGGCCCGGGACGCCGGCACCGAACGGCCGATGGCGAGCGTCACCAAGGTGATGACCGCCCTGCTGGTGCTGCAGGCCGGCGACCTCGGCCGTCAGATCCGCGTGCCGGAGGCGGCGTTCAGCTACGCCTGGGAGCACGGGGGCGAGAGCGCGGCACTGCGCCCGGGGGATGTGCTGACGGCACAGCAACTGCTGGCGGCGCTGCTGGTGCCTTCGGGGGCGGACGCGGCGTACACCCTGGCGAACGCCTACGGTCCCGGCCTGGATGCCTTCCTCGCGCGGATGAACGCGACCGCGGCCCGGATGGGCATGAGGCACACGCATTTCACCTCACCGGACGGGCTGCCTTATCCCACCGAGACCTCGACCTACTCCACGCCGTCCGACCTGGTGACGCTCGGCCTGGCGGCGATGCGGTACCCGGCTTTCCGGGCGCTCGTGGACCTGCGGTTCTACGACCTGCCGAAGGGACCCGGCCATCACCAGTACTGGTGGGACAACACCGACGAGTTGATCGGCTCGTATCCCGGCGCCGTCGGGATCAAGACCGGGTACACCGACGACGCCGGGCACTGCCTGCTGTTCGAGGCGACCCGGAACGGCCAGACGCTGATCGGGGTCGTGCTGGGCAGCCCCGCCACCGGCCCGGCGGCCGGCGTTCAGGATGCCGAGAAGATGCTGAACTGGGGCTTCCGGCTTCCCCGCGCGGGCTGAGATTGTCGAAGGAATGGCCCGCCCTCCTCAGTGCGGCCGGTGGTCGACGACGCGGCGCATCTTGCCCACCGATCGCTCGATGGACTCCGGGGCCAGGACGCACGTCGTAACGGTGACGCCGATGGTGTTCTTGACCCGCGCCGACAGCGCCGCGCCGGCGTCGGCCGCGTCGGCTTCGCCCACCCCGGGGCGGCGCTCGACGTGGACCGCCAGCTGATCCATCCGGTCTTCCCGGGTCAGGTGCAGCTGGAAGTGCGGGGATAGCGCCGGGATGCCCATGATGAGCTCCTCGATCTGGGCCGATCACTTCCGACAGGCCGTAGATGTCGGTGGCGTCGAGGCCGGCCCGGGCCTCGATCTCGGCTCGCATCTCGTTCGTCCACGGTTCGGCGCCGAAGATGCCGAACCGCAGTGAGGAAGCGGCCGGGTCGTGGCCCTGCCGCTCCATCTCGTCCACGATCGCCAGCATGTAGGACGGCGTGACCATGATGATGTCCGGCTGGAAGTCCCTGATCAGGGTGACCTGCCGCTCCGTCATCCCGCCCGAGACCGGAACCACCGTGCAGCCGAGCTTCTCCGCCCCGTAGTGCGCGCCGAGCCCTCCGGTGAACAGCCCGTAGCCGTAGGCGTTGTGGATGATGTGGCCGGGCCGCCCGCCCGCCGCCCGGATCGAGCGGGCCATCACCGTGGCCCACACCCCAACGTCGTCCCGCGTGTAGCCGACCACCGTGGCCCGACCCGTGGTGCCGGAGGAGGCATGGACCCGCACTACCTGCTCGCGGGACACCGCGAACATGCCGAACGGGTAGTTCTCCCGCAGGTCGTCCTTGCTGGTCAGCGGGTACTTGGTCAGGTCGGCCAGGTCCTTGCAGTCATCGGGGTGCACGCCCGCCGCGTCGAAGGCCGCGCGGTAGTGCGGCACGTTGGCGGCGTGCCGCAGCGACCACTGGAGCCGCTCCAGTTGCAGCGCGTGCAGCTCATCGGCCGACGCCCGCTCGATGGGGTCGAGGTCCCCCGACGGGGACGCGAGGTCCTGCATCCGGCGGCCTCCCCGGCGGCTAGGCGTCGTAGTCGACGATAATCGTGTCAGATGCGGGCCCGGAGGTGGGCCCGGAATTGGGCACAGCCTGGCAGGTCAGGACGTAGCCCGCGTCGAGTTCGGACTGCTCCAGGGCGTAGTTGCGGCGCATGGCGACTTCGCCCTCGACGAGCAGGGCGCGGCAGGTGCCGCAGACTCCGCCCTTGCAGGCGAACGGCAGGTCGGGCCGGATCCGCTGGGCCCCGTCCAGGATCGTGGTGCCGGCCGGGACGGTCACGGTGCTGCTGCGCCCGTCGAGCAGCACGGTCACCTCGGCGCCCGGGCCCGCGGCCGCCTCGGCGTGCGTGGCCTGGGCGGGCGGGGTGTCCTCGACGTAGAACAGCTCGCGGTGGACGCGGCCGCGCGGGACGCCGAACTCGCCCAGCACCGCGATCGCGTCTTCGACCATGCCGAACGGGCCGCACAGCCACCAGTGGTCCGCCGCGGCCACGTCGACGGTGACCGGCAGCAGCGAGCGCAGCTTGCCGGCGTCGAGCCGGCCGTTGAACAGCTCTACTTCCTGTGGCTCCCGGCTGAGCACGTGGACCAGGCAGATCCGCTCCGGGTAGGCGTCCTTGAGATCGGCGATCTCGTCGGCGAACATCACCGAGTCATTGCGCCGGTTGCCGTAGAACAGGGTGATGGAGGATTTGTCCTGCGCGGCGAGCACGGATCCGGCGATCGACAACACGGGCGTGATCCCGCTGCCGGCCGCGATCAGGACATGGTGCGCGGGGGTGTCCAGATCGGGAGTGAACGATCCCGACGGCGCCTGCACGTCGACCACGTCGCCGGCCCGGACCTCGTGCACGAGCCAGCCGGACACCGCCCCGCCCGGCACCTCCCGCACGCCGATGCGCGGCGGGCGCCCGGCGGCCGCGCAGATCGAGTAGGACCGCCGCTCGTCGCCGCGGCGGATGGTCACCGATTGGCCGGGCGCGAAGGCGAACCTGTCCGCCAGCCCAGGCGGCACGTCGAAGGTCACCGCGGCGGAGTCGTCGGTCAGCGGGTCGACCCGCGCCACGGTGAGCGGGTGGAACTCGGCCCGGCCGGCGGGCGGCGGCGACGCCATCAGATTTCTTTCACGTATTCGAAGGGCTCGCGGCAGGCCTTGCAGCGGTACAGCGCCTTGCACGCAGTGGCGCCGAACGCTGCGGTCTGCGTCGTGTCGCGCGAGCCGCACTGGGGGCATTCGACCGGCTCGCGGCGAGGCGCCGTAAGGGTGAGCGGCACCGGACCTATGCGGTCCGGCGCGGGATGCGGCGGGGCGAGGCCGGCCGCCCGCAGCTTGCGGCGGCCCTCGGCGGTGATCCAGTCGCTGCTCCAGGCCGGCGCGAGCGCGGTGCGTACGGTCACCTCGGCGAAGCCGGCCCGGCTGAGCCGGTGCCGCAGGTCGTGCGCGATCTCGCGCAGCGCGGGGCAGCCGGAGTAGGTCGGGGTGATCGTCACCACGAGCCGCCCCTCCTCGGCCGCGACGTCGCGCAAGATGCCCAGGTCGGCCACTGTCAGCATGGGCAGTTCGGGATCCGGTACCGCCGCGGCGATCTGGCGCGCGGTGTCCAGGTCGGCTCGTTCCCCAGAAATCCCATAGCCCCCAGCCGCGGTTACCACGTCGCGCCCGGGTGGGCGCGGGCCACGCTCTGCAGCTCGGCGAGCAGGTACCCGAACGCCTCGGTGTGCACGCCGTCGCGCCCGGACTGGCCGGCCACCCGCGCCATCGGCACGCCGCCCGGGCGGTCCAGGGTGGCCGCGGCGAGCACCTCCTCGAGCACCGCATCGACCGCGGCGCGCACGTCGGCCGGGTCGGCCGCCACCCCGGGCAGCGCGGCGGTCACCGGATCGGCCTGAAACAGCTCATCGACCAGCGGCCAGATGATGCCGAGCGCGGCCTGCATCTTGCCGTGCGACAGCGGGGTGCCGTCACCGAGCCTGATCACCCACTGGGCGGCGTAGTCCCGGTGGTAGGCGAGTTCCTTGACGCCCTTGGCCGCGATGGCCGCCAGCACCGGATCCGCCGACTCCGCCAGCCGGCCGAACAGCGCCAGCCGCCAGGCCGAGAAGATCAGCAGCCGGCCCGCCAGCTCGGCGAAGTCGGCGTCCAGGGCCTCCACCAGCCGCACGTTGCGGAATTCGTGCTCGTCCCGGAAAAACGCCAGCTCATCCTCATCGCGGCCGTTCCCGTCGGCGAGCCGGGCGCCTTCGGCCCGGCCCGCCCGGGCCAGCAGCATGCGCGCCTGCCCGAGCAGGTCCAGGGCGATGTTGGCCAGCGCGGTCTCCTCCTCAAGCTCCGGCATGCGCGTCATCCACTGCTGCAGCCGGTGTGAGTAGACCAGCGCATCGTCGCCGAGCATCAGGCAGTAGGCGGCCAGCGCGGCCGCGTCGACGCTGTCCGGCACCGACGCATCGATCCCCTCGAGCGGGTCAGTGAACCCGGTGCCGAACGCCCACCGGTGATCCTCGGTCTCCTCGCTCAGGCTGTGGTAGGCGGCGAACTCGTCGTCCGTCATCGGCTCCGGCCCGCCCTACATGTGGGGGACATCGTCGGGGATCTCGTAGAACGTCGGGTGCCGGTAGACCTTGTCGCCGGACGGCGCGAAGAACGGGTCCTTCTCGTCCGGGCTCGACGCGGTGATGTCCCTGGCCGCGACCACCCAGATGCTGACGCCCTCGTTCCTGCGCGTGTACAGGTCACGGGCATGGTGCAGGGCCATCTGCGGATCGGCCGCGTGCAGCGACCCGACGTGCACGTGGTTGAGCCCGCGCTTGCCGCGCAGGAATACCTCGTACAACGGCCAGTCCGAGCGCACCCGTGATTCCTCCATCAGGACGCCTCCCGCCTGCCCGCGTGTTTGGCGGCGTGGGCTGCGGCGGCCTCGCGCACCCAGGCGCCCTCGTCGTGGGCCGCCTTGCGGCGCGCGATCCGCTGCGCGTTGCACGGCCCGTTGCCCTTGATGACGGCCATGAACTCGTCCCAGTCCACCGATCCGAAGTCGTAGTGCCCGCGCTCGGCGTTCCATTTCAGGTCGGGATCGGGCAGGGTCACGCCCAGCTTCTCGGCCTGCGGCACCGTCATGTCCACGAAGCGTTGCCGCAACTCGTCGTTGGTGTGCCGCTTGATGCCCCAGGCCATCGACTGCGCGGTGTTCGGCGACTGGTCGTCCGGTGGCCCGAACATCGTCAGCGACGGCCACCAGAACCGGTTCGTCGCGTCCTGCACCATCGCGCGCTGCGCCGCGGTGCCGCGCATCATCGTCATCAGCAGTTCGTAGCCCTGCCGCTGGTGGAACGACTCCTCCTTGCAGATGCGCACCATGGCCCGGGCGTACGGGCCGTAGGAGGAGCGGCACAGCGGCACCTGGTTGCAGATGGCCGCGCCGTCGACCAGCCAGCCGATCACGCCGACGTCGGCGTAGGTCAGCGTCGGGTAGTTGAAGATCGAGGAGTACTTCTGCCGCCCGCGCACGAGTCTGTCGGTGAGGTCGGCGCGATCGGCGCCGAGCGTCTCGGCCGCCGCGTACAGATACATGCCGTGGCCGGCCTCGTCTTGCACCTTGGCGATGAGGATCGCCTTGCGGCGCAGCGAGGGAGCCCGGGTGATCCAGTTGCCCTCCGGCTGCATGCCGATGATTTCCGAGTGCGCGTGCTGGGCGATCTGGCGGATCATCGTCGACCGGTAGGCGTCCGGCATCCAGTCCCGGGGCTCGATGCGCCGTCCGCGGTCTAGCGTATGGTCAAAGTGAACCTGCAGGCTGCCCGTCCCGTCCTGGCCGGGGCCCGCCCCGGGAAGCCCCGTCTCCGGAAGAGCCGTCATCGCCACCATCCCTCCGGCACCATCGTAAGCACCGCGAGGCCGCCTGTATCCAGCCCGCGGCCGTATTATTTACCGGACGTTCGGTCGATTATATAGGAGGCGATCCCGGTGCCGCAGCTGCCCGGCGTAGAGGCGATGATGGCGAAGGACGAGGCCCCGTCCGCGCGGCCGCGCCGGGGACGGCCGGGCTATGACCTGGCGTCCGTGCTGGCGGTGTCCGTCGAGCTGTTCAACGAGCGCGGCTACGACGGCACCAGCATGCGGGACCTGGCGGCCAGGCTCGGCATCGCGAAGTCGGCGATCTATTACCACGTCACGGGCAAGGAGGAACTGCTCAAGCTGGCCCTGGACCAAGCCCTGGCCGGCCTGGCCGTGGTGACCGACCGGGCGCGGGCGCTCCCCGCGCCGGCCATCGAGCGCCTGGAGTACCTCGTCCGGGGCAGCGTCGAGGTGCTCGAAGCCGAGTCGCCCTACGTCACCCTGCTGCTCCGGGTGCGCGGCAACACCGACGTGGAGCGGGCCGCGCTCGACCAGCGGCGTGCCTTCGACCGGTTCGTGGCCGAGCTGGTAGCGCAGGCCGTGCGCGACGGCGACATCCGGCCCGACACCGACGCGATGATCACCGCGCGGCTGCTGTTCGGCCTGGTCAACTCCATCGTGGAGTGGTATAGGCCGGCCCGCCGCGCGGGCGCGGCCTCGCTGGCCGACCCGGTGTGCGCGATGGCCTTCGAGGGCCTGCGCACCAGGCGCCCCTCACCCCGCGGTCAGTAGCGGATCGCGATCTCGCGGCCCTGACCGTCCCGCTGCGGACGGCCGGGGACGACGTCGGCCTGGCCGGTGGCGATGCGCCAGGCACTCCAGGCCACGGCCGCCGCGTCGAGCGTGTCCGTGACCGGAGCCCGGGGGAGGCGGGGCAGCACGATGCCGGCCCGGACCAGCAACTCTTGGCGCAGCTCGCGTCCGGCCGCGGTGTGCTTGCTGTGCCCCAGCGGGGCGCCCGCCATCGCGCCGAACGCCAGCTCCGGATGCACCTCGTACAGCGGCTGCCCGCTGGTCAGGCGGTACTGGTCGGCCTCGAGCAGCTTCACCCGCAGCCCCCAGGCCTGGATGGCCAGGCCCTGGCCGGTCAGCACGCGGCAGCGCTGGTTCGCGGCCTGGTAGCTGGCCTGTGCCCAGACCGCCCGGGGCGGGATCGCGAAGACCGAGTTGCGCCTGGGACCGAGCAGCCCGCGCGCTGCCCGGTCCGCCTCGCGCCAGCCCGACTCGAGCAGGCCCAGTGGCATGTCGATCCCGACCACGCTGGCCCCGTCCCCCTCAAGAACCCCCGCCAGGGATGTGTGCACGCGGACCGCGTTCACCTGCAGGCAGCCGGGTGCGGGCGCGCCGAGGCTGACCGCGACCCAGCCGCGACGGCAGGCATCCACTCCAGTTACACGCATATCGCCACGGTGACACATTTGACTGGCTCCGGGCACTTCTCCGGCGAGGCTACTACGGGACGGCCCGCTGAACCGCTAAGGTTTTCTAGTGGCCGAGAGCACCATCGGCGTCATGGGCGCCCGGGCCGCGCACGCCAAGGGCAGCGGGTCTGGCCCGGCCCTCATCCGCGGCACGGTCTCACTCCGGGGCGCCGTCCTGGTCCGCTGCACCGCGCCGGATGCGCTGTCGAACCTCGTCGCCGTCCTCGAGCTGACCGCCGACGGGCAGATCCGCTGCAGCGCAGCCACCAGGCGGCCGCTCACCGCGACCGTCAGGCTGGTCGAGGATGCCCTGGTGGCCGGGGACTATTACGACAGTGCCGACCGCGAGGCTGCTCACCACGATAGGGGCGAGCCCATCGCGGCGTTCGCGTGGCCGATGCTTCTGCAGGCGGGCGGCCTGGCGCGGCTGGCCGGGACCCGGCTCGAGCTGACCTCCCGTGGCGAGGCGGTGCTGGCCAGGCCGTCCTACCAGGCTCTCGGCGAACTCTGGGACCGATGGCTAAGAAGCGTGTCCCACGATGAGCTCACCAGGATCGAGGCGATCAGGGGTCAGCGGAAGGCCGGCGCGCTGACCGCGGCCGCTAGGCGCCGCGCCGCGGTGGCCGACGGGCTGGCCGCCGTCGAGCCCGGCATCTGGATCGACGTCGACACCTTGTTCGCGATCCTGCGGGCGCCGCCCGCTCCGCTCGCGGTAGCCAGGAGCCGGCTGGCCCAGTGGCGGCTCTACCTCGTCGATTCGTATTACGGGTCGCTCGGGCCCGCCGGCGCGACGGCCTGGAACGTCCTCGAGGGCCGGTACGCGCTGTGCGTGCTCTTCGAGTACGCGGCCACCCTCGGCATGATCGACATCGCTTACACCGGCCCGCGGGGCGCCCGCGACGACTACCGCGAGCTGTGGGGCGCGGACCGCTACGACAGCTTGTCCCGCTACGACGGCTTGGTCGCCGTGCAGGTCAACGACCTGGGCGCCGCGATCTTGCACGATCCCGGTGCCCTGGCCGCCCTCGGCCTCCCGGTGCCGAGACGTGGACCTCGGTAGGCGATGCTGAAACGCTGCCGCCGGTGGGCCGACTGCGGGCCCAACCATCCGCGGCGTTCGCCCGTCTTAGGGTAGGCAGGTCCGAGCAGGCTGACGACGTGGAGGTGTGATGAGGCGGTGGCGGCTGGCATCCGGCGGCGGCGTGGCCCTGTCCGTGGCGACGGGCCTGCTGGCCGCCGGCTGCGCCGCGACGGCCCCGGTCACCGGCCCGGGCACCGGGACGGCCTCGGCCACCACGAAGGGCCCGGCCACGGCGGCGGCTCAGGCCACCGCGACGAGCCGGGCCGCCGGTCCGGGCTCGGCGGCCACCGCGCCGGCCCGGCACGTCCCGACCGGGTTCTGGTCCGGCAGCGACAGCTGGCCGGTCCCGGTCAGCGGCAGCGCCCCCTACCGTGCGACGGGCATCGGCGGCGCCTACGGCGGCTACGTGGGGATGGCCGGGAGCTGGTCGTACTGGCTGGGCTGCCACGGCGGCTTCCTGGCCTGGTCCTCGGCCAACAGCGCGCAAGCCGACACCAACTACGCCAAGTACGGCCAGGGCATCGGCACCGCGGTCTACTGGTTCATGGGCGGCCCTGGCGTCGACCCTGGCTACAACGGGACCGCGGCCGAGGCCGGCGCCTGGGGCGCGCGGCAAGCGGCTCGGACGCTGGCCAACATGGCGAACGAGCACGTCACCTACCCGGTCGTGTTCATGGACATCGAACTGCCCGGGGTCGCGCCCGCGTTCGACAACGGCTGGGAGGACGTCTACACCTCGCCGTGCAGCGGGCAGGTGAAGCGCCGCGGCCTGCCGGTGGCGCTGGACCGGGCCGACTTCGACGGTTTCTGGAGCTACATCGGCGCCCACTCCGGCTACAAGGTGGGGGTCTACTCGGCCCCCGCGATCTGGACCCAGATCTTCGGCACCGGCAGCGCCGCCTCGATCCCGCACACCTACGAGTGGACCTACGAGCCGGAGACCGCGAGCCTGGCTGAGGCCCCGCACGGCTGGTGCCTGAAGTCGGGCGGCTGCGCGGAGTTCTTCGGCGGCGTGACCACATCGAGCCCTTACGCGCTGCTGTGGCAGTGGTCGGGCGGCGGCGGCGTCAGGAACGCGATCGGCGACTTCGACCAGATTGACGCCAGCAGGAATGCCTAGCCAGCCCGGGCCGGCCGAAGGCGGGACAACACGCACCAACCCCGTTCGGTTCCATGGTCTTGAAAAGGCCGGTTCGTCCGGTCTACTGGACGGGGAAGCGGGATTCGACAAAAAAACACGGGAGGCATCATGAGACGGACCTGGCTGGCGCTGGCGGTCGGCCTGGCGCTGGTACTGGCGAGCGCAGGGACCGCCGCGGCCACAGTGACGGCAGGGACCGGCAAGGCCGGCACCGTCGCCGAGCGGCTGCCGGCCGGTGACGGGCCGCCCGGCTTCTGGTGGGGCACGGACAGCTTCCCGGTCCCGGTGCCCGGCAGCGCGCCGTACAGCATGCCGTTCCTCGGCGGTGCCTACGGCGGCTACATCGGGATGACCGGAAGCTGGTCGTACTGGCTGGGCTGCAAGGGCGGCTTCATCGCCTTCTCCTCGACCAACGCCGCGCAGGCGCACACCAACTACGTCACGTACCACCGGGGCGTCGGCGACGGCGTCTACTGGTTCATGGGCGGCCCCGGCGTGGATCCGGGATACAACGGGACGTCGAAAGAAGCTAGCGCGTGGGGCGCGCGGCAGGCGGCGCGGGCGCTGGCCGACATCAGGAACGGGCCCATCGACTACCCGGTCGTGTGGATGGACGTCGAACTGCCCGGCGTCGCGCCCGCGCACGATAACGGCTGGAACAGCGTCTATACCTCGCCGTGCAGCGGGGTCGTGAAGCAGTTCCATATCCCGCCGACCGTCGACCGCGCCGACTTCAACGGGTTCGCCGCCTACATCACGGCGCATTCGCCGTACAAGGTCGGCGTCTACTCCTCCGCGCCGACCTGGGCCTCGATCTTCGGCACGGGCAGCGCCGCATCGATCCCGAACACCTACGAGTGGACCTACGAGCCGGAGACCACGAACTACACGGGCAACCCGCCGTTCGGCTTCTGCCTGAAGTCCGGCCCGTGCGCGCAGTTCTTCGGTGGTCAGACGTATAACAGCCGGTATGCGCTGATGTGGCAGTGGTCCGGCGGCGGTGGGGTCACCAACGGCATCGGCGGCTTCAACGGCGACCTCGACCAGATCGACGCGATCCGGCAGAACTGAGGGCCGGCCCGGCTAGCCGGCGATCAAGGGCTCGAGCAGGATGCCGGGGTGCTCGCGCTGGACCTGGGCCAGCCGCCACTTGTCGCTGAACAAGGCGAGCAGGGCACCGTCGTGGCGCCGGGTCAGCACCTCCACCGCGCGCTGGCCGGCCAGCGCGCGGGCGCCGTCGGCGTCGGTCCGCCGGGCCATGCTGTAGTCCAGGTGATCGAGCTCGGCCCGCGCGCCGAACTCGTGCTCGAGCCGGTGCAGCACCACGTCGTACTGCAGCGGTCCGACCGCGGCCAGCACCGGAGCCTGGTCGCCGCGCAGGTCGGAGGAGAGGACCTGGACGACGCCCTCGGTGTCCAGCTGCTCGATGCCGCGACGGAACTGCTTCTGCTTGCCCGCCTCCTTGCCGCGCACCACGGCGAAGTGCTCGGGCGCGAAGCTGGGGATGGGCGGGAACTCGACCGGGTCGCCGCCCGCGTACAGCGTGTCGCCCGGGCGCAGGGCGGTGGCGTTGACCAGGCCGATCACGTCGCCGGGGAAGGCCTGCTCGACGGTCTCCCGGTCCTGGCCGAACATCGACTGCGCGTACTTGGTCGCGAACGGGCGCCCGGTCGCGGCGTGGGTCAGCACCATGCCGCGCTCGAACCGGCCCGAGCATACCCGGACGAACGCCATCCGGTCCCGGTGCGCCGGGTCCATGTTGGCCTGGACCTTGAACACCAGGCCGGAGAACGGGGCGTCAACCGGCCGAGGCGAGCCCTTGACGTCCTCGCGCGCGGCGGGCGGCGGGGCGAACGAGGTCACCGCGTCGAGCAGGCGGCGGACGCCGAAGTTCGGCAGCGCGGCCCCGAACAGCACCGGGCTCGACACCCCCGCCAGGAACGACTCCATGTCGAGGGAGGCGCCGTAGATCTCCTCGAGCAGCGCCAGTTCCTCCTGCGCCGCGGCGAACGCCGCACCGTCACGGGCGGCTCCGGCCGCGGCGTCCAGCGCCGTCTCCAGCGCGCGCCCGGCCCCGCCCGGGGTCCTGGTGAACGTGACGTAGTCGCCGGTGACCCGCTCGATCAGGCCGCGGAAGTCGCCGGCCACCCCGACCGGCCAGTTCACCGGGGCCGGGCGCAGCCCGATCCGCTGCTCGATCTCGTCGAGCAGCTCCAGCGGCTCCCGGCCGGGCCGGTCCCACTTGTTCACGAACGTGATCACCGGCACGCCCCGGCTGCGGCACACGTCGAACAGCTTCAGCGTCTGCGGTTCCAGGCCCTTAGCCGAGTCGAGCAGCATGATCGCGCAGTCCACCGCGGAGAGCACGCGGTAGGTGTCCTCGGAGAAGTCGGCGTGGCCCGGGGTGTCGAGCAGGTTGAGCACCGTGTCGTCGTAGTCGAAACGCAGCGCCGCCGAGGTGATCGAAATGCCCCGGGCGCGCTCCATCGCCATCCAGTCCGAGGTCACGCCGCGCCGCCCGGCCTTGCCGTGCACCGCGCCCGCCTGGGTGATCGCCGACGCGTGCAGGGCCAGGGCCTCGGTGAGAGTCGACTTGCCCGCGTCCGGGTGGCTGATCACCGCGAACGCCCGGCGCCGGCCGGCTTCGACCAGCACCCGCGCGTCCAGCGCGGCAGGCACCTTCTCCTCGGCGGCACGCGGAGGCGCCCCCGTATCCGCCATAGTCACTTACGCTAGGATACTGGGTCCGTGGACCGCGTCTTCACGATCCCGAACGTGATCAGCGCCGCCAGGCTGGCCGGAGTACCGGTCTTCCTGTGGCTGGTGCTCGGCCCGCGCACGGCCACGGCGGACTACTGGGCGGTGGGCCTGCTCATCGCGGCGGGCGTGTCCGACTGGCTGGACGGCAAGATCGCCCGCGCGCTGAACCAGACCAGCAGGCTCGGGCAGGTGCTCGACCCGGCCGCGGACCGGCTGTACATCGCGGCCACCATCATCGCGCTCGCCGTCCGGGCCATCATCCCGTGGTGGCTGGTCGCCGTCCTGGCGCTGCGCGAACTCACCGTCGGCGCGTCGCTGGCCGTGCTGCGGCGGCGGGCCGGGTTCAGCACCCTCCAGGTCAGCTTCGTCGGCAAGACGGCAACGCTTTGCCTGCTTTATGCTTTCCCCTTGCTCTTTCTTGGCGATCACCCCGGCTGGGGCGGGACGCTGGCCCGGGTACTAGGCTGGGCCTTCGCGACCTGGGGAACTGTCCTGTACTGGTGGGCCGCGATACTGTATGTCGCCCAGGTGAGAAGCCTCGTGGGTAGCACCGCGAGTCCGTTAGGTAACAGGGCGCGTCCTTGATTCCGGCCGTGACGGGGTGCACATAATGGCGGAAACCGGGAAGGAGCCGCGAAGCCATTGAAGGCCGTCATCATGGCAGGGGGCGAGGGGACGCGGCTGCGGCCGATGACCGCGAACCAGCCGAAGGTCCTGCTGCCCGTGGTCAACCGCCCGATCATGGAACACGTGCTGCGGCTGCTCAAGCGGCACGGGTTCGACCAGACCGTCGTGACCGTCCAGTTCCTCGCCGCCCTCGTCCGTAACTACTTCGGCGACGGCGAGGAGTTCGGGATGAGCCTGCAGTACGCCACCGAGGAGATGCCCCTCGGCACCGCGGGCAGCGTGCGCAACGCCGAGGACGCGCTGCGGGACGAGCCCTTCCTGGTCATCTCCGGTGACGCGCTCACCGACATGGACCTGACCGCGCTGGTCGAGTTCCACAAGAACAAGGGCGCGCTGGTCACCGTGGCCCTGGCCCGGGTGCCCAACCCGCTCGAGTTCGGCATCGTGATCACCGCAGAAGACGGCCGGATCCAGCGGTTCCTGGAGAAGCCGACCTGGGGCCAGGTGTTCTCGGACACGGTCAACACCGGACTGTACGTGATGGAACCCGAGGTGCTCGCCGAGGTCCCGCCAGGCGAGGCGATCGACTGGGCGGGTGACGTCTTCCCGAAGCTTCTCAAGCGCGGCGCCCCGCTCTACGGCTACATCTCCGAGGACTACTGGGAGGACGTCGGCACCCACGAGAGCTACCTGAAAGCCCAGGCTGACGTGCTGGCCGGCCGGGTGCAGACCGATATCGCCGGATTCGAGGTCTCGCCGGGCGTCTGGGTCGCCCCGAGCGCCGAGGTGGACGCGGACGCGGTGCTCACCGGCCCGCTGTGCATCGGCGACTACGCCAAGATCGAGGCCGGCGCGCACCTGCGCGAGTACACCGTGATCGGCAGTAATGTGGTGGTCAAGGAGGGCGCGTTCCTGCACCGCGCCGTGGTGCACAACAACGTCTACGTCGGCCAGGGCGTCACCCTGCGCGGCTGCGTGATCGGCAAGAACACCGACGTCATGCGGCTGGCCAGGATCGAGGAGGGCGCCGTCGTCGGGGACGAGTGCGTGATCGAGCCCGAGGCCTACCTGTCCGCCTCGGTAAAGGTCTACCCGTTCAAGACCATCGAGGCCGGCGCGGTGGTGAACACCAGCGTCATCTGGGAGTCCAGGGGTCAGCGCACCCTGTTCGGCCCGCGCGGGGTGTCCGGCCTGATCAACGTGGAGGTCACCCCGGAACTCGCGGTCCGGCTGGCGAGCGCCTACGCCACCATGCTGCGCAAGGGCTCCACCGTCACCACGTCACGGGACGTGTCCCGGGCCGCGCGGACGCTCAAGCGGGCCGTACAGAGCGCGCTCAACGCCAGCGCCATCAACGTGGTGGACCTGGAGGCCCAGCCGCTTCCGGTGGCCAGGTTCGAGACCGCCAGGGACCACTACAGCGGCGGCATCGCGCTGCGCACCACGCCGGGCGACCCGCAGTCGGCCGACATCATCTTCCTGGACGAGCGCGGCGCCGAGCTGTCCCAGGCGGACCAGCGCAAGCTGGAGCGGGTCTTCTCCCGGCAGGAGTTCCGGCGGGCCTTTCCCGGTGAGATCGCGGAGCTCAGCTACCCGCCCCGGGTGGTCGAGTCGTACACCTACGAACTGCTCAGGTGCATCGACATGACCGGCGTCCTGGAAGCCGGCCTGAAGGTGGTGGCGGACTGCGCGGGCGGCACCGCCTCACTGGTGCTGCCCAGCCTGCTCGGCACGATCGGGGTGGACGTGCTCACCCTGAACAACCGGCTGGACGAGGCGTCGCCGACCGAGAGCGTCGCGCAGCAGCGGGCCGGCCTGCAGCGGCTGGCCGAGGTGGTGTCCTCGTCCCGGGCCGCGTTCGGCGTCAGGTTCGACCCGGTGGGGGAGCGGATCCAGCTCGTGGACGAGAAGGGCGAGCTGGTCAGCGAGGACCGGGGGCTGCTGGCCGTGCTCGACCTGGTGGCGGCCGAACGCAAGCGGGGGCGCGTCGCGCTGCCGGTGACCACCACCCGGGTGGCCGAGCAGGTGTGCCGGTTCCACGGCGTCCAGGTGGAATGGACGCCGACCTCGATGCACGCGCTGACGCTGGCCGCGGCGCAGGAGGACGTCATCTTCGCGGCCGACGGCCACGGCGGGTTCGTGGTGCCCGAGTGCGCCCGCACCATCGACGGCATCGCGGCCTTCGTCCGGCTGCTCGGCCTGGTGGCGCGGACCCGGCTGACGCTAAGCCAGATCGACGCCAGGATCCCGGTCGCGCACCTGCTCCGCCGGTCCATCCCGACGCCGTGGGCGGCCAAGGGCGGCGTCATGCGCACGATCATGGAGGCGGCCGGCGACCACGAGATCGATACGACCGACGGCGTGCGGGTGGTCGAGCGGGACCGCGGCTGGGTGCTCGTGCTGCCCGACCCGGCGGACGCCGTCACCCACCTGTGGGCGGAGGGGAACGACGCCGACACCGCGCAGCTGCTGCTCGATGAGTGGGCGTCGGTAGTGGAACAGGCGGGACGCTAGGGACAAGGGTCCGCAGGGGCTGGCGGTTACCGCCAAGTGTCCTGGATACTGCGGTTAGGTCCCCGGATATTCGCTCCGTGGCCGGGTAAGCTGTGTGCCTCATAGGCAGAGTGCACGGCGGCGGGTGCACGGCGGAGGTGAGACGGCGGTGTGGCGGAAACGTCGCGACGAAAACAGCCGGCGCGGATGGCGCGGGCTGTTCGCGTGGCGCATGGACCGCGCCGCCTCCTCTCGCGTACCTTGGGCTGGGTCGCTCGAAGACGATGAGAACAACCAGGGGAGGCCGAGCGGAGCCATGCCACGCGTCTACTGCGCCCGCTGCGGCCGGCCGAATCCCGACGGGGCCAGGTTCTGCTCGTACTGCGGGACCCAGCTGACCGCGCCGGTGCCGCCCGGGTCACCGGACCGCCCCGGCGAGACCACCTCGACGATATCGCTGGGCCGGACCGACGACGATCTCGGTGACGAGGAGTTCCCCGACTCGGCGTCGTTCGGCGCGCTGCCGCCAGGTAGTGCCCTGCTCCTGGTCATGCGCGGTCCCAACGCGGGCAGCCGGTTCCGGCTCGACGGTGACCTGACCACCGCGGGCCGGCATCCAGACAGCGACATCTTCCTCGACGACGTGACCGTCTCCCGGCGGCACGCCGAGTTCTACCGGCACGGCGCCCGGTTCACCGTCCGCGACGTGGGCAGCCTCAACGGCACCTACGTGAACCGGGAGCGGATCGAGGAGGCCGAACTAAGCGGCGGCGACGAGGTGCAGATCGGCAAGTTCCGGCTGCTGTTCCTGACCGGCCAGGATCTCGGCCCGGACCCGAGGACCCCATCCGCCGACCGCCGCGGCAGGGGCGCCCAGGACTACGCATGAGCGCGGGAGCCCGAGCATGAGTGAGCAGTCCGCGCGTGGCCAGTTCGGCATCGGCGAGGTGCTCGCCCAGCTGCGCCCGGAGTTTCCTGACATCAGCACGTCCAAGATCCGCTTTCTGGAGGCCGAGGGGCTGATCGAGCCGGCCAGGTCACGCTCGGGATACCGGCGGTTCTCCGCGGCGGACATCGAGCGGCTGCGCTACATCCTGACCATGCAGCGGGACTCCTACCTGCCGCTGCGGGTGATCAGGGAACGGCTCGCAATGTCCAGGGCCGGGCAGGCGGGTGGGGAGGCGGCCAACGGCCAGCACGCGGCGAGCCAGACGCCCGCCGACATGACCCGCCGCCAGCTGCTCGACGCGGCCGAGATCAGTGAGGCGGAGCTTACCGAGCTCGAGGACTACGGCCTGATCCGCCGGGTGGGCCGGCAGTACAGCGGGGACGCGCTCGCGGTGGCCAGGGCGCTGGCCGCGTTGCGCCAGTACGGCGTGCAGGCCAGGCACCTGCGCGCGGTCAAGGCGGCCGCCGACCGGGAAGCCAACCTGGTCGAGCAGGTGGTAGCGCCCCAGCTGCGGCAGCGCGGCCCGGGCGCGCGGGACGCGGCGGCCAGGACCGCGTGGCAGATCGCCGACCTCACCTTGCGGCTGCACGCCACGCTGGTCGAGTCCGCGCTGGCCGAGGCCGGGCTGGCCTCGGCGCCCCTGCGGGCCGGTGACTACGAGTTCGGGGCCCAACCGAACTTGGGACCGGCCGGGCCCGGCCCGGCCCGCCGAGCTTCCGACCCGGCCGAGCCCGCCGCCGGGGGGCTGCGCTCGGCCTCCGGACGATTACGGGTGTACCTTGGCAAAGGGAGAGGTGGCCAAGCAGAGGTTCCCCAGGCACGTGAGGACGGAGCTGTAGTGCGGCAGATGGAGGTCATCGGCGTCCGGGTCGAGATGCCATCGAACAGCCCCATCGTCTTG
>Ga0074046_10001935_pt1 | contig 18254 bp, 23 predicted proteins | sample BogForMeECP23OM3_FD_94441 | JGI IMG/M metagenome (GOLD analysis project Ga0074046, IMG submission 94441) | Bog forest soil microbial communities from Calvert Island, British Columbia, Canada - Bog Forest MetaG ECP23OM3 | ecosystem: Environmental > Terrestrial > Soil > Wetlands ... | reverse complement strand
CCGTCGCCCCGAATCAGCCCTGCCCGCCCGCGCTTATCACCTGCCCGGCTCTGCCGTCAAACAGGACATCCTTGCACTGGTGATGACGCCCCGCCCTAAACCACCAACTTGCCGATCCCGTGCATCGTCCCCGGCACATACCTGCGGTGCTGCGGCACGCGGGTCTCGCCGGGACCAAACCGGAACAGGCCGGCGGCCCGGTCAAGCAGCGCTCCGAACACGCTCGGGGAGTCGGGGCGCGGCAGGCACAGCCATTCGACCGAGCCGTCCGGCGCCACCAGGCAGCTCTGCTCGCAGTTCGACAAGAACCCGTAATCGGCGATCGGCGGGAACATGCTCATCGATCCTGACCTCTGATTAGACACGGCCGAACCTCCCGACTCTGGCAGACGACGCGATCATAAAGACCGGTCTGCGCACTGGCATCCCCCCCAACGGGTGAGTCTGGCCGCGGACCTGCTATAGCCAGAACGAGATCTGGGTAATCCAGGTAGGGATGGTCGCCGGACAATTCTGGTCTCTGTCCTGGGCCATGACATGAGAATCGCCTGGCCGCAGCGTCGGCTTACCTCCACCGCAAAAGGCGCATCTTCGGCGATCACGACGGCCCGGCGCTTCTGCGCTGCATCGCTGGCCCTAGCACTGCGTCGAGGCACTCAGGTCCAGCGACCTCGAACCCTGGTTCTGGCCGCGCTCGCTCCTGGCTTGGGATACTGTCGCTTATCGAAGACATGTCCCGAGCCAGGTAAAAGATTGGGGAGGAAAGCCATGGCGCAGCTACTCCAGGGGTGGGCCAATCACATCAGCTTTTGCGCCGACCACACCTATGTGGCGTGTCCTGATGCCGGAGACGAGTTCTTCGACTGCTGGGGTGAGCCCTCTCGTACTGGCCCTGACCGGGTACTCATCTGCTCAGGAGAGGGGAACTACCCGGTGGCGAACTGCTACCGCTGCTCCCTCGAGTACGAGGGCAAAATATACCCGGACACTGCGTGCATCGGGATATATGCGCTTAATGGTGTCTGTCATCAGTCAGCAAACTGCTTCCTGATTACCGCGGGAGTAACTCTTACGTTCGAGGTTCGCGGCTACTGGTTCACCCTGCTGGCGTACGGGACGTACGGGAACTTCTATACCTTCTGGGCCAAGCTCCTGCAGTGCTCGCTGGCGGCAGGGGCGGAGGTCCCGGCAACTGGGGAGATAGCTGTGGCCATCAATCCGTCCCTGCCCAATCAGATCCGCAGCCTCTACGAGGCGTCGGCGAATGAGGTACCAGCGCCGTCCCGCAACGAGATGCTCATCCGGGAAGCGGCCCTGGTGACCAGGTTCTACGCGCCTGACATCGACCCCGCCAGGTTCAGGGACCTGCACGCAGCGCTGCTGGCGGCCAAAGACGCAGCGATCGCGAGCGGGCTGACAAGGGCGGAGCTCGCCGCGAGGCTGAATGCGGTCGCAGCTGAGTATCAGGGGCTTCTCGCTGAGCGTCTGGGAGCAGCCGTGTACGAGAGGCTCATGGGGGTCCCGGCGGGCGAGAGGGTCGACATTATTGAACCGGGGCTGCAGGCCGCCGCCGGCGTTGAGAGGCCGTAGTCAGCGCCGGAGGCAATGCACAGGGCCAGAGGGCAGCTGACTCAGGCTGACGAGATGTATCTCGATCACCAGATACGCTCATGACCTGAGGGGCATGCAAGGCTGACGGCCAGCGAACCCGGGCGATACGGCCGATCAGCAGGTAGCGTTCTCAGCAGCAGCCCACGTACAGGAACACTCTGTGATGCTCGTCCTTCAGCAGTCCGCCCGCAAGGCAGGCGTCCTGGCCCCAGCCATCGCGTCGTCCTGCCGGGCCGGGCCGAAGGACCCACCGCCGCAGAGACGGCACGAGGCGACGGCGTCCCTGCTCCGGCACCGACGCCGCGACGTCGATGCCAAGGTGGTCACTCCCGCCGGACCCGCTAGCGGCCCGAAGGCGCTAGTGAGGCACCGGGCCGGACACCGGGACACCCCATGAGCCTAGTGATCACCATAGCGCTGCTCGGCCTGCTGGCCAGCGTGTCCCCGAGCACGATCGTCGTGTTCATCCTGTTGCTCGCCACGACCAGGGCACGCGTCAACGCGGCCGCCTTCTTGATCGGGTGGAGCCTCTCGCTGATCATCGTATTCGCCGTGAGCTACGCGGTCGGAGGAGTCCGCGCCACTCAACATGGGAGCGGCAGCACCGCGGTGGAGATCATCGAGATCTTGCTCGGCGTCGCCCTCGCCGTTGTTGCCGCGCGGCAATGGAGACGCCGGGATCGGCCCAGAACCAGCTCAGGGGTCACCAAGAAGTTCACTGCCCGCCTGAAGCAGCTCCATCCGTGGGAAGCAGCCACCGTCGGGGTCCTCGAGCAGCCGTGGACCCTCACCGCCGCCGCCGCCGTGGTTCTGGTGCGTCACCATTCGGCGTTCCTCGTCGTCGTGTTCGCCTTCGTGGCCTTCGCCGTCCTGTCGACGGCCACCGTCGGCCTGATCTTCTTGTACTTCGCCCGGCGTCCCGGGCAGGCCGAAGCACACTTGGCCGACCTGAGGGATCGTCTCGTACGGGCCGGCCCTGCGGTCTTTGCGATCGTGTCCGTTGCGGTCGGCGTCTTCCTCATCATCGACGGCGTTACCGGCATCGTGGGCAGCTGAGACGTCGGCAGTGACAGCGATCGGCATCCTGAAGGCGGGCCACTCCTCGGCACGCTGCGTAATCAGCCCTCGCTCGCCGGTCAGATTCGCGTGGGCTAGTTCGTCCACCAGAGCCAGCTCTGACGACGATCCCGGACCGCCGTATTGTACGTAGCAACGGTGGCGGGCACCTCGCCCGACGCGGATCTCCGGACCGGTCATGCCGCCGAGAGGGGTGGGTGAGAACGCGGGAGAGAAGGCGGCGCGCGGGAGTAAGCCCAGCTCGGCTGGGAGCCGCGGTAGGCGAGCTGGCGGGAGGGATTCCGTGCCTGGATCAGCGGATGAGAAGGGCGCGGCCAGGTACCGGCTGCGGCTGTTCTCCATCGCCTACGGGATGACCGGATCCGTGGGCGACGCCGAGGACACCGAGGTGAACTGCCGGCAGATCTTCGCCCGCGCCGGGCAGCGCATCGCCCCCCGGCACTCGACCGGCGAGTTCGCCGACGGCCCGCGCCGGCCGCGTCCGACAGCGACCCCTGGATTACTGCCAGCACACCGCCCTCACCGCTATATGCAGCCTCATGTCGGCCGATGATGGCATGGAGTTCTCGCCAATGAACTCAGTCTCCGGGTTCAGGAACGAGAGAATGGATCAGGAGCCTGCCAGGACGGTGAGGATCGCGTGACCAGGTGAGCCACCAGCGGGTGCGGGGCGTGTCGATCCAGATGGTAAAGGCGGTCACCTCCGGCGGGACCCTGCTGTCGTCACCGATCCGGTAAAGGTGCCGCCGGGCCCAGCGGCTGCCCGGGCCGCCGATCAGATCCGGGTCATCGATGTGTTCGCGGTACGGGGGCGCGGCGATCAGCCGCTTGATGGCCTCTCGTACTCGCTCATACTCGGCTCCGCCCGCCTCCTTGGGCGCCGCATATACGGTCTGGGCCGGCGGGCGGCCGTCTATCAGGTCGTCTTTGTCCGCATAGAACGCGGCCGAGTACGCTGCCGTCACAGATCATCGTCAGTCAGGTCCGCCGCCACCCCGCTGTCGGCGGCCGCGGCGTTCAGGGATGACGCGATGCGGGCGGCCTCGCGGGGGTTCCGCTTCCACATAAGCGCCTCGGCGCGAGTGACATCAGTTGGGATCGGGTGCAGGGTGATCACGCCGTCCTCATCCTCGAACCGCATGTACGGCGTTCGCGGATGACCCAGCGGGCCCCGTCCGCGGTCATCGGTAAGAATAACTTCGGCCGGTGCGGTCATGTTCTCAGCCTCCGTTCTCTGGCGCTGTCGTCGATACCTTTATCTTACCCCATGGGGCAGTTACCCATTGGGGTAAGAGACGCCCATCTTGACGAAGTCTTCGCCAAGAGCCGCACCGTGCTGTTCGCGGCGTGCTACCTCGAGGAAGCCGACGATTACGCCAGCCGGTTCATCCGGCTGCGCCATGGCGAGATCGTCGCCGGCGCTACCGGCGCGGATCACGCGGGCAGAGAAGATCGAGACAGCGAGGTGACTCCCAGCCGATGTCGGTCGCCGTCAAGCCGGAGCCGCTGGTTCCGCCGCGGCTGCGCGGGCCTGCTTGCGGCGGGCCAGGAGGTATTTCACGCCTTCCATGGTGAGGAACGCGGTGACGACGGCGATCAGGACGGGTGCGGTCTGCAGCGCCCCGATCTGGGTCAAGAACGCGGCCATCAGCACCATCGAGAACGGCGCGGCCGCGAGCGCCCCCGGGACGGCGACGAGCAGGCAGCTGAACGCCAGTCCCAGCGGCACCCCGGGGATCACCTGGTGGACGATGACCCCGGCCGTCCCGCCGATGAACAGCGACGGGAAGATGGGCCCGCCCACAAATCCGCTGCCCTGGCTGACGGCGAAAGTGAGCATCTTCGCGATCAGGGTCGCGACGAGCAGGCCCAGGCCCAGCGTCCCGGCATCGCCGAGCACGGTGTTGAGCTGACTGCTGCCCGAGAACATCGTCAGCGGCAGGGCCACGCCGACGATCCCGAACACCACGCCGCCCAGCGTTGATTTCGCGATGGCCGGGACCTTCAGCCGGCCGAACAGCCGCGACGCCGCCATCATGAACCCGGCCAGGACCGTCACCACCACGGCTGCGAACAGGCCCAGCGGGATCCCCGCGAGCAGCTGCCAGTCCTTGAACGTGTATTGCGGCACCTTGTAGTCGTCCAGGAATACGGCGCCGGCGATGGCGAAGTAGAGGCCGAACGAGATGCTCGAGGCCACGATCTCCGCGGCCAGGGCCTTGGTGAGCCGCTGCCCGCCCGGGCGGGCCACCTCCAGGATCAGCATCACCACGATCACCGTGCTGGAGAACAGCCCGCCGTAGGCTCCGGCGAACCCGGCCAGGGTGTTCACCTGGGAGTCCTCTGTGCCGAGCCCTCTGCGCTGGGCGATCCAGCTGCCCGCCCCGCCGCCCATGGTGCCCAGCGCCTTCTCCGGGCCCAGGCTGGCGCCCCCGATCAGCGACACCGCCGAGACAACCGCGACCCCCGCCACCAGTCCCGTGTCGACGTGCTCGGTTTGCAGGTCCTCGAACAGGCCGGGAACCTGCTCCGGCAGGCGGGTCAGGCGGCGCAGCAGGCCGACCACGACACCGGCCGCCGCGGCGACCGCCACCCACCACCAGTGCCCGCCGAACCAGCCGGGATGGGTATCGTCATACCACTTGCCCCCGACCTTGATCACTCCGATGAACACGAGCCCGGCGAACGCGCCGAACACCCCGAGCACGACCGCGTACCCCATCAGGACCCAGAACTCCCGCTTCTGGGTGACCGGCGGCACCGCGGCTGGCTCGGTCATGGCGCTCATGATGCGAACCTTAGCGAAGCTGAACTGTCACCCCGCCACCGCAGCCAGCAGCAGGCTGGACCGTCTCGGTCAGCTACCCGGTACTTCGGCGAGCCCCGACTCAGCAAGCCACGGCCGCCCCCGGCAGGTTTCCAGATGAGCATTATCGGGCCGCCGCCTTCCACCGCCGTAGGATACAAGGTCAGGGCCGGGAGGCTCAGGGCTTCCCCGCTTGCAGCAGCCGGCGCAGCTCGTCAAAGCTGCCGACCTTGTCCGTCTCGGCAACCACGAACCGGTCACCGTGGACCACAATGGAGTAGATGCCGCCGGAAGCGGCCCAGCCATGGACCGGAGTCCAGGTCTCGGGGCTGAAGCCACCCATGGCCACCGCCAGGGCATTGAACATCGACTGAATCGCTGCGCAGAAACTGCCCATGACCTCTACCGCTGGCGGGTACTCGAGGAACAGTCCCCTGGTCTTGGTTTCTGCGACCCGCCAGTCCGGTCCGAACCTGCCCGCCATGAGCACCCCATGGCGTGATACCAGCTCATCAAACTCGTTCATCGGCGCGTGCTCCCATCAGTTCGTGGCGTGAGTTCGTACAGCACACGCCGCTTGGCTGGAACCTTCCGCGGCTGCCGCCGGAGCTAAGCCTAAGGCGTTGTCATTTACACCCCGGGCCAGACGTCATCCTCGTCCGCCGGTCCGACGGACAACAGGTCAAGGCCTAGTTCCTGGGTCCGCTGGATGAGCCCGTGCAGATGCACCTGGTCGGTCACGCAGCCGGTCAGCACCGTGGTGCCCGCCCGCCGCTCTATCTGCATCCCTTCGAACAGGAACGCGAACGGCTCGCCCAGCTCGCCGCGGACGACCAGCCGGTACCTTCTGCCCCGGGCCCGATCGCTGTCCATACAGGCGCATGCTGGCACTCAGGCAGGGGACCTGTCATCACCTACTGGCCGTTTCCCCCTAGGGGAACACGCGAGCCAAGGGCTGATCCCGGCGTCTCCATTGCCGCGCGGCAACAAACGCAAGGACGGTACCGAGCAGGATCTCGATGACCTTCACCGCGGTGCTGCCGCTCCCATGCTGAGTGGCGCGGGCTCCCCCGACTGCATAGCTCACGGAGAACACGATGACTAGCGAGACGCCCCACCCGATCAAGAAGGCGGCCGCGTTGACGTATGCCCTCGTCGTGGCAAGCAACAAGATGAACACGGCGATCGTGCTCGGGGACACGCTAGCCAGCAGGCCGAGCACCGCTATGATGATCACCAGGCTCATGGGGCGTCCCGGTTTCCGGCCCGGTGCCGCACTTCCGGCCATGGGCGGGTCCGGCGGGAGTGACCGCCATGGCGTCGGCGTCATGGCGCCGACGTCCGAGCGCGGACGCCGTCGCCTGGTGCCGTCTCTGCGCCGACGGGTCCTTCAGCCCAGGCCAGCATGACGACGCCGGCAACGGCCAAGGCCATCCCGATGATGGCCGGCGCTCCGGCGATTCCCCATCCTGCCCGGCGGACGCCATTAGCCTACGACTTGTCCATGGGGGCCAACGGCGCAGATTCCGCGGTCTGCCCTAGGCGTCCAGGCCTCCCGGGCTCACTGCCGCTGGCGGCAACCCCACATTGATCCAATCTCAAACGTCATTTCGCCTCTCGCTCCAGCATGGCGTGAGCGTGGTTCACCCTGCAGACCCAAGCTTCCCCGGCGCGTGGTGGCTGGTCCCCTACACCGTCTGGTACCAGTTCGGCTGGGGCAAGAACGCCTCGTTCGCCGACCTGTGGGCCATGATCGCCACCGGGCTGGTGTCGCTGCCGTTCCTGTTACTGCCCTGGATCCCCGGGCTGCGGGACATCCCCAAGCTCACCCGCGTCTACCGCATCATGTGGCGGGACTACTACAAACTCGTCGAAGAAGAGAAATCCGCGGGATGGGGCAAGCATGCGAGCTGAACTCCGCCGCCTCCCCGCGCCGGGCCGCGCCGCATCCGGTATCACGCACCACCGGCCACCGACATGCCGAGCATGATCCCATGCCGCTCGTCCTGAACTTCGTCCTGCTATCCCTGGCCGGCCTGTTGGTCGGCGCGGCGCTGCGGGCCACCAGGCTCCGCGCCCCCAAACCCCTGATCCGGGCCCTGCACGCTTTCTCGCTCGTCGCCCTCGCCCTCGCCCTCGCCCTCGCAGTCAGCCTCGCCCGCAGCAGCGGTCCCCGCAGCCATCCGGCCGCGCGCTCCGCGCCATCACCCGCATTGGAGCAGCACCCCGCGCGGGGGAACGATCCTCCTCGAGCGCGAGCCGGAGATGAGGATTCTCTAGCTTCGCCTTGTGCTGGCCGCGACGGAGGAGACCGTAACGCGCGGATGCGGTGAGCAGCGGGCTTCGCCCCATCGCTGGCGTACCGGCACTGCCAGACGGACCCAAGCGAGGTCACCATGTCAACCGATGTCTCCGACCGGCCGCTACGAGTGGTCCTGATCCTGCTGGCGCTGGCCAGCGGGCTCATTGATGCGGCGAGCTACCTCGGCCTCGGCCACGTCTTCACGGCGAACATGACCGGGAACATCCTGCTGCTGGGGTTCGCCACCGCCGGGGCATCCGGCTTCTCCGCCTCCGCGTGCCTGGTGTCCGTCGGGGCGTTCCTGGTCGGCGCAGGCGTGGCCGGCCGCCTCGAGCGGGATCTGCGCGCTGGCCGGCGGCGGTTTATCATCGAGGTCGGCGGCGAGGGGATCCTGATCGCGGCCGCCGCCACCGTCGCCTTCACCGTAGCCGTGAAACCCGGGTCGCCCGGTGCCTACGTGACGATCGGACTGCTCGCCCTTGCGATGGGCGCCCGCAACGACACCATCAGCCGGCTCTCCGTTCAGACCAACCTGACCACGACCGTGCTGACCTCCGCCCTGACCGGCCTGGCATCCGACTTCGCCCTCGGCGCAGGCTCCACCACCCTGGCCAGCCGGCGGCTCGCCTCGCTGTTCTCGCTGCTAGCCGGCGCGCTGCTCGGCGCCGTCTTCTACCTGCACCACGGCACGGCGCTGCCGCTCGCCCTCGCCGCCGCGGCCGAGCTCCTCTCCGTCGCCGTCTTCGCCCGCATGGCGGGCTCGCACATCCTGGACCGGTAGATGCGCCGCCAGCAGTCCGAGTCGCCTGCTGCTGCCTGGAACTGCATCCACGATGCCCGCGAGGCAAACAACTGGCTCCGGCTGGCCGGACGGCAGCCTGAACCACCCGCAGGGCTCGCGGTCGACCAGAAGGGCAATGTGTGGATCGCCAACAACTTCGGGCCCGAAAGCGCCCCCGGCGAGGGGAATATCGTGGTGTATCCGGGTGGTGATCCGGCGAAGGCGATCACGATCACCGGCGGCGAGATCATTCCGTGCCGGTCTGCGGGCGCTGCTGTCGAAAAGGGCATCTGGTCGTCAGTGGTCGCGTGGCCTCGCGGCAACACGCTGACTATCGCGCGGCGGGTCCCGCGCCCGGCGGTCAGTCCGTGCCGGCGCGGGTTTCCGTCAGCAGCGTGTCGACGACGTTGCCGAGGCCGCCGCGGGCGCACGCGGCGCGCTGGCGTGCCGCCGAGCTGCCCCGGGCCAGGGCCGACTCGGTGAGGCCGGTCACGAGTTCCCAGTCGCCGGTCGCCTCCAGCGTGGGTCGCAGGCCGGCCAGCAGCTGCCTGATGAGCTGGTGTGCGGGTGCCGGGGTCGTGGTCGCCAGGTCCACGAGGTCGCCTTCCAGGCCGGATTGAGCGGCCCGCCAGGTCGCGGCCTCGAGCAGCTCCGGGCGGACGGCCGGGGGCGCCTGGCCGGCGAGCGTGGCGCCGGTCTCCCGGATGACCAGCGCGCGGAACAGCCCGGCCAGCAGGACCACATCTTCCAGCCGGGGGCAGGCGTCGCAGATGCGCAGCTCCAGCGTGGGCAGGTGGGCCGAGGGCCGGATATCGAAGTACATCATGCCCGGGTCGGTGATGACCCCGGACTGCACCAGGTCGGCCACGGTCTGGTCGTACTCCGCGGCCGAGGCGAACCGGGCCGGGGAACCGGTGGTGGGCCAGCGCCGCCAGATCAGGGTGCGGTAGCTGGCGTAGCCGGTGTCGGTCCCGAGCCAGAAGGGCGAGCTCGCCGACAGCGCCAGCAGCGGCGGCAGCCACGGCGCCACCCGGTGCGCGACGGCCACGGCCAGGTCGCGATCCATCACATCGACGTGCACCTGGGTGCCGCAGATCAGCTGCTCCCGGACCAGCATCCGGTACTCGCCCTGCATGTGCTCATACCGCGGATCCGGGGTGATCGTGAGCGTGTCCGGGTCGGCGATGGGCACGGTGCCGGCGGCCACGATGCCCAGCCCCAGCGGCCGTGCCGCGGCAATGGCCGCCCGCCGCAGGGCCGCGATGTCCGCGGCGAGATCGGCCAGCCGGACATGGGGGCGGCTGTTCGCCTCCAGCACGGACCGCTGGAGTTCGGTGCTGAACCGGCCGGCGGGCAACTGCTCCACCAGACTGCCGGCCTGCGCGGTCAGCCGCCGCGTGCTCAGGCCGACGGTGTGGAACTCCTCTTCCACGCCCGTAGCCACCGACTCCGGACGCAGCTGCCCGAGCCCGGAGCCTGTCAGTTTCAGCACCGCGCCGCTGCTGCTCTCCGGTGCGCCACACCCCCGCTCCCGGATCCTCATCGGCCGTTCGGCGGCTTCGGGGTGAAGGGCCGGAGCTGGTCGCCGCCCTTGCTGACCACCCCGTAGCTGGCCTCGGGCATCTCGACCCAGGCGCCGGGCAGGTCACCCACCGGCTCGGAGACCACCAGCCGCGTGTCATCGGACACCTCGCGCAAGATCTCCCGGTCCGGAGCCAGCTGCCGGACCGCTCGGATGTCGCGGCTGAAGAACAGCGACCGCGCCGTGCCGTCGCTGGCGTAGCGGAACGCCCACAGGTTCTCCCCGTCGGTGGTGGCGATCGTGCCCTGGAACGGGTACCGGACACCGCGGGCCCGCCCGCAGGCCTCCACGAACCCGATGGCGCGCGCGACCGCCTCCGGCGGATCATCTTCCAGGCCGAAGCTGAGCGCCAGGTAGAACAGGACCTCGGTGTCGGCCTGGCCCTTGATCTCGGGAAACAGCGATTCGTCGACCGCGAGCACCAGGTCGCGCTTGATCGCCGCGAAGCCGTCGATGAACCCGTTGTGCATGAACAGCCAGCGGCCATGCCGGAACGGATGGCAGTTCGTCTGCTGAACGGCCGACCCGATCGCCGCCCGGATGTGCGCGAAGAACAGCGGCGAGCTCACGTGCCCCGCGAGCTCACGCAGGTTCGCGTCATTCCAGGCCGGCTCGATACTGCGGAACACCCCGGGCGCAGGCGCGGCGTCATACCAGCCGATGCCGAAGCCGTCGCCGTTCGTCGTCTCAGCGCCGAGCCTGGAATGCAGGCTCTGGTCGATCAGCGAATGGGCCGGGGTGTAGAGCACATCGGTGAGCAAGATCGGTGAGCCGGTGTAAGCAAGCCAGCGGCACATGCGCCGCTCCTTTCGGTCGTGACTGGAGCGCTAAATGGCCAGGACGCTCGCCTATCAAAGGCGGACCGCATAAAACTTGATAACTCTCAAGATCGCTCCTTCGACATACTCCGGAGCCCGCCCAGGCCATGAACCAAAGGGCACGAGGATACAGACGGTCCTCCTTGGGCCGCCAGAGGCGGGGGTACCCCCAACCCGCGCGGATCGTTCGCTGTCGAGCGTATGGCTATCACTCTGACCGGGGCCAGAGGACGAAAGTCCCCTGTGCGGACCGAAACGCGGCGGCCGAGGGCCCGCGTCCTGCGGGCGGTCATGGCCGGCCCTGCGGGGCCGCGGCGTCTCGCTGGCCTGGCGGTACGACGGCGCGCGGCGCCGGTGCTGTTGTCCGGTGAGACCCAATGGCGTCAGTCAAGCTCGCTGGGGGTGACCCTTCCACAGAGCTGGATCTCGCCACGTGCGATGGCGTGGTCGAGCAGGGCTACGCAGCTATCGCCCGCTCGGCCCGGCTGTTGCTGCACGCGGGCCGCTGGGACAGCCACTCCGCATAGGAGCTGGATTCATCCCGGCCGCGTTCCGCGACACCGCGCCGCCAGCGGTTATGCCACGCATCGGCACCGGCAGGTGAGCCCCCGGCAAGGTGGCCAAAGACCTTGGGGGGGATGACCAAAGACCCGGGCCGCCGGCAGGCCTGCTGCTTACGGTCTTGGAGATGCGGCCGGCACGACGCCGTCACCGTACGGTGAGAACAGGAGAGACGACAATGGCGAAGCCCGACGCAGTATTTATCTATATCGGCACTTATCCGAGCGAGGCGGCGGCCCGAGACGATTACGACGTGGTCAAGGACCTTCATGCGGCCGGCGCGGTCGGGACCTACGACGCTGCCGTGGTCACCAAGGACGACGCAGGCAAGGTGCACGTGAACAAGGATGAGATGGCCACCCGGCACGGGGCATGGGGCGGCGCTGCCGTCGGCGCCGTCGTCGGCATCTTGTTCCCGCCTTCGATTATCGGCACCGCGCTGGTGGGCGCGGCGGTGGGCGGGGTGGGCGGCCATTTGTGGCGTGGCATGTCCCGGTCGGACGTCAAGGAGTTCGGGGAGATTATCGACCAGGGGCAGGCCGCCCTGGTCATCGTCGGCGAGAGCAAACTGGAGCAGGCGGTGGACAAGGCGGACCTGAAGGCCGAAAAGCACGTTGCCAAGGAACTCGACGTGAGCTCGAAGGACGTCGACCAGGCCGTCCAGGAAGCCGCCAGGGAAGTCAGCTGACCTACCGGGTTCCCCGGGCCTAGTGCGGGACAGCCAATGGAAGGGAACGCACGAGAATGGCATTGGCGGAGGTGTTTGAGTCATTCGCGGGGCCCGAGGCTCCGGTGGAGTTCACGGCTTATGACGGCAGTCGCGCCGGGGCGGCCGGATCTCCGGTGAAGGTCACGGTCCGTTCGCCGGTGGCCGTGGCCTACCTGGCTCAGGCGCCGGGTGCGCTCGGGTTGGCCCGGGCCTATGTGGCCGGTCATCTGGATGTGGAAGGCGATATGTATGAGGCTCTGGTCAGGATGGCCAGGGCTCAGTCCATCAGCTTGACCGCGGCGGACAAGCTGCGCCTGCTGCGTGCCCTGGGCGGCCCGAAGCTGCTGCTGCACCGGATGCCGCCGCCGCCGCAGGAAGTCACCCAGACCCGCCGCTGGCTGGCCGGCCGGCTGCACTCCAAGAGCCGCGATGCCCACGCGATCTCCCATCACTACGACGTGTCCAACCGGTTCTATGAGTGGGTGCTCGGGCCGTCGATGGCGTACACCTGCGCGGTCTACCCGGACCAGGACGCGACCCTGGAACAGGCGCAAGCGCACAAGTTCGACCTGGTCGCCCGCAAGCTCGGGCTGCGCGCGGGCATGCGGCTGCTGGATGTGGGCTGCGGCTGGGGCGGCATGGTGATGCACGCGGCGCGGGAGTACGGCGTCAAGGCGCTCGGGGTCACGCTGTCGGCCCGGCAGGCCGCCTGGGCCCGGGCCGCGATCGAGCGGGAGGGGCTGTCCGGACTGGCCGAGATCCGGCACCTGGACTACCGCGACGTGCCGGAGACCGGCTTTGACGCGGTCAGCTCCATCGGGCTCACCGAGCACATCGGCAAGGCGAACCTCCCGTCCTATTTCGCGTTCCTGTACCGGAAGCTGAAGGTGGGCGGGCGGCTGCTGAACCACTGCATCACCCGGCCGGACAACACCGAGCCCGCCATCCGCAAGACCGGGTTCATCGACCGGTACGTGTTCCCTGACGGCGAGCTGGAGGGGCCGGGCTACCTGATCTCGCTCATGCACGACACCGGCATGGAGGTGCGGCACGAGGAGAACCTGCGCGAGCACTACGCCAAGACCCTGGCCGCCTGGTGCGCCAACCTGGACGCGCACTGGGACGAGGCGGTCCAGGAAGTCGGCCAGGGCACCGCCCGGGTGTGGCGGCTGTACATGGCCGGCTCGCGGTTCGGGTTCGACCGGAATCAGATCGAGTTGCACCAGGTGCTGTCCGTCCGGCTGGCCGCCAACGGGACCGCCGGCATGCCGCTGCGGCCCGACTGGGAAATGCCCTGGGTGCTGGCCGGTTAACCGGCAGGCCATGCCGATGACCGCCACGGGGCCGCCCTGATCCCCGGCCGTCCATTGCCCCCTGTAGCCGAATGGCTCGCTGGATTCCCCAGTAGGAATAAGTGCTGCCTGGCCGCCCGTCAACGGGAACGACGAGACGCGCTGGCGCCATTGGCCGGAACAGGTCTTGTGGTGGACACTGTCCCGGTGGTCGAAGTTGATGCCGTCTTCGCGGTAGCCGCGACGCTTAGCCTACAACTTGGCTCCCGCCTCGAGCTCCCGCAATGGCTCCCGCGTCGAGCTGCCAAGACTCGAACAGTGCCTCTGACCTGCGATTTTCGGGTGGAGCTGAGGGGATTTGAACCCCTGACCCCCTCGATGCGAAGCATGGCGACTCCGTCCGGCGCGGTCGCTCGGCGTCGCGTCACGCCAGCTAGCGGCCATAGTGCCGTCGCGGCCCGTCGTGGCATGACTGGCGTTGCCTGGGGTCGTTGTCACTTGGCTCGTCACTGGCTTCCGGATCTCTTCGAGAAGGAGATCCGAGATTTGGATTTGGTCGTCGGCATGACAGATCGAGCCGGGCCAAGACGGACGCGCGGTACCTTGCCACCGCGGGTGTCACCGTTTCAGATCGGCTGTTACGCGTCACTCGCCATGAGCGCCTGACGACACTCGCGGTGAGCGTCCGTTGCTGACACGCCCGTTCGTTGGGCGTCTCCGCCGTGCTCACGCTGGCGCCAGGATGCTCGCCGTGGCGGCTCCAGGGCGGTGCATAACTACCTGGATCACGTCACGGATGGTGGCGGCCGGCCTGAGGCATGGGGCGCGATATCCGCCTTACCTGCACGGCCAGGGCCGCCCCGGCGGTCATCAACTGAGGCGCGCAGATCAGGTCGATCTGGCGCGCGTGATCTTCTGCGTCCCCTCGGTGGCGACCGGGCATGCTGAGTTCAGCGTATCGCGAGCACGCGTGCTTACGCGCTGGCCGGCAGGCTCACTCAGGCGTTGAGGCTGTCTCTGAATTCCCTGGGTCGCGGCCTGTGCTGTCATGGGTCTCCTGGGGCTCTGGAGTTTTGGGCCTGTGGCAGGAGGAGGCGCTGGAGGCTGTCGGCGAGCCAGGTCTGGAATTGGCCGGGTGTCCAGCCGTGGTGGGTGGTCAGCAGCAGGTATAGCTCGGGGTTGGCGAGTGCTGAGTAGGTGTCGGCTGCCTGGCTGGGGGTGAGGCTGTGGCGAAGTGGCCCGTGGGCGCGCACGAGGTCCACGAGGGTTTTCTGGAAGTCGCGGCGGCGGTCGATCTCGGCGGCGAGGTGCTCCTTGAGGGTGTCGTCGGCTGCGGCCGCATCGCGGAGCAGCGCGTATACCGGTGAGATTCGTTCGAGCATCCGGCGGGAGAGGGCGGCCGCGATCTGCAGCTGCCGGCGCTGGTCGGTTTCGGCGGCGAGGGCGGCGAGTTCGGGGCGCTGCCGCAGCGGGACCTGTCCGCCCTCGGTGACCGCGGCGTCCTTAACGGCGACCATGAGGTTGGTCTTGGTGCGGAAGCGTGCGTAGACGGTTTCGACGGCGACGTCGGCTGCCTGGGCGATGGCGTCGATCGTGGTCGGCACGTAGCCGCGCTCCAGGAACAGCCGGGTAGCCGCGTCAACGATCCGCTGGTGGGTTTGTTGTGCCTTCTCCGTGCGCCGCGTCCGCTTGTGCCCCTTGACGGCGTCGTTCACGGTGGTACAGTACCAGAAGATTAATACAGTAATACTGTATTAAAACATCGAAGGTGCATACCCGGAGGGACCGTTCCGGGACCGCGGGAAGGAGAGTCCCATGGCCGCAGTCGGTGCAGGCGCGCTCGTGGCGCCTGGCGCAGGAGTTTCGATCGAGCTCGGCCTCGGCCGGCCGACGATCAAGATCGGGCCGCCGCTGAGCACCCAGATCGGGCTGGTGGAGAGCGAACTCCCGCCGGGCGGCGGCTTTTCGATCCCGCACTGGCACGAGGACCTCTACGAGGTCTTTTACGTGCTGGAGGGCGAGATCGACTATCTGCTCGGCCGGCAGTGGCGCTGCGCGCCCGCGGGCACCACCGTGTTCATCCCAGCCGGGACAGTCCATGCGTTCCGCAACGCCAGCGGGCGCCCGGCCCGGCAGCTCGTCGCCGGCCCGCCCGGCGCGGTCGCCTTGATCACCGAGCTCGGCGCCTGCCCGCGCGAACGATGGGAGGAAGTCCACGAACGCCACCGGTCGCATTACGCCCACGGCCAGCCCGGCGAACAGCCGTCAGACCGCGCCGCAGCCAGCCTGTCCGCGCTGGCGCCCAAGCGCGGCGGATCACGCTGATGAGCAGCACGCCTGGCGTCGTCGTGATCGGCGCCGGCCCTGCGGGCCTCGCGGCCGCCGCCGAACTGGACCGGATGGGAATACCCGCCATCGTGCTCGAGCAGGCGGACAGCGTCGGCGCGTCGTGGCGCGGCCGCTATGACCGGCTGCGGCTGAACACCTGCCGCTGGACCTCGCAGCTGCCACGCTCGCGCTACCCGGCGCACACCGCGCTGTTCCCCTCCCGCGACGACGTCATCAGCTACCTGGAGGATTACGCTGCGCGATATGTGCCCGGCGTCCGCGTGCGCACGCGCGTCGACCGGATCGACCGCCACCAGGCCCGCTGGGAGCTGCACACCTTCGCCGGCCCGCAGGCCGCCAGGCAGGTCATCATGGCCGGGCATGTAATCGTGGCCACCGGCCGCGATCACACCCCGTACATGCCCTCATGGCCCGGACACGACCGTTACACCGGCCGCCTGCTGCACGCGGCCGCCTACCGCAACGCACGCCCGTTCCGCGGTGCCCGGGTAGCCGTCGCCGGGGCCGGCTGCTCCGGCCTGGAGATCGTGTCCATTCACGGGGTTCCGTGACCTGGTGTCAGGCCGCGGAGGGGAGTGGAGCCTGACTTGGCTCACTGTCACGGACTCTCGGCTGCCTCATTGCGCTGACCTGCGGGTTCTTGTGTCGTAGAAAGCGGATCTGCGCACTGATCCTGACGGCGGCTCAGCAGTAGTCCGATGGCAGGGCGTGGCCTGCATCGGTTAACGTGTGGCCGGGTCCGGTGACGTCCGGCCGGGCGCCGCAGGTGTCGTATCGGAGCGAGCAGATGACTGACCACGCGAGGCACTACGCATTCCCGCACGCTGGCGCGAATGAGCGCCGTCGGCTGGAGCTCTTCGCGGAACGTCTCGACCCGCTCACGGTGCGCAGGATCCAGGCACTCGGCCTGGCTCCTGGCGCACGGTGCCTGGAGGTCGGCGGCGGGCGCGGCTCAATTGCGCGCTGGTTGTGCGAGTATGTCGGCCCGGCGGGCCGGGTTACGGCGACCGACCTGGAGACCGGCTTCCTGTCCGAACTGTCGCTGCCGAACCTTGAGGTTCTCCGTCACGACGTGACCAGCGACGAGTTCCCAGACAGGTCCTTTGACCTGGCGCACGTGCGCGCTGTACTCATGCACATCCCTGACCGGATGGCCGTGCTGCGGCGGGTGGTCTCCTGGCTGGCACCCGGCGGGTGGCTGCTGGCGGAGGATTGCGACTTCGGCCTATGGCTGGCCGATTTCGATCCGATCTGGGCCGCGCATCCGAGTGCCTGGCATGAGGCGTTCCCGAACGGGTCGCTGGCGCAAGGCAGGGCGGTTCTCCGGCAGATCCACCAGCTGGGGCTGGAAGATATCGGCGCTGACGCGGAGCTCGACATCGTGCAGCCGGGAACGGCGCTAGCGGAGTTCTACCAGCTCAGCATTGCAGCCATGGCCGGGCCGTTGATCTCTTCGGGAGTGATGACCGCTGCGGAGGAAGCCAGGCTCGAGGCCAGGCTCGACGATCCGGACTTCCTGGGCTGCGGCTTCGCGTTCATCGGGGCTTGGGGACGCCGCCCGGCCGGGTCGCTTGGGTAAGGCGGCCTCGGGCAGCATCAGCGCATCGAACACACGCCCGCGACGACGATCATGGAGCAAGATCAGATCACGTCTCGGCCAGGGGTCCAGGTCGCCATGTCTGCGGCAATCACCAGGATGGACGTCTCGCCGGTCTTGGTGCGTAGCTGCTCGGTCACCGGACCGGATAGCTCGATGCCCGCGACGGGCACGCCGGGTGAGCGGGGGATAGCGACGCGGCCGGCGCCGGCGGCGAACTCCTGCGCGCGGCTGTCACTGGCGAGTTGAGCGAGCCGGTCCCCAGTCGGCCCGAGGACCCGGGGGGGCCAGCATGCCGGTGCCAGGCGTGTCATATCGCTGGCCGCCTCGTGATCCCAGATGTCCTCCTGACGCATGGCACCCAACGGTGCCAGCGCGCCCGATGCCGTAGCCCGCTGCTAGCGAGGGACGGCAAGCTCGCGAATCGCGCTGCTCGCGCATCCCACGACCTCCATAAAGCCCTCTGCCGCACCCACCACCGATCCCACTGCGCACTGAATGAGCCAAGTCGGGCGCGGGTTTCGTGACTTGGTGTCAGGCCTCGGCGGGGAGTGGAGGTAGCCAGGGTCTTCCTGCGCGGGCGTCGCGGATGGCGTCGAGTGCGGTGATGCCGTGGGCGGCGGCCGAATCCAGGTAGCTACGGATGCGGCACCAGCGGGCGAGGGTGGCCTGGTTGTGCCACTATGCCGACCCCGCAGCTATGCCGTGCGGTATCGGAGAGCACCTTGTGATACGTGATGCCTAAAAGATTCTGATCGCCATATTTTCT